>Ga0256405_10005506_pt1 | contig 21744 bp, 16 predicted proteins | sample RumenRJG_02DNA_FD_189096 | JGI IMG/M metagenome (GOLD analysis project Ga0256405, IMG submission 189096) | Bovine rumen microbial communities from Lethbridge, Alberta, Canada - RJG_02 | ecosystem: Host-associated > Mammals > Digestive system > Stomach > Rumen | place: Canada: Alberta... | reverse complement strand
AGGCTCGTTTCCGCAGACTGCCGATGTGCGTGCCAACCGCATGGCTTTCAGAAAGGGCGAGATATCCGAAAAACAATATGTTGACTTTAACCGCCGAAAGATTGCCGAGTGCATCTGGCTGCAAGAGAACATAGGCCTCGACATTCTTGTTCACGGCGAGTTTGAGCGTACCGACATGGTTGAGTATTTCGGCTCGAAGATGGACGGCTACGTGTTTACGCAGAACGCTTGGGTGCAGAGTTACGGCACACGATGCGTAAAGCCGCCTGTAATCTGGGGCGACGTGAGCCGAAGCACGCCGATAACCGTTGCATGGTCGGTATTTGCACAAAGTTGCACCAGCAAGCCGGTGAAGGGAATGCTTACAGGCCCAGTAACAATTCTTAACTGGTCGTTCACGCGCGAGGACATATCGCTAAAGGAGCAGGCTCTGCAAATAGGTCTTGCCATCCGCGACGAGGTTCTCGACCTCGAGAAGAACGGCATCAGGATTATCCAGATTGACGAGGCTGCCCTGCGCGAAAAACTTCCGCTACGCAAAAGCGCATGGCACTCCGACTATCTCGACTGGGCAATCCCGGCATTCCGTCTGGTTCATGCCAAGGTAAAGCCCGAGACTCAGATTCACACGCACATGTGCTACAGCGAGTTTGGCGACATCGTAAAGGACATCGACGCCATGGATGCCGACGTGATAACCTTCGAGGCAAGCCGCTCAGACCTGAAGTTGCTCGATGCGCTCAATGCCGCCAAGTTCGAGACCGAGGTTGGCCCGGGCGTGTACGACATACACTCGCCTCGCGTGCCGTCGGTCAACGAGATTATCGATGTTCTGCACAAGATAACCGCCAAGATTCCGCAGGAGAATGTGTGGGTAAATCCCGACTGCGGACTGAAGACACGCGGCGAGAAGGAGACTTCGGAAAGTCTTATTAACCTTGTAGAAGCCGCACGAATACTCCGCGCCGAAGCCGAAGATGTTGCGGTATAACAATGCACGAAAAAGCAGATTTCTCTTTGCAGAAGTCTGCTTTTGTCTTTCTATTTTCTGATACTCAATGCGGTGGCGGAATTAAATCAACTTACTTTAACCACAGACTGATTGTTGAAAGAACTATACCTTCTTATCCTTGAAAAGTTAAAATATTATAAATATTGGCTCTTTTTTGGCAGAAAAGTGAAAAACCACTTAATTTTGCAGGTGTAATTAAACCATTTTTTAGATTATGAAACATATTTTTACCATTCTACTAAGTATTATACTTTTGGGCACAAGCCCTGCGTGTACCTTGGAACAAGAAGCCTATGCAATAATGTCACCCGACGGCACAACGCTCACTTTTTATCACGACAATCAGAAAGCATCTCGACAAGGAACAGTTTATGAGATAGATGCAAAAGATAGCATACCAAAATGGGTGAAATGGTTAAAATATGGTGAAAACTCATATCCACTGAATCTAGAGCTTAAGACCGTTGTTTTTGACGAGTCGTTTAAAGACGCTCGTCCCGTATCGTGCGCATGGTGGTTTGCCGGTTTTCGTAGACTGACAAAAATAGAAGGCATCAACAATCTTAACACTTCTAACGTAACGAATATGAGTGACATGTTCTTATTTTGCGGAAGTCTGACAAGCCTTGATGTGAGCAAATTCAACACTTCGAACGTAACGGATATGTATAACATGTTCCATGATTGCGAAAGTCTAACTACACTTGATGTAAGAAACTTCGACACTTCGAAAGTAAGGGATATGAGTGGAATGTTCGAAGGTTGCGAAAGTCTAACTACACTTGATGTTAGTAAATTCAACACTTCGAACGTAACGGATATGCATGAGATGTTCTCTGGTTGCCACAAACTTACCAACATTGATGTGAGAAAATTCGACACATCGAATGTTACAGATATGGGTAGAATGTTCTTTTGTTGCAATAAACTTACAACACTTGATGTTAGCAACTTCAACACCTCTAATGTCACGGATATGTTTTGTATGTTCTGTAGTTGCGAAAACCTTAAAAGCATTGATGTTAAAAACTTCGACACTTCAAAGGTAACGAATATGGGTGGAATGTTCTGTGATTGCATCTGTTTAACAGAACTTGATGTGAGCAAATTCAACACTTCAAAGGTAACGGATATACATGGAATGTTCCGTGATTGCGATAGTCTGACGAAACTTGATGTGAGAAATTTCGACACATCGAACGTAACTGGTATGAGTAATATGTTCTTTGGTTGCAACAGTCTGACTAGCCTTGATGTGAGCAAATTCAACACATCAAAGGTAACTGATATGAGCGATATGTTCTGTTTCTGCATCCGTTTGACAGAACTTGATGTTAGTTGTTTCAATACAGCAAATGTTACAAATATGGAGGAAATGTTCAATAGTTGCGAGAAACTAAAAACAATTTACGTTGGAGACGGCTGGAACACAAGCAAGGTTGAAGACTCAAAAGAAATGTTTGACGATTGCACCAACCTTGTTGGCGGCAAAGGAACTACATTCGATTCAGAAATAACAGACATAACTCGCGCAAAAGTAGACGGCGGAAAGGAAAATCCCGGATATCTCACAGCTAAGAAATAACATTAATTATGAAACATATTTTTACCATTCTACTAAGTATTATACTTTTGGGCACAAGCCCTGTGTGTGCTTTGGCACAAGAAGCCTATGCAATAGTATCGCCAGACAGTACAACGCTCACTTTTTATTACGACATAAAGAAAGCATCTCGCAAAGGAACAGCGTATAAGTTTGGTAAATACAGGTTTAAAGCAAATAGAGACGAATACGTTGTAGCATTTGGCTCTTATTACATGGGAGATGGCAATGGTGTGATTGGAGACAACAGTATTGAAAAAATAACTACGGTTATTTTTGACAATTCGTTTAAGAACGCTCGCCCAGTATCGTGTGCATATTGGTTTGCAGAATTAAATAATCTAACAAGAATTGAAGGCATAGAATATCTGAACACCTCAAATGTAACGGACATGAGCGGAATGTTCAACGATTGCAGAAGTCTTAGAAACCTTGACGTTAGCAAATTCAACACTTCGAATGTTACGGATATGCGCAAAATGTTCAATGATTGCAGAAGCCTTACAAGACTTGACGTTAGCAAGTTCAATACTTCGAATGTAACAAATATGAAAAACATGTTCGCATTTTGCAAAAGTCTGACACAACTTGATGCAAGCAGCTTTAACACATCCAACGTAACAGATATGAGCGAAATGTTCTTTTATTGCGAAAGCCTGACACAACTTGATGTTAGCAAATTCAACACTTCTAAGGTTACAGATATGAACAGAATGTTCTCTAACTGCTCTTGTTTGACATGCCTTGATGTAAGCAGATTCAACACATCAAAGGTGACGAACATGAACAGAATGTTCTCTAATTGTTTGAGGGTGACAAGCCTTGAAGTAAGTAATTTCGATACATCTAACGTAACGGATATGAGCTGTATGTTCATTTGTTGCAAGGAACTAAATAAACTTAATGTCAGCAGATTTAATACGTCAAAAGTAAATGACATGAGCGAAATGTTCTTTTGTTGCGAAAGTCTGACAACCATTGATGTTAGAAACTTCGATACTTCGAACGTAAAGAATATGTTTGGAATGTTCACTGGTTGCCAAAGTCTGACAAACCTTGATGTGAGCAACTTCGACACCTCGAACGTAACGACTATGAGCGGAACGTTCTCTGGTTGCCAAAATCTGACAAACATTGACGTTAGCAAATTCAATACATCGGATGTAACTAATATGAGTGGAATGTTCTCAGGTTGCCAAAATCTGACAAACATTGACGTTAGCAGTTTCAATACTGCAAAGGTAAGATATATGGATAATATGTTCCGTGGTTGCGAAAACCTAAAAACAATTTACGCAGGAGATGGCTGGGACATAAGCAAGGTTATAAACCCAGAAGGAATGTTTGCCAATTGTACCAACCTTATTGGTGGCAAAGGAACAAAGTACAATTCGGAAGTAATAGACAAAACTCGTGCAAAAATAGACGGCGGAAAGAAAAATCCCGGATATCTCACAGCTAAGAAATAACATGGATTATGAAACATATTTTTACAATTTTACTAAGTATTATACTTTTGGGCACAAGCCCTGTATGCGCTTTGGCACAAGAAGCCTATGCAATAGTATCGCCTGACATGATGTCGCCAGACAAAACAACACTCACTTTTTATTACGACAACAAGAAAGCATCCCGCAAAGGAACGGCGTATGAGATAGATGCAGAAGGTAGCATACCGAAATGGGTTAAATGGTTTAAACGTGGTGAAAACTCATATCCACTGAATCCAGACTTTAAGACTGTTGTTTTTGACGAGTCGTTTAAAGACGCTCGACCAGTATCGTGCAGATGTTGGTTTGCCGGTTTTTTTAATCTTACAAAAATAGAAGGTATCAGCAATCTTAATACCTCGAATGTAACCGACATGAGTCGGATGTTCGATGACTGCAATATGCTTACAACCATTGACGTTAGTAAATTCAACACTTCAAAAGTTACAGATATGTGCAAAATGTTCAATGGTTGCCGTGAACTGACAACACTTGATGTGAGAAACTTCGACACATCAAATGTAACAGATATGAGCAAAATGTTCCATGGTTGCTGTCTTCTGACAACACTTGATTTAAGTAATTTCAACACATCTAAAGTAACAAATATGAAAGATATGTTCTTCCATTGCCTATGTCTAGCAAACATTAATATGAGCAACTTCAACACCTCGAATGTAACAGATATAAGCGGAATGTTCTTTGATTGTGGCAAATTGACATACCTTGATGTTAGCAAATTCGACACTTCGAATGTAACAAATATGAGCTATATGTTCTGGAATTGCAAAAGTCTGACAAACATCGACGTTAGCAGATTCAATACTTCGAACACAACGGATATGAAATGTATGTTCTGTGATTGCAAAAACCTAAAAACAGTTTACGTTGGAGACGGCTGGAACACAAGTAAGGTTGAAAAGTCAGAAGGAATGTTTAAAAATTGCACCAACCTTGTTGGTGGAAAAGGAACAAAGTTCAATTCGGAAATAACAGATATAACTCGTGCAAAAATAGACGGCGGTAAGGCAAATCCCGGATATCTCACAGCTAAGAAATAACATTAATTATGAAACATATTTTTACAAATCTACTAAGTATTATACTTTTGGGCACAAACCAAGCGTGTGCCTTGAAACAAGAAGCGTATGCAATAGTGTCGCCCGACAACAAAACGCTCACTTTTTATTACGACAACAAGAAAGCATCTCGCAAAGGAACGGCGTATGAGATAAATGCAGAAGACAGCATTCCTAAATGGGTGAAATGTGAGAAAAGGGCGGAATTCCTAGACCCTGAGAATCCCAATTTTACAACAGTAGTTTTTGACGAGTCGTTTAAAGACGCTCGCCCTTTATCGTGTGCAAAATGGTTTGCTGGATTTAGAAATCTGACAAAAATAGAAGGCATCAACAATCTTAACACTTCTAATGTAACGAATATGAGCGACATGTTCCATGATTGCGAAAGTCTAACAAGCCTTGATTTGAGAAACTTCGACACCTCGAAAGTAACGGATATGAATTTGATGTTCTATAATTGCGAAAGTCTGACAAGCATTGATGTCAGAAATTTCGACACATCAAACGTAAAGGATATGAGAGGAATGTTCGGATTTTGCGACAATCTGACAAGCATCGACGTTAGCAGATTCGACACCTCAAACGTAACCGATATGGCTATCATGTTCTGTGGTTGCGACAACCTGACAAGCATTGATGTTAGCAGATTCGACACCTCAAAAGTTACTAATATGGAAAGTATGTTCGAAGGTTGTGAAAGTCTGACAAGCATTGATGTGAGAAACTTCAATACCTCGAATGTAACGAATATGGAGCATATGTTCGAAGGTTGCGAAAGTCTGACAAGCATAGATTTAAGCAATTTCGACACTTCGAAAGTCACGACTATGTATAAGATGTTCGTTGAGTGTAAAAGTCTGACGAAACTTGATTTGAGTAATTTCGACACTTCAAACGTAACTAATATGAGTTTTATGTTCAATTTTTGCGAAAGTCTAACTAACCTTGATGTTAGAAACTTCAATACTTCAAAGGTAACAAGTATGTTTTGGATGTTCTTTGGTTGCGAAAGTCTGACGAAACTTGATGTGAGCAAATTCGACACATCGAACGTAACGGATATGAATAGCATGTTCGACGCTTGCAAAAGTCTGACGAAACTTGATGTGAGAAAATTCGACACATCGAACGTAACTGATATGAGTCATATGTTCAATGGTTGCGAAAGTCTAGCAAGCCTTGATGTGAGAAACTTCAATACATCAAAGGTAACAGATATGAGCAATATGTTCTGTGACTGCATCAGTTTGACGGAACTTGATGTTAGCAATTTCGATACTTCAAAAGTAACAGATATGCAAAATATGTTCAGTTATTGCGAAAACCTAAAAACAATTTACGTTGGAAACGGCTGGAACACAAACAAGGTTGAAGACTCAAAAGAAATGTTTGCCAATTGTCCCAATCTTGTTGGCGGCAAAGGAACAAAGTTCAATCCGGAAGTAACAGATAAAACACGTGCAAAAATAGACGGCGGAAAGGAAAATCCCGGATATTTTACGGCTAAAAAATAATTAGTTTTATGAAACACTTTTTTACAAGATTACTAAGTATCTTATTTCTTTGTACAATCTCTATTTCTGCCATGGCGCAGGAAGCCTATGCCGTAATGTCGCCAGACAGCACAACGCTTACTTTTTATTACGATAACAAGAAAGCATCTCGCAAAGGAACGGCGTATGAGATAAATGCAGAAGACAGCATTCCTAAATGGGTGAAATGTGAGAAAAGGGCGAAATTCCTATATCCTGAAAATCCCAATTTTACAACAGTAGTTTTTGACGAGTCGTTTAAAGACGCTCGTCCTTTATCGTGCAGATATTGGTTTGCTGGATTTAGAAGTCTGACAAAAATAGAAGGCATCAACAATCTTAACACGTCGAATGTAACGAATATGAGTAACATGTTCGATGGTTGTACAGATCTGAAATCCATTGATGTAAGCAATTTCGACACCTCGAATGTAACGAACATGAACGACATGTTCTATGGTTGCTATGAGCTGACAAACCTTGATGTCAGAAACTTCAATACCTCAAAAGTAACGGATATGAGTGGAATGTTCGACAATTGCGAACTTCTTAAAAACCTTGATGTCAGAAGCTTCAATACCTCAAAAGTAACGGATATGAGTAGAATGTTCGGGGGATGCGATAGTCTAACAACACTTGATTTAAGCAAATTCAATACTTCGAACGTAACGGATATGAGTGGTATGTTCTATGAATGCAAAGAACTGACCAACCTTGATGTGAAAAAATTCAACACCTCAAAAGTAACGGATATGAGAGGAATGTTCAAAAGTTGCAAAAGTCTGACAAGCCTTGATTTGAGCAAATTCATCACCTCGAAAGTAACAAATATGAATGGAATGTTCGAAGATTGCGTGTGGCTGACAAGCATCGATTTAAGCAATTTCGACACCTCGAACGTAACTAATATGAGAGGAATGTTCGAAGGTTGCATAAGTCTGAAAAGCATCGATTTAAGCAATTTCAACACTTCAAAAGTAACGGATATGAGAGGAATGTTCGAAGATTGCGTGTGGCTGACAAGCATCGATTTAAGTAATTTCAACACTTCAAAAGTAACGAATATGGGTGGAATGTTCTATTTTTGCGAAAGTCTGACAAAACTTGATTTAAGCCATTTTAACACATCGAATGTAACGGACATGAACAACATGTTCAGTATTTGCACAGGTCTGACAAAACTTGATTTAAGCCATTTTAACACATCGAATGTAACGAATATGAAAGAAATGTTCGAAGGCTGCAAAAAACTAAAAACAGTTTACGTTGGAAACGGCTGGGACATAAGCAAGGTTGAAAAGTCAGAAGATATGTTTAGAAATTGCACCAACCTTGTTGGTGGAAAAGGAACAACGTACAATTATAAAAAAAGAGACATAACTCGCGCAAAAATAGACGGCGGAAAGGAAAATCCCGGATATCTTACGGCTAAGAAATAACATTAATTATGAAACATATTTTTACAAAGTTACTAAGTATTTTTTGCATAAGCCCTGCGTGCGCTTTGGCACAAGAAGCCTATGCGGTAATGTCGCCAGACAGTACTACACTCACTTTTTACTACGACAACAAAAAAGCCTCTCGCAAAGGAACGGCGTATGAGTTAAACCTTGGAGCGAACAGACCCAAATGGGTAAAAACAAAAATCAAGGTGTTGGAAGATGAGTATGAAGAGTATGAAGAGCCTGAAAATCCAAATTTCACCACGGTTGTTTTTGACAATTCGTTTAAGAATGCTCGCCCAACATCGTGTGCATTTTGGTTTTCAGGATTTGAAAATCTAACACAAATTGAAGGCATAGAAAATCTGAATACATCAAAGGTAACGGATATGGGGTGTATGTTCGAAGGGTGTTACATGTTGAAAAGCCTTGACGTGAGCAGGTTCAACACTTCGAATGTAATAGATATGACCGCTATGTTCAACCTTTGCTATCACCTGGAAAACCTTGATGTGAGCAAGTTCAACACGGCAAAGGTAAAATACATGGGCTATATGTTCACTCAATGCGAAAAGCTTACAAGCCTTGACGTGAGCAACTTCAACACTTCGAATGTAACGGATATGAGCAAGATGTTCTATCGTTGCTACAAGTTGAAAAGCCTTGACGTGAGCAATTTCAACACATCGAAGGTAACGAGTATGAATGGAATGTTCAATGGGTGCAACAGCCTTACAAGCATTGATGTGAGCAACTTCAACACATCTAAGGTAACAGATATGAGAAGAATGTTCGCTTATTGCACAAGTCTTACAAGCCTTGATTTAAGAAACTTCAATACATCGAATGTTACTGATATGAGAGGGATGTTCTGTGAGTGCGAAGGTCTTGCAAGCCTTAATGTAAGCAAATTCAACACTTCTAATGTAAAGAATATGAGCGAAATGTTCAAGTATTGCAAAGAGTTTACAAGCCTGGATGTAAGCAAATTCAACACATCGAAGGTTACGAATATGAGTGAAATGTTCTATAGTTGCGAAAGTCTTGCAAGCCTTGATGTGAGCAAATTCAACACATCGAAGGTTACAAATATGGACTGTATGTTCTTTGGTTGCAGCAGACTTACAAGCCTTGATGTGAGCAAATTCAACACTTCAAAGGTAACAAATATGAGCCACATGTTCGAAGGGTGCGAAAAGCTTACAAGCCTTGATGTTAGCAATTTCGACACATCAAAAGTAACAGATATGAACTGGATGTTCTATGAGTGCAACTATCTGAAAAGCCTTGATGTAAGCAACTTCAACACATCGAATGTAACGAATATAAGCGCAATGTTCTATGGGTGCTACAATCTGGAAAGCATTGATTTAAGCAACTTCAACACGGCAAGCGTTACAGATATGAGCGAAATGTTCGCTTATTGCAAAAGTCTTACAAATCTTGATGTGAGCAAGTTCAACACTTCAAAGGTAACAGATATGAGCAGGATGTTCGCTGATTGCAAAAGTCTAACAAACATTGATTTAAGCAACTTCAACACATCTAATGTAACGAATATAAGCAGAATGTTCTATTGGTGCAAAAGTCTTACAAGTCTTGATTTAAGCAACTTCAACACATCAAAGGTAACAGATATGAGCAGGATGTTCGCTGTTTGCGAAAGTCTTACAAATCTTGATGTGAGCAAGTTCAACACTTCAAAAGTTACAGATATGAACTTGATGTTCGCTCATTGCAAAAGTCTTACAAACATTGATGTCAGCAAATTCAACACTTCAAAAGTTACTGATATGAGCGCAATGTTCTCTAATTGCGAAAGTCTTACAAATCTTGATTTGAGTAATTTCGACACATCAAACGTAACTAATATGAGTTTTATGTTCAATTTTTGCGAAAGTCTAACTAACCTTGATGTTAGAAACTTCAATACTTCAAAGGTAACAAGTATGTTTTGGATGTTCTTTGGTTGCGAAAGTCTGACGAAACTTGATGTGAGCAAATTCGACACATCGAACGTAACGGATATGAATAGCATGTTCGACGCTTGCAAAAGTCTGACGAAACTTGATGTGAGAAAATTCGACACATCGAACGTAACTGATATGAGTCATATGTTCAATGGTTGCGAAAGTCTAGCAAGCCTTGATGTGAGAAACTTCAATACATCAAAGGTAACGGATATGAGCAGGATGTTCGCTTATTGCGAAAGTCTTACAAGCCTTGATGTCAGCAACTTCAACACATCAAACGTAACGAATATGTGCAATATGTTCAGTTATTGCGAAAACCTAAAAACAATTTACGTTGGAAAAGGCTGGAACACAAACAAGGTTGAAGACTCAAAAGAAATGTTTGCCAATTGTCCCAACCTTGTTGGTGGCAAAGGAACAAAGTTCTATTCAGAAATAACTGACAAAAACCGCGCAAAAATAGACGGTGGAAAGGCAAATCCCGGCTATCTTACGGCTAAGAAATAACATTCAAATCCTTCAAAAAGAACTATTATGAATTTAAGATTTTTTTTCGTGATTGCAAGTTGTTTCGTTACGCTTTTGTGTAATGCACAAGTTCAGGTTTCAACAAAACAGTTAATTGGAACTAAGTGGGAAGAAACTTCACGCATAGTAGGAGGAACAACTGAGAATCCAAACAAAAAACGCATAATTGAGTTTGACAAAAATGTTTTCTTAAATAGTATATATTTTAATACAGAGCCCACAACAGCTCAATTTAAATACTATTTATCAGATACAGAACCTTCTAATGTTTTTAACTACAATCTCGTTGGCACAAACAATAAGGGAAAACACATCGTTTTATATAACGACAAATTGAATAAAGTCTTTCATTACACATTCATATCGTTTAACGACGATGAGATGGTTCTATACCATAAAGCTGGCGAATATAAAATAGACTGCTACGTTACATACAAACGTATAAAGTAGATTTATAACACAAAGAAAGAGTAGCTCACCCAACACGATGGACTACTCTTTCTTTTGCCAAATCACATAATCATCGGCAGTAGAAAAAATACGACTTGCCGTATTCTTGCGTCCCTTCGGTAGCAAGCGAACAAAGTTCGAGCGCGGAAATTCGGCAGAACAGTAGGAATTTTTGGTAGCAAACGACCAGAGGTCGAGCGCGGAAATTCGGTTTAAAACGAGAATTGTCAACTGTGAATTGTTAATTGTAATCACACTTCAACAATAAATGTTTTGAAAAGACCTTCATCTTCCTTACCGTCAACAAAACAGCAAACCTCTATTTTGTACTTTCTCTTTCCAACCTTCGTAACATCGCTTACACTTCTTGTAATATGCACATGGTCGTTTTCTCTTTCAAAATCTTCAGTTACACTTACTGATTTTATTTCCTTACCTGTTGAATATTCATAGAAATCGACGGATAAAGCCACGTTTTCTGCATATCCTATTAAGATATCATCTTCAGGATCTTCGTAAAAGCAAGGACCATTGATTTCTTTTTCAAGATTCAGATTTTTGTAGTCCATGTAATCAAACCGCTCTCCGCCACCAGTTGTAGCCCAAGTATAGATAAGATAATCCTTAGTCCACCGCACTCCAAAGCATGCCCATCCCGGCTCACATTCGGCAACAACCTTGCCAGACTGCAAATCGTACAAGGTTATAAGAAATGCCGGACTCTTATCTGGACGATGGTACACAAGCATCTTCTTGTTATCGGGCGAGACATAGAAATTCTCAATCAGCTCACAGTTTTTGAAATGCGTTATCTGATTGTCACGCTCGTCGAAAATCTGCTTGCAGTACGACTTTCCGTCTATTCTGTATTTTGGCTCCCGTTTTTCGCAAGCAGAAAAAGCAAAAGCCAACAATATGGTTAAGAACAAATTTTTCATTTCTAATTCTTCGCTACGATGTTGTTTTTTCAGCGGTGGGAATTCTTGCGCCCTTTCGGTAGCAAGCGAACGTTTTTTCAGAGGTGGGAATTACAAATTCCCATTTCTTTTCTCAGCCGAATTCGGAAATTCGGCAGAACAGTAGGAATTTTTGGTAGCAAGCGAACGGAGGTCGAGTGCGGAAATTCAGCTGAACGGTAGTCATCCTATTCCTATTCTCAACCATTAGTCTACCCTTATAAACTCTTCCCCGTATCTTCTGGCTTGCTTGAATCTATCTTGAATCTACCTTCCTTCTTGCTTCCATCTTGCTACCTTCTTGCTACCTTCTTGCTACCTTCTTCCTACCTTCTTCCTACCTTCTTCCTACCCACCATTTTGTATTTACCAAAAGAATAAATCTATCACAAATTATTCTTTATTAGTTCTCCGTGTTCTGCCGAATTTCTGCGCTCGAACTTTGTTCGCTTGCTACCGAAGGGACGCAAGAATTCGGCTGAGAATAATTTGGGAATTTGCAATTCCCACCGCTGAAAAAAAGTTATGCGAAGCCAAAGCGACGCAAGAATTCCAACCACTGAAAAAAACATCAGTTTCTACACATAACATCTTGTCGCACAGCGACAATGCGAGTTGCAAACTCGCGGTATAATGATGCTGCCGAATTCGGAAATTCGGCAGAACGAGGTCGAGCGGCAAATTCGGCAGAACGGGAAATCTGCTTTTTGTGGCTAAAAAAAACCTTATTTCTTGTATTACGAATTAAACACAAATATTTTATTTCCTGACATTTGCAAAGAGCGAGTCGAGAGCCTCGGTTCGGTGCATGTAGTCAAAGTTCTTGCCGCTGTGCTCTGCCGAGTGAGCCACCGGAACAGCGGCATCCCTCTTGCTGCAACCAACCGAAATGCCAGCCGCAAACACATCGGGATATCTGTTTACAATATCGAACACGCCTACCCCGCCGTCAGAAGTGCCGGTTATGTATATTCTGCTGGCATCGGCAATGCCGCTTGCAACGTAATCGTCGGCAATCTGCTTGATGTCGGCGGCATGGCCTGCCCAACTGTCAGCCTTGCTGCATACAGGCTCTACTACAACCGCCTTTATGCCTTTCTTGCCGAGATAGTTCTTTATAGAGTCGTTGGCCGATTCCCACATCAAGTGGTTGCCCTTTGTGTCGAGAATATTGTCGAGTTTGTGTTCCTTGCATCCGCCGTGCAGAAAGAACACGAGCAGAGCCTTGCCTTCCTTCTGCGGGTTAATGTCGGTAACACGGCAAGGAAGATTGTAGACGATGCTCTTTGGCTGGCTGTTGATACATAGCGAATCGGCAGCAGACAGGCTGTCGGATGCAGCCACAACCGTCTCGGCTGGCTTTTTGTCGCACGAGCTTACATATCTGCAAAATGCCGCAAAAAGGCAGATATAGCAGACGAGTTTCAATAAATCTTTCATCTCAAAAAATAATTCAGTTAATAATCAAGCTATTTTCTCTTATATTTGCAAGAAAATACATTACTGCGCATGGCATTGCTCTCGCAACAGCATCGAAGAATGTATTTTCATAAGTGCAAATATACAAAATTTATAATATCAACGCATAAAAAATTACAAATTAACGCATAATTTTGGTATTTTTTGACAAAAAGATAATTTATATTACATTTTTATTCATTTTCTTAGGGTCGTTTCCTTCTGCAACTTTATCCATATTTTTTCAGTCGGGTGCATTATTATTACATTATCAACAAAAGGAAAAGATTTTCATGTTCTTTCGGCAACCGAAGCCGACAAAATAAGTAACTTTGCAGCCGACAATCAACAAAAAAAACAATTCGGGGCAAAAGGAGAGCCTTTCGGGATAAAAAAATGACGACGACAACAATTCTTATGCTTGTCCTGTTCTGCATGGGAGCAAGCTTTGTACAAAGAGTTAGCGGATTCGGCTTCGGTATATTCATAATGACAATGCTTCCGCAACTAATGCCATCGTATGGCGAGGCAACGGCTCTGTCGGGAATGTTGGCTATGATGCAGTCGCTCTTTGTGGCTGTAAGAATGAGGCGGCACATCTGCTGGAAAAGGCTCATTCCGATACTCACAACCTTCGTCATAGTATCGTACTTTGCCGTGATGTTCGTTTCGTCGATAAACGACGTGATGCTGAAAAGGATTCTGGGCGTAACACTCATTGCGGTCAGCATCTACTTCTTCTTTTTCAGCCAGAAGATAAAGGTTAAGCCAACCGTTCCGACGCAGATTGGCATGGGAACAATATCGGGACTGATGGGCGGATTCTTTGCCATGCAAGGACCTCCGGCGGTGCTGTATTTTCTGTCGTCGGAGAAGACTAAGGAGGAGTACATTGGCATAAGTCAGGCATATTTCTTCATCGGCAACGTGATGATGACGGTCTTCCGCGCCAGCAACGGCTTTGTTACCGAGGCTGTGGGAGTGGCTTGGTGCTACGCCCTGCCGGCTGTCTTTGTGGGAACGTGGATTGGCACTCTGGTATTCAACCGTCTGCCAATAGATGTGCTTAAAAAGATAGTTTATGTTTATATTGCGATTAGCGGAATCATTGCTTTAAGTTGAAAATTAAAAATTGAAAGTTGAAAAAAACAGACTCTTTTCAACTTTCAATTTTCAACTTTCAATTCATTTATTTAACGTAAACTTTCTTTCCGCCAATAAGATAGATGCCCGACGGCAGATTGTGTGTAGCCTCATCGGCATCGACCTGTGAGCGGACTTTCACTCCGCCTACGGTAAAGACATCGACCTTCTTTGCTGCTGTCTCAGCCTCAACCTCAGAAATCTCGGTTGTTGTCGAATATGTGTAGTTCAGTTCTCGTTCTGTACACAACAAAACTTCCTTACCTTTTGAATAATAAAATGCCTGAACTATATACTTTCCCGAAGGCAGATTCTCGATAGAGAAATTAGCCTTACCTGTTGAACCTACGGCAATCTGAGCGTCTCTCGACTGCGATGTTACATAAGAGGCATCTTCAGCCCTAAAGATATTAGCCAGAATATTATTGTCGTACTTGTTCAGACCTATATTCTTAGCCGAGATAGTAAAGTCGAAAGTGCTGCCGACGCTCTTTGTCACGGTAATTGTTCCCATAGACAGAGATACAGCATAGTCTGCCGAAATTGTAACAGAGCCAGTATAGACAACAGTCTCACACTTGCTGTCGAGAGCAATCTTAACGGTTTTCTTACCCGACGTTGTAGGCATGAAATGGAACTCTACATCACCCGAGCAGTTTGCATCGACCATAGCCGTGTTTCCTGCCGACAAAACGTCATCAATAAACACATACAAGTCGCAAACATTTACTTTGCTGGTGTTTGTTATGTTGGCTGTTATAGTGGTTGCTCCGTTGGCTCTGAGTTTGCCGCCATACTGCACGCTATTTACCTTGCAACTCATACCTGTTTCCGACGTGCTGTTTGAGGCTTTAAGCGTAAGCACAGTACCGTTCGAGATTACCGCAGTTATATCGCAAGCAACTCCGTTGTGGCAGAGAAGCCATTCCGAACTTCCGTATTGTCGGCTTATGCTCCTTATCGAATATGTTCCGTCAGACAAGCCGGCACCCATACTGAATGTAACAGGTATGGTATAATAATAATTATTCTCGAAACTGATATTCTTTGAACTGGTGTAGATATTCTTTACAAAAACACCGTCCTTGTACAAGGCCAGTCCATGCTCCAAGAGGAAGTCCTGCCCTGTCCAGTTTGCAAGTTGATACTCAACCTTTATATTCTTAAAATCGCTTGATTTTGACGAGCGGGTGAATACATTGCTGCCCTGAAGACTAATAGAATATGCCGTAGCCCTGAGAGCCTGACTGTTTACACCGTTTTTGTTAGGCTGCAATCCGCCAACAACATATTGCGACATCGTATATCCCTCGGAAGCAGAAGAGCCGCCTGTTCCCTGATTTTCGGGATTCATTACAGACAGTTTGAAATATCCGTCGGAAGAACCGTTCCAGCCCCAGTTAATGTGCCAGTATCCGTTGCCATCGTATCCGTCGCAAATAAAGGCGTGTCCATCACCGTTATACACGCCTCCGGCATAGTATAGCGGCCGTCCTTTGCTCAATTCGCCATAAAGCAGACTCTCCCACTCTGATGTTGTGTAGAAATCGCGAGAGGCATCGAAAGCCGTTGCCTCATCGTAGTTGAAATATTCTGTAAATGTTGAAGAGAAAACATTTGTGCCCGAACCAGCTGGCTGATAGTCCATCTCAACCGACTGACCGCAATATAGCATCAGTTTGGCAACAGCATTCTGCTGGGCAACTGTTGTTGTGCCAGCGTAACTGTTTGCCATGTTACTCCAGTCGAACGTGGTTGCGCTGAGGGCTGGCATCGAGATCTTTCTTGTTTTGGTTGTGTAGGCTGGCAGAGCCGACATGTTCTGCGGCCACTCGTGATATTTAAGAATCTGAGCCATCGCCGTTGCCACACAGCCTGTAGGGCACGTCTGATTCTCGCCGCTTACCTTTACCGACGGACAGAGATCGTTGAATGGCGAGTTCTGCCCCCACGTTGTCTTTACAAGCGGCTGTATGGCAGCCATCGACGCTGCACGCGTCTGCTTGCTAACGGCATCGATTTTGTTAGCCTCAACATACTCAATCTGACGTTTGTACTCATCGAGCCACGCCTTGAGGTTCGACGGCATATTGCCCTCGTCGAACGTTCCGCTGTCGGAATATCCAATCACGGCATCTGTGCGGTCGCTTCCGCTCACGATTACAAAGCCGCCATCGGTTGCATTGAAAGCGTAGTAAGGCTGCTCGTCTGACGTTTGTCGTGTAGTCTTGTTATCCTGACTCACCGACTTATTTCTCTGCTGCAAGAAAGCCTTTGCCTTTTGCAGAGCCTCGCTCTGACCTATGTTTTCTGCATTGGCCTCGCGACCGAGCAGAAGAGCGGCAATCAGTAGAAAAACATGTTTCATAAAAATTTTACCTGAATTTATATAAAAAGCAATTATAGTTCGAGTTCAACCGGACAATGGTCGCTGCCCATTATCTGAGTATGGATTTTTGCCTCCTTAATTTTGTCGTTCAGCCGCTCGGATGTTACGAAATAGTCTATGCGCCATCCGGCGTTCTTCTCGCGAGCGCGGAAGCGGTACGACCACCACGAATATGTAACCTCGTCGGGGTGCTTGAATCTGAACGTATCGGTAAAGCCCTTAGACAACAGCGAGCCGAACTTCTCGCGCTCCTCGTCGGTGAAGCCGGCATTGCGTCGGTTTGTCTTCGGGTTCTTGATGTCAATCTCCTGATGAGCCACGTTCATATCGCCACACACGATTACAGGCTTCTGCGCATCGAGTTTCTTGAGATAGGCCTGAAAATCGTCCTCCCACCTCATGCGATAGTCGAGGCGTTTCAGCTCGTCCTGACTGTTTGGCGTGTAGACGGTTATGAGAAAGAAGTCGGGCATCTCGAGGGTTATTACGCGCCCCTCATGGTCGTGCTCGTCAATGCCTATGCCGTAGGCAACGCTAAGCGGCTTGTGCTTGCTGAAGATTGCCGTTCCGCTGTAGCCCTTCTTGTCGGCATAGTTGAAGAAGGCCTCGTAACCCTCGGGACTGAAGTCGCACTGCCCTGCCTGCATCTTCGTTTCCTGAAGGCAGAAGAAATCGGCGTCGAGTTCCTTGAAAATATCTTCGAAGCCCTTTGTTATGCAGGCGCGAAGTCCGTTTACGTTCCACGAAATAAATTTCATACCGTTCTGATTGTTAGATTGTTACCATTGTAGCGCCGAAGCCGTACTGCTGAAAACTTGCATCTTGAAATGTACAACCCTTGTACTTGTGCTTCAGCTCCTTTTCTACGGCGCGACGGAGCACGCCCTCGCCCTTTCCGTGAATGAAGACGATTTTCTTGCCCTTCTGCTTCAGATGCTTGTCCATCGTCTCGCGGAACACCTTTAGCTGATATTCAAGAATCTCGCCATTCGTCATGTTGGCAGTATTGTCGAGCAGCGAGTCGATGTGCAAATCCACCTCAAGCGGAGCGTTCTTGTCCTCCTTCTTCTCGTGCTTAATCTTGTAGCCGTTGTCAGTCTCGGTTGTCTTCTTTGTAAGCAGAGCCTCCTTGATGTCGTCGGCATTGGCATATACGGTTTTCTGAATCACATCGTCCTTGACGATGTCGTAGATCAGCGCAGGCTCGGTAAAGAACATGCTCTCCTCGAACGTGTGCATCTTGTAGAAGTTCTGTAGGTTGATGCGCACCTGAACGGTTGCTGCCGGCTTGAGCATGAAGCTGCGGTCTTCCTTGTAGGCAACGAACTGAACAGCCACCTGACTCATCTCGTTCAGCTGCGCCAGTCCGAACTCCTCCATCTGTATCTTAGAGTTTGGCTCAAGAACGCCCTGCGAATGTAGTCGCCAGCTGTTACCCTCGCCGCACAGATATGTGTAGAAGATATAATAGTTGCAATCGTTAACTATATAAGCATCGAATGTGGTATTTGTAAGCATCTTGATGTCCTTCGGAACATAGGCAAGGAACACGTTTACCTTGTTGCCGTCCTTTCGCTCCTCAACGCGTCGCTTGTATGTTATCGGCTTGTCTATGTCAACCTCGTCGGTCTCTTCCGGCTCGGCAATCTTCGGTTTCTTGTCCTCGTCGAGCGTGTGAACCTTGGCAATATTGTATTCGTTTGTATCAACCACCACGCACTGCTTTACGGGCATCGGAATCTCGAATCCGTCTTCGTCCTCGACAAGGACGATGTCCTTGCCCTGAAATCCTGCCACTTTGCCTCCGCCCTTCTCGAGAAGGAAGCGCACTTTGTCTCCTATTTTCATATCAGTCTTGCTTTATAAAATACTTCTTGAATTCGTTCTCAAAATTGGGTGTGAACACGTCTTTTCCCAGATTCTCCTGAATCTCGTCGAGAGTCCAGAATCTGCCGCCGTCGAGTTCGTCCTTGCTCGGCTTTATCTCGCCGTCGTAAACGGTTTTGTGGACATATACGAGTTCCTTCTCGCGGGCAGACTGAAAGACGTACTTGTCCATCTTCTCGGGCTTGAAATCGATTATGCCGAGTTCTTCGCGCACCTCGCGCTTCAGCGCATCCTCAACGCACTCGCCAAGGTCAATGTGTCCGCCGGTGGCAGTGTCCCACTTGTCGGGCTGGATGTCTTTCCACGACGGTCTGTGCTGAAGATACAGCTCGCCCTTGCTGTTAAAAACATGCAGATGCACAACAGGATGAAGCATCATGCTGCCGCCATGACATTCGCCTCGCGTAGCGGCACTTAGTATGTTTCCGTCTTCATCTACAACGGGAAACATCTCCTCTGAATTGTCTGTCATTTAAAATTATTTTATTTGCTGCAAAAGTATTTAAATTCTGTCACAACAACAAGCAGTTAAGAAATATTTCATTACTTTTGCACCCACGATTAATAACCAAAACAATTAAAGCACAAATTTATAATGAAGAAAAATTTAGGAACAGTCTGCATTCATGGCGGATGGACGCCAACAAAGGGCGAGCCTCAGCAGTTGCCTATCTACCAGAGCACTACGTTCAAGTACGACACCAGCGACCAGATGGCACGCCTGTTCGACCTTAAGGATGAGGGCTACTTCTACACACGTCTTGCCAACCCTACAAACGACGCGGTGGCAAAGAAGATTGCTGCTCTTGAGGGCGGCGTGGGCGCAATGCTTACATCAAGCGGCCAGGCAGCCAACTTCTACGCTATATTCAACATCTGTCAGGCAGGCGACCACTTCATAACAAGCAACACTATCTACGGCGGAACATACAACCTGTTTGGCGTTACAATGAAGAAACTGGGCATTGAATGTACTTTTGTTGACCCTGAGTGGGACGACGAGCGCATCGAGAAGGAATTCCGCCCAAACACTAAGTGTTTCTTCGGCGAGACAATCTCTAACCCGGGCGGAAACGTGTTCGACATCGAGCGTTTTGCCAAGATGGCTCACAAGCACGGCGTTCCGCTGGTGGTAGACAATACTTTCGCAACACCTATCAACTGCCGTCCTTTTGAGTGGGGCTGCGACATCGTTACTCACTCAACAACAAAATACATGGACGGTCATGCCACTCAGGTGGGCGGCGCAATCGTCGACAGCGGTAACTTCGACTGGGAGAAGTATGCCGACAAGTTCCCGGGTCTGACAACTCCAGACGAGAGCTACCACGGTCTGACATACACAAAGGCTTTCGGCAAGATGGCTTACATGACCAAACTGGTTAGCCAGCTTATGCGCGACCTTGGCTCAATCCCTGCTCCGCAGAACTCATTCCTGCTGAATCTCGGTCTTGAGACTCTTCACCTGCGTATGCCTCGCCACTGCGAGAACGCACAGAAGGTGGCTGAATGGCTCGAGAAGAATCCGAAGGTTAACTGGGTTAACTACTGCGGACTGAAGAGCAACAAGAACCACGCTCTTGCCGAGAAGTACTTGCCAAACGGCTCATGCGGCGTTATTGCCTTCGGTCTGAAGGGCACTCGCGAGGATGCCATCAAGTTCATGGATAACCTCGACTTCATCAGCATCGTTACTCATGTTGCCGATGCCCGCACATGCGTTCTGCACCCAGCCAGCCACACTCACCGTCAGCTTAGCGACGAGCAGCTTATGGAGGCAGGCGTAGCACCAGACCTTATCCGTCTGTCGGTTGGTATTGAGGATGTAAACGACATCATCAACGACCTTGAACAGGCAATGGCAAAAATGTAAATCTCGGAGATATTACAACATAAGAAACTCCTCCTTTGCAGATGCTTTCTGCGAGGGAGGAGTTTTTTTGTTGAAAGTTGAAGGTTGAGAAATCTTAAACAATTCACAGTTGACGATGTCTCTTGAAAATTGAGAATCCTTTTAATTGATATTTGACAATTGACAATGGGAACTTAGAGAGAATTGAAAGCCAGAAGGTAGCATTTTACAAGCCGCAACTTACGTTCAAGTATGCTTCAAATAAGCCGGAAGGTACGGGGTAGCTACGGGGTAGGAACGGGGTAGCTACGGGGAAGGTACGTTCAAGATACGTTCAGGGTACGTTCAAGGTTCGGGGTAGCAAGCCGAAAGGTTCGGGATTCCTTCGGTATCATTCAGACAGAATCGGCTCAAAAATCGCGTTTTTTGAGCCGATACTTGTTTGCTGTTATGGAAATTCTACACAAGTTCGACATAGGTAATATTGTAACAATATACAAAGTAATGAATTATAATACAGGGAAAACGGAAAAAAGCGACTTTAAAGGTACGGGCAAGCAAGGGGATAGCAAGATGGTAGCAAGGGGATAGCAAGAGGGAAGGTTCGAGATACGTATATTGATGCAATTATAATGGTTGCATCTTTTCCAAAGACGCGACTAACATTCCTGCTGAATCTTGGTCTTGAGACTCTTCACCTGCGTATGCCTCGCCACTGCGAGAACGCACAGAAGGTGGCTGAATGGCTCGAGAAGAATCCGAAGGTTAACTGGGTTAACTACTGCGGACTGAAGAGCAACAAGAACTACGCTCTTACCGAGAAGTACTTGCCAAACGGTTCATGCGGCGTTATTGCCTTCAGTCTGAAGGGCACTCGCGAGGATGCCATCAAGTTCATGGATAACCTCGACTTCATCAGCATCGTTACTCATGTTGCCGATGCCCGC
>Ga0256405_10005504_pt1 | contig 21745 bp, 16 predicted proteins | sample RumenRJG_02DNA_FD_189096 | JGI IMG/M metagenome (GOLD analysis project Ga0256405, IMG submission 189096) | Bovine rumen microbial communities from Lethbridge, Alberta, Canada - RJG_02 | ecosystem: Host-associated > Mammals > Digestive system > Stomach > Rumen | place: Canada: Alberta... | reverse complement strand
CTGCCCTCCCGACACGTTGGTGCCTCCCTGCTCGATGCGGGTATTGTACCCTGCAGGGAAGCTGCTGATGAAATCGTCCGCACAGGCGAGGACACAGGCCTCCCGGCACTCTTCATCCGCCGCGTTCTCATTGCCCCACCGGAGATTCTCATAAATGGTGCCTGAGAACAGTGTGTTCTTCTGGAGCACCATGCCTACCGCGTCCCGGAGGACTGTCAGATCGTATTCCCGGACATTCCTCCCGCCTACCTTCACCTCTCCTTCAGAGGTATCGTAAAGCCGCGGGATCAGACTCACCAGGGATGTCTTTGAGGAACCCGTGCCGCCCAGGATCCCGATCGTCTCCCCGCTCCGGATGTGCAGGTCGATGTCCCGGAGCACATACTTCTTCTCCCAGCCGGTGCCCCGGATATCCGGGTCCAGCTTTTCTGCCTCCTGCACGGTCATCTTCCCCTGCCGGACAGCTTCCTTCAGCTTCTGCTTCTCGTGGTAGCGCTTCACGGCTTCAGGATTATCCCAGTCCACCGGAACTCTGCGCTTTCCGTAGGAAAAACTGACATTGCAGAAATCCACGCTGCCGTCCTTCACTTCCATCACAGGGTCCTTCGGGGACCTGACAGAGGGGATCTCGTTCAGCACTTCGGCGATGCGCCGCCCGCTGGCCAGAGACATGGAGATCATGACGAAGGCCATGGAGAGGAACATCAGCGAGATGAGAATATTCATTGTGTAGGAGAACAGACTCGTAAGTTCTCCCGTAGTCAGTCTTCCGGCAACGATCTCATGGGCGCCGTTCCAGGATATTGCAATAATGCAGGTGTAGACAGTCAGCATCATCACAGGGAAGTTGCAGACGATAAAGCTCTCCGCCCGGACGAACAGCCGGTAGATCTCCTCGATGGCTGCATTGAACCGTCCGATCTCGTAATCCTCCCGGACGAAGCTTTTCACCACCCGGATACCGGTGACATTCTCCTGGACACTGGAATTCAGGTCGTCGTACTTCACGAAGACCCTGGAGAAGGCGCTGGTGGCATGCTTCAGGATGAAGGTCAGGGCGCAGCCGAGAAAAGCGGCCGCTCCCAGGAAGATCAGGGAGAGGCGCGGGCTGATGGAGATCGTCATGCACAGCGCCAGGATCAGCATCGCGGGCGATCTCATCATCATCCGGATCATCATCTGATAGGCGTTCTGCACGTTGGTGACATCGGTCGTCAGGCGCGTGATCAGGCCCGCCGTCGAATACTTGTCAATGTTGGAAAAGGAATAGTTCTGAATGCTGACGTACATCGCGTCCCTCAGATTGGACGCGAAGCCGCTGGAAGCCCTGGAGGCGAACCTGCCCCCCGCGATCCCGAAAACAAGAGCCATCACGGCACAGAGAAGCATCATGAGTCCATAGCGGTACACCGCCCCCAGATCTCCTCTGGAGATGCCCTGGTCGATCAGTTTTGCCATGACGAAGGGGATCAGGATGTCCATCCCCGCCTCACCCAGCACGGAAAGGACAGAGAGGATCGACGCAGTCCTGTACTTCCCGATGTGCTTTGCAAGAGTTCTTACCACTGCTTTACCTCCGGACCTCATTTTCCCGCAGGAAAACCGGTTCACTGACAAAGGGACTGCGGCATTTCCAGCCGGCAGTCCCCTCTGTTAGACCTGCTTTCCGCAAGTCACGCCAGGCTCAGCGCGACCTGCATCATATCTGTGAAACTGTTCTGCCTCTCTTCGGCCGACGTTGTCTCCCCTGTCAGGAGATGGTCGCTGATCGTGAGGACTGTCAGCGCCCGCGCATTTCCGAAGGCGGCGTTCGTGTAAAGCGCCGCGGCTTCCATTTCGATGGCAAGGACACCCATGGATGCCCATTTTTTTGAAGCCTCCGGTCCTTCCGCCGGTCCGTAGAACATATCCGAGGAAAGGATATTTCCGACTTTATACCGGAGATCCATCTGCTCTGCCTTCTCCACGCCCTTCCTCAGCAGCTCGAAGGAACACACCGGTGCAAAGACGCCAGGGAGCTCCATCAGCGCCGGGAAATTGGAGGTGGTGCAGGCGCCGATGCCGAACACCAGGTCACGGATATGCACGTCCGGATGGATGGAGCCGGCAGTGCCGACGCGGATCAGGTTCTTCACCCCGTAGAAATGGATCAGCTCGTATGAGTAGATGCCCATTGACGGACATCCCATGCCGGTGCCCATGACAGACACCGGTCTCCCTTCATACGTCCCCGTATATCCGAACATGTTCCGCACAGAGTTGAACTGCTTCACGTCCGACAGGAAATTCTCTGCAATGTACTTCGCGCGGAGCGGGTCTCCCGGCAGAAGGATGGTCTCCGCGATCTCTCCTGCCCTGGCTTCGATATGGGGAGTCGGAACATTTGACTTTACGCTCATTCGGAATCTCCTCGCTTTTTTTTAATTTATGAATAACACGGATTGCTCCGCGCTGCGCGCTCACGCGATCCTGCAAAACATTCGCGTTATTCCATGTGTCCGTCGCGGAACATGGAGAATTTGTCCATGGGATAGTTCTTCAGGTTCTCAAGGACCTTTCTGTTGTCCGCCTTCTTCAGCAGCGCCTCTCTGGAGCGCTTCAGCTCAAGCTCGGTCTTGTGCCTGGAGGGACCGCCCACGCAGCCGCCCGGGCAGGCCATGCCCTCGATAAAGTCCTCGGGCAGACGTCCGACCTTCAGAAGAGTCAGGGCCTTCTTGCACTCTGCTCCGCCGGCGCACTTCAGGAGCTTGATGTCGTCGATGCTCTCGCCTCTCTCCTGCATGCACTCCAGGACCGCATTCGCGACGCCGCCGCTGGTGGCGAAGCGCTTGCCCCAGATCGAAGACTCCTGATACTCGTCTTCCACCGGCTCCATGTCCATGTCTCTGGACAGAAGCAGAGCATGGAACTCGCCGTAAGTCATCGCGTAATCCGCGTTGTCCGGGACAGACTTGTCAGCGGTCTCGGACTTTTTCGCGACGCACGGTCCGATGAACACGGTCATGCAGCCCGGATGCATGGCTTTCAGGTATCTGGAGATCGCGCACATGGGAGATACGGTGGAGGACATGTTCTCCTCATACTGCTTCGGGAAATGCTTCTTCAGCATGTTGATGAAGCCCGGGCAGCAGGAGGTGGTCATCTTCTTGCCTTCTTTTCTCGCCTCAGACCACTCCAGGGATTCATAGGCGGCAGTCATGTCTCCGCCGAGGCCCACTTCCACCATGTCCTTGAAGCCGAGTTTAATGCAGGCGTCCTTGATGGAGGCCATGGAGATCTTTTCTCCGAACTGACCTTCTGTGGCGGGCGCGCACATCGCGTACACTTCCCTTCCCGCCTTGATGGCCTTGATGATGTCTACCAGGAAGGTCTTCGCGGAGATCGCGCCGAAGGGACAGTTGTGGATGCAGTGTCCGCAGCTGATGCACTTTGACTCGTCGATCACGCAGTAGCCGAATTCATCGTAGGAGATCGCGTCCACCGGACAAGACTTCTTGCAGGGGCGCTCCAGATGCACAATGGCTCCGAATGGGCAGGCGCTGGCGCACATGCCGCACTCCTTGCACTTCGTGGAATCGATGTGGGAACGGAACTCGCCGATGGTGATGGCGCCGAAATGGCAGGCGCTCTTACATGCCTGGCCGAGACACTTGCGGCAGTTATCCGTGACAGAATACGCGGAAAGCGGGCACTCGTCGCAGGCAGGCTGGATCACCTGCACCATGTTGCTGGAATCGGGATTATTGACAGGATTCAGACCCTCGGCGAGCCGGATCCTGTGCCGGACGATCTCTCTCTCCTTATAGATGCAGCAGCGTCCCACGGCAGGTCTCGGTCCGGGCGCTATTTTATAGACAATCTCCTCTTTATGCTCCTCATCAAGCTGGTCGTTCCATGCCAGTCTGCAGACATCCTCAATGATTTTATGCCGTACGTGGATCAAAGATTCATCGTTGGTAATCAAGACATTATCCTCCTCTGTCTTTTCATTTTCCGAAGAGCTCCTGGCCCCCGGCCCTGATAACATCATATCATAGGGAACGCAAAAAATCATTTACGAAAACAGAATTAGCGAATACAATGTTGTTACATCAATGGAAATCTGGAGGAAACAACATGGGATATATGTCTGACATTGAGATTGCGCAGTCCGTGAAGCCGAAAAAGATCACGGAGATCGCGAAAATTGCGGGAGTTGACGAAAAATACCTTGAACTGTACGGAAATTACAAAGCAAAAGTGGATTACCAGCTTCTCCGGGAGACGGACCGGAAGGACGGAAAGCTGGTCCTGGTGACCGCCATCACCCCCACGCCGGCGGGCGAAGGAAAGACCACCACTTCCATCGGTCTGGCGGACGGACTCCGGAAGATCGGAAAGAACTCGGTCCTCGCCCTGCGCGAGCCGTCCCTCGGGCCGGTGTTCGGCGTCAAGGGCGGCGCTGCCGGCGGCGGCTATGCCCAGGTGATCCCCATGGAGGACATCAACCTTCACTTCACCGGCGACTTCCATGCCATCGGCGCAGCGAACAACCTGATCGCTGCCATGCTGGACAACCACATCTACCAGAGCAACTCTCTTCGCATTGACCCGAAGCGCATCACCTGGAAGCGCTGCGTCGATATGAACGACCGTCAGCTCCGCCAGATCGTGGACGGTCTCGGCGTACGCACCAACGGCGTGGCAAGAGAGGACGGCTACGACATCACTGTCGCTTCCGAGATCATGGCAGTTCTCTGCCTCTCCTCTTCCATCACGGATCTGAAGGCGCGTCTCGGCAGGACCGTCGTCGGCTACACCTACGACAACGAGCCCGTCACGGTCGATGACATCAAGGCCACCGGCGCCGCCGCTGCTCTCCTGAAGGACGCCATCAAGCCGAACCTGGTACAGACTCTGGAAGGAACCCCGGCCTTTGTCCACGGCGGCCCCTTCGCGAACATCGCCCATGGCTGCAACTCTGTCATCGCGACGCGCATGGCCCTGAAGCTGGGCGACTACTGCGTCACGGAAGCAGGCTTCGGCGCTGACCTCGGCGCAGAGAAGTTCTGCGACATCAAGTGCCGCATGGCGGGTCTGAAGCCCGACGCCTGCGTGGTGGTGGCTACGGTCCGCGCCCTGAAGCATCACGGCGGCGTCGCCAAGGCAGACCTGAACAATGAGAACCTGGAGGCGCTGGAGAAGGGCCTTCCGAACCTGCTGCAGCATGTGGAGAACATGTCCCAGGTCTACGGTCTTCCCACCGTCGTGGCTGTGAACCGCTTCCCCACCGACACGGAGGCGGAGCTGGATCTTGTCCGCAGGAAAGTCGCGGAGCTCGGATGCAACGTGGCCCTCTCCGAAGTCTGGGGCAAGGGCGGCGAAGGCGGCATCGAACTTGCGAAGGAAGTGGTCCGTCTCTGCGATGAGAACACGGAGTCTCACTTCACCTTCTCCTACGACAGCAGCCTTTCCATCGAGGAGAAGCTCGATACCATCGTCCGCCGCATCTACCACGGCACCGGCGCTGTACTGACGCCGAACGCGAAGAAGCAGGCCCAGCGGCTCACCGAGCTCGGCTACGGCGGCTGCCCCATCTGCATGGCAAAGACTCAGTATTCCTTTACCGACGACCAGAAGAAGCTCGGCGCGCCGAAGGACTTCGAAGTCACTGTCCGCAACCTGAAGATCGCCGCCGGCGCAGGCTTTATCGTCGCACTCACCGGCGACATCATGACGATGCCCGGACTCCCGAAGGTGCCTGCCGCGGAGAAGATCGATATCAGCGAGGACGGGGTCATCTCCGGACTGTTCTGATCATCTGTAACTAAAAATAAAAGAACGCCTTCCCGAAGGACCTGTCGTTCCCGCCGGGAAGGCGTTCTTTTCTGTTCATAGATCATCTGTCCTGCAAGAGGACAGTTCTTTTTCAAAAACAGATGACTGCAGCCGCCTGGAAACAGCATCGGGCGTTTTTTATGTGTTTTTCAGAATTTGTTCCCTTCTGGAGGGCCTTAAATTCCAGATTTCCGCCGCTGAAGCCGTCATATGGGCGTTTTCAGGCTATTATGCGGATTTTTGTCCCCTTTTTTATCAAAAGCAATAGTACAAAAATCTTTGAAAAGGGAACAAATTTTTCAAAAATGATTAAAAACGCCCGGAAAGCCTCTTCAGAGCCTTCCAATCTCACTGGAAAATGCATTTTCAGGGGAACAGAATTTGTAAAGCCGCCAGAAAACGCCCAACCAGAGAAGCCAGAGGAATGGTTCACTGCGGTTCACTGCGGTTCACAGCAGTTTCAGCGGTTCCGCTCCTTCACACCTGGAGTCCAGCCACTCGACTGCTGCGTCCAGGCCCTCCTTGGAATACGGAAAATCTTTGCATTCTTTCTTTTCGTCCTCCGTCTCAGCGAAAGAAAAGGGGCCGTCCCAGACCCATGCCCTCAGAGACCGCTCTCCCCGCTTGTCCGGCGGAACGAAATGGACATTTTCCAGCGGTTCTATCGCCAGTCGGTAGCACTTCGAGCGGAAGCTTCCGGTGAAGGCTTCTCCGTATTCATAGTGCTCCAGAGTGTAGAACCTCTCTCTTTCCAGACAGTTCATGGCCTTCCCTCTCCTGTTTTTTCGTAGGCGATCCTGGGGTCATCGTCCTCCTCCACGTGGACGATGCCGCAGGGAACAAAGCCAAGCTTTGTCAGAAGATTCTGCATGACGTAATTGTCCCCGTGGGTATCCATCCGCAGGTATCCGCACTGCCGGAAGGCCCACAGGATGCAGAAGGTGCCGGCGCCGCGCTCACTGCCGGCGGAAGCGATGCGGTGCACCACGCCGTAGGTGTCTCCGCCGCTCCAGCCCTTCCCCTCGATCACCCTGTAGCAGGGTTCGATATTCCTGCCGTGATCGTAAAAGAAGACGGCAGCGATCCGGGCTGTAGCACCGGCAGATCCTTCCGTTCCCGGGACCTCGCAGACAAAACTCTTTCCTTCCGAAATATCCTTCCGGATCAGGGCTTCCGGAGGCCAGTTCGTGTTTCCCCACTGCCGCGGATTGCCGTGTTCCGCCATGAACTCACGGGCGCCGGCATAGATCTCCATGATCCCGGGCAGGTCCTTTTCCTCCGCTTTTCTGATGCGGAAACGATCTTCGTTCAATCTTCGTCCTCCGGTTCTTCTTCGTCAGCGTCTTCACCCAGGTCTTCCTGGGGTACAATGTAATCATAAGAATGGTATTCCGGGATATCCACCATTTTCAGGAGCTCCCGGAGATCCTCCGGTTCCGCGCCGGGGCAGAAGAAGATATCCGCCACGGTGATCTCACGGTAATCTTCGCTGTCCGCCCCTTCAGGAAGATCCGGGAAGACCTCCCCTTCTTCATCGGCATAGGCGTCGTAGACCTCCAGAAGCGGGATCTCCTCGATCTCCCGGCATCCTCCTGCGATCAGTTTCCTGCAGGTCATCGGCTCCACGTCGCACTCAATATGAACGACAGCGCCCGGGTCCATTTCGGAGCAGTACGCCACATCGATCTCAAATTCCGAATTCAGGTACATGGCGAATTTCGCAATGATCACTTCCCGCACTTCGGAATCCGAGAGGCTTCTTCCGACTTCGTCCTCGATCTCCTCCAGACCAAAGTCAAACCAGACATCCTCGAAATACAGGTCCGCCGCATCTACTTCTGTATCTTTGAACAGACCGTAGGGGATCAGTTTTGACACCATGCCGTCAATATCGAACTCTCCTTCTTCCCGCAGTTCTTCGATCAATTCCGCAGTTTCCGGTGTTACGTCAAATTTTACTTCCATACTTTCCTTTCCGGCGGAACAGAACTGTTCCGTGCCGACACACTTATGTTAGAATACAGATAGGCTGCCGAAACATTACTTTTATTATACTACAATCAGCCCGTCTTGTTCATCAGACCGCCGGAATATCCCAGGAGGAATCTCATGCGCGCCGTCAATCTTTACTATCTGTCCGGCATTTCCAACGAACGGCTCTTTTCGGACTATGAGAACATTCTGTCCGGAAGGAATGGTGTCACACGGATCCGCAGGGCGGACCAGACTGCGCTGCGCTCTCTTCTGAAAACCCTGAAAAGGAACGGCCTGACGGATCTTTCCCTGTATGACGGCTTCTTCTTTTCCTTTATCATAGATCATATCGGAAAAGAATTCGATCTGCTGAAGGTCCGCTCCGACCGCAGCGCTGTTCTGAACATCGAGCTGAAGAGCCAGGAAATCGAGCCCGACCGGATCGGGAAGCAGCTTCTGCAGAACAGGTACTATCTGAATACCATTTCTTCAGAGATCTTCTCCTTCACCTATGTCTCCTCGGACAGGAGATTCTACACTCTGGACCGGAGGGGCCGGCTCACGGAGTGCGGCGTGGAGGACCTGATCCGTGCCATGAGGACCTTCACTTCTTTCGAACCGGAGGATCTGTCCCGCCATTTCCATGCCTCCGACTTCATTATCTCCCCCATCTCCTCGCCGGAACGTTTCCTGAGCAGTCAGTATTTCCTGACGAACCAGCAGATGTTCTACCGGAAGGAGCTCCAGGTCGCCATCGCCGCAAAAAAAGAAGAAGCGCTGTTTCTCGGCATCACCGGGGAACCGGGTACCGGAAAAACACTGCTCCTCTTTGACCTGGCAAAGAATCTTGGGGAAAAACACAGGATCCTCCTGATCCATGGCGCTGCGCTGTCCCCGGGCCATCTCGTCCTGAACGCGGCGCTTCCCTCCGTGACGATCGTCCCGATCCGGGACGTGACGGAAGAATTTCTGGAAGAAAGCAGCTGCGACGTGATCCTTGTTGACGAGTCCCAGCGTCTCTACCAGGTAGGTTTCGACCGGATCGTCTCTTTTGTCCTGAGCCGGGGTCTCAGCTGCATTTTTGTGTACGATCCTTCCCAGGTCCTCTCCGTTCCGGAAAAAGAACGGGACATCTCCTCCCAGATCGAACTTCTCTGCGGGAAGAGTATCTGTTCCCTCTCATCCAGACTCCGCAACAACCCGGAGTCCGCGGCCTTTGTAAGCAATCTCTTCAACCTGAAGTCCAGGACAGCAAAGTACCGCTACGAGAATATCACCCTGCTCCGGGCCGCCTCCCAGGAGGAAGAGGAACTGCTTCTCTCCTACATCACCGGGAAAGGCTATGTCTTTTGCGGAATGGAAAACATGCGGGATCTCATCGGCCAGGAATTTGACAACGTCGTCGTCACCCTGGACAGCAGCTTTTTCTATGACAGCGCCGGACTCCTCACGGCGGCGCCCCGGAAGGACAACGCCTGGCTGCCGGACCGCGTCCTCTACCAGAATGTGTCCCGCTGCCGGGAAAACCTCTGCCTGATCGTCACGCAGAACGACAAGGTCTTCAGAAAAATATGCGGCATCCTGCTGCCGCCCGGAAAATGAGCGGAGCAGGATACCGCATGACAGTTCCTGTCCTTACTTTCTGTCTGTCACAAAGTGGATATACTCGAAGACTGCCTCTTCCGTGGGAAGCTGTGCCGTGTACATGTACTCGCCCATCTGGGGCCAGTTCATCTCCGGCATGGCTTCCTGCATTTTGATGCAGCTGCCGTATTTCTCCTGGATCTCCTCGTGGGAGTGCACGTACTCATAAGCGCTGCGCCGGCTGGCGTAGGCGCAGAACTGCTCCTGCTCCGCCTTCGGGAAACGGCGCTCGTTGAAAGCCACCATATCAGCCCAGATCTGGTAGACATCCGTGGAGTGGCCAAAATTGATCATATCCGGCGTATAGCCTCCGGCCGGGCGCATGTTCACCTCCAGGGCCACGAAATCGCCCTTCCTGCCAAGTCCCTTTCTTCCTTTGGCCAGACAGAAGAACTCAAGGTGGACAAAGCGGCTGCGCACATTGAAGGCCTTCACGGTCTTCCTGCCCAGCGTCTGAAGCTTCGCGGGAACCTCCGCGCAGGTGTAATAGGACAGATCCAGATTCTTCAGCACGATATCCATAATGGACGGCGGGAAGTGGGTCATGTTCTCGAACAGCGGATCTCCGGAAGCATCGATGATGGCGTCGTAGGAGCAGATATCTCCTTCGATGAACTCTTCCATGACGTACGGAACCTCAGGCAGCTCATTGAAAAAGCGGTCCAGGTCCTCTTTTTTCGAGAGCTTCCAGGTGTCGTTGGCTCCCACGCCGGTGTCCGGCTTCACGATGACCGGATACCCCACTTCTTCCAGAAAAGCTTCCGCGTCTTCTTTCGTGGTGACCCGGGACTGACGCGCCGTGGGGATCCCATTCTCCTGGTAGATCTTCTTCATCAGGGATTTTTTCTTGATGAAGTCGATCTGGTCCGCCCTGACTCCGGTGGTGATATTGAAATCCGTGCGAAGCCTTGCGTCCTGCTCCAGCCAGAATTCGTTGTTGGATTCCACCCAGTCGATCTTTCCGTACTTAAAGCAGAAAAAGCCGACAGCGCGGTACACCTGGTCGTAATCCATCAGACTGCTGACCTTGTAGTACTCCGTCAGGCAGGCTTTCAGCGGCTCTTCCAGTTCATCATACGGCGCGTCTCCGATACCCAGGACATTGACGCCGTTCTTTTTCAGACGGTCGCAGAAATTCCAGTAAGTATGCGGAAAATTCGGCGAGATAAATACAAAGTTCATATGCTTCCCCCTGTTCATGGATTCTTCTATTCATTTGAAATACCATTCCAAAGGCTTTCCGTCAAGCGCTTTCCCGGAACTTTCCGGAAATAAAGTCCTGAAGCCGCATTAAAAACCCGCAAATTTCTTCCCGCATGTGTTTCGAAAAACGCGAAAAACGGATAATATAAATCTTATGAAAACTTTCTTTGTAAACTTTTTTAATAAACGGACCTGGGCAGCCGATCTGCTGGTCACTGCAGCGATCCTTTCCGCCGCTTCTTCCGTCTGTCTCCTGTTCCGGCAGATCTCAGAGACGGATACGCATGTGCCGCTGATCTTCGTTCTCGCGGTGCTCTGTGTATCAAGGTTTACCCACGGATATCTTTACGGCATTGTCTGTTCGGTAGCTGCTGTATTCGGCGTGAACTACGCCTTTACATATCCTTACTTTAAACTGGACTTTTCCCTCACAGGCTACCCTCTGACCTCTATCGTAATGCTGACCGTTGCCATCATCGTCAGCACCCTGACCACAAGGATCAAAGCGCAGGAACAGATGAAGCTGGATATGGAGCGCGAGAAAATGCGCAGTAATCTTCTCCGTTCCATCTCCCACGATATCCGCACGCCGCTGACCTCCATCGCCGGATCCGCAGCTGCTGTCCTTGACAACTACGATCAGCTGAATGATGGAGAAAAAAAAGCACTGATCCGCGACATCCGCAGCGAAGCAGAATGGCTGAACCAGATCGTGGAAAACATTCTCTCCATCACCCGCTTCAGCGGCTCGGCGCAGCTGAACAGGACACCGGAACTCCCGGAAGAGATCGTCGAAAACGCTGTCATGAACTTCAGGAAACGTCATCCCGACATCCGGGTATCCGTCCGGATCCCGGAGGAACCCATGCTGGTGCCTATGGATCCGATCCTGATCGAACAGGTCTTCGTGAATATTCTTGAAAATGCCGTACTTCACGGCGGTACCACTAAAGAGATCATGATCACCGTGGAGCAGTCGGCGGGATCTGCCGTATTCACCATTGCGGACAACGGCTGCGGCATCCCGGAGGATATCCTTCCCCATCTGTTTGACGGTAGTCTGAAACTGAACAAGAAAAAATCGGACAGCAGCCGCAGCATGAGGATCGGCCTTTCCGTCTGCAAAGCGATCCTCGACGCCCACGACGGAATCATGACAGCCGGGAACCGGCCGGAAGGCGGCGCCTTCTTCCGTTTCTCGCTGCCACTGGAGGAAAGAAAAGATGGAAATTAAAGACAGAATCCTGATCGTTGAGGATGACCAGAGCATTATCAATCTCCTGACAGCCATCCTGAAGGCCAACAGCTACCAGACGATGACCGCGAAGACCGGTGCCGAGGCGGAGACGCTCCTCGCCTCCTGGTGCCCCGACATGGTGATCCTGGATCTCGGGCTGCCGGATTTCGATGGAATTACGGTCCTGAAAAATCTCCGGTCCTGGTCCTCCATGCCCGTTCTGGTGGTCTCCGCCCGCACACACGAGCGGGACAAGGTGGAAGCTCTGGACATGGGGGCGGATGACTACATCACCAAGCCCTTCGGAAGCTCCGAGCTCCTTGCGCGCATCCGCACTGCTCTGCGCCACCACCGCGCTGTGCCTTCCGGAGACGCGGGTGCCCAGAGCGGGATATTCCGCACGGGTGCCCTGACCATCGATTACAACAAGCACCGGGTCTATGTGGACGGGATCGACGCGAACCTGACCCTCAATGAGTTCCGGATCCTTGCGTTTCTCGGGAAGTACGCAGGCCGCGTCATCACCTACGACGCCATCATCCGCGAGATCTGGGGGCCGAACATGAAGAACGACAACCGGATCCTCCGGGTCAACATGGCAAATATCCGCAGAAAGATCGAGGCAGATCCGACCCAGCCCAGGTACATTTTCACGGAGATCGGCGTGGGTTACCGTCTGGCCGACGGAGACACCGTCTCCTGACAGCAGCACATGCGCGGTGCGAAGAGCTCCCTGTGCTTTGCCGGTTCACCTGCGCACCCGGATCCTGGCTCCGTCAAAGACGCCCTCGGCGTCCGCCTCCCTGATCACTTCGGAACCTTCCTGAAGGCCGCCTGCGATCACCGCGCGGGCGGCTGTTTTATACTCTGTTTCCACTTCCGTTTTTACAGCTCTGCCGCCGGAAGCAAGATAGACATACTCCTTTCCGTCAGTCTCAAAAACAGCACCCGCCGGCACCGTAAGGACGTTCTCTCCCCTGTACAGGGTAAACTTCAGATCCGCGCCGTAGCCCTCGATACCATGGGACGCCTCCGGTCCTTCCTCCAGTTCCGCCCTGACGTGGACCCGGTATTCCGGCAGCCCCAATGCGCTGGTCCCCTGATCCGCGTAGTCATAGACCTCCGTCACCTTCCCCGGAAGGAGCAGGTTTTTCCCCTTCAGACTGATCTCTGCCCGGACCGGATCTCCCTCTTTGATATACAGCGCCGCGGAAGTCAGGACATCTGCCTCGGCAAAAAGGCCCCTTTCTTCGCTGATGACAGCAGCCTGCTGTCCCGCCGTTATAAAAGAAAGCTCCTTCACCGGCAGATCCGTGACGATCCCGTCCTCCAGCGCCATGACCGTGCACTTTTCCCTCTGTTCCTTCTGGAAGGACGCTTCCGCTTCCGCTGCGCTTAAGGCCGCTTTGATGCGTGCCGTCTCGCTCTCATAAAAAAGCCGGTTCAGATCCTCGTACCCCACGCCGCTTTCCTGAAGCTTCTTCAGCATTTCCCTGCTCTCCCGGAAACGAAGACCTGCTTCCTCCGCTTCCGCAGCCGCTTTCCGGTACAGAGCCTCTGTCTCTGCAAAAGCATTCTGCGAGGTGGCGCCGGAATCGAGAAGCGCACGTCCGGCTTCGTAAGAAGACTTCGCTGCCTTCAGTGCCGCATCTGCCGCTGCTTTCCGTTTTTCCAGTGTCTCAATATACTCCGTTGGAGCGGCGGTCATGATTTAATCTTTAAATTATTGTAACTGTTCAGCGCCTCAGAAGCCTTCCATGATCTTTACTTCACGCCTTGCTTCAAAGCTTTCTTCGATTCCGGGGGTGATGAGAAGCATATCATCATCCGTATAAAGCACCGCATCAAAGCCGTCGGATCCGGCGTGCTCCAGGCAGAACTGCTGTGCCTTTTCCGTTCCCATAATGTAGAGGGAGGTGGACAGCATGTCCGCCAGTGTTCCGTCCGCGCTTATAATAGTCACGGATTTCAGCCCGTTCTTTGCGGGCCAGCCGGTAGCCGGATCGATGATATGATGGAATATCTGCCCGTCCGCCTCAAAAAAGCGTTCGTAGCCGCCGGAGGTGATGGCGGCCTTGTCAGCGATACTCAGCACTCCCAGCCGGTCTTCTCCGTTGTCAGGGTCTTCAATGGCGATCCTCCAGAGGCTCCCGTCCGGTTTTCTTCCGAGAGTCTGGACATTTCCGCCTAAGTTTACCAGACCACTGGTCACACCGCAGCTGCGGTAAATATCCATGAGACGGGTGGAGGTATAGCCTTTTGCCACGCCGCCAAGATCTATCTTCATTCCTTCCTTACGAAAACGAATGTTCCCGGTCGAGGCGTCATATTCTATGTCTGCCGTGTCACAGAGCGGCAGAAGTTCCTTAAGGACCTCTTTATCCGGCACATGCTGCTCTTCTTCTGTGAACCCCCAGGCTTCCATCACCGGATAAATGGCGATGTCAAAGGTTCCGTCTGTCTCTTCCGCCATCTGAAGAGAACGCTCCACCAGCTCCTTCACGTCTCCCTGAAGCTTTCCGCTGCCTTTTCTGTTCAGGGCGCTGATCTCGCTGTTCTCATCACCTGTTGACAGGAGTTTATCGAGACGATCTATCTCCTCTGCAGCCTTCTGCACCGCCTCTTCCCCGCCGGGACCGTAGGCGGTGAGAGACATGACCGTATCCATCGCGAATAAAGTCCTCTGGGCCGGTTCCGCCCCGGTACTTTCCTTCGCCGCTGTTCCAGGAAGTTCTCCGCAGCCGCAGAGCACAATTCCTGCAGCCAGAAACGCTGTCAATTGTTTCAGAGTTTTGTTCATCATCTCAGTTATTGTACACTAACTCTTTTCACAGGTCAAGATTTACATGGTCCCGAACATTCTGTCTCCGGCATCTCCGATGCCGGGGATAATATACCCTTCCTCGTTGATCCTGCTGTCCATGGCGGCACAGTAGATCTCAAGTCCCGGATGACGCTTCAGCAGAAAATCCACGCCCTGCTGCACCGCCACCAGACACAGAAGCTTCACCTGATAACAGCGGTAATTCTCCAGCATCTGCACCGCCATGTCCGTAGTCTCCCCTGTGGCAAGTATCGGTTCCAGAAGAAGCACCTGGCGGTGGACGATATCCTGGGGCATCTTGCAGTAGTAGCGGACCAGCTCTCCTGTCTTCTCATCCTTGTAGATGCCGATGTGTCCCACCTTGGCGGAAGGCACCAGAGACAGGACGCCGTCCAGCATTCCCAGCCCGGCCCGCAGGATCACCACTGCCGCCAGTGTCTTTCCCTCGATCTCCCGCGCTTTGATCTCCCCGAAAGGCGTCTCCACCGGACGCTCTCCCACGGGGATATCCCTGGTGGCCTCATAGCAGAGCAGAGAGGTCATTTCTTCCACGCACTTTCTGAAATCCTTGGTGCCGGTGTACTTGTTTCTGAGCTGGAACAGCTTGTGTTCCAGAAGCGGATGCTGAATCAGGTGAAAACGCTCCATATAATCCATGCCCATCACATGCTCCTTTCGCAGATATCATCCGCAGATGTCCATCACAACTTCGTAGAGGATCCGGATGCTGTTCCTCAGGTCCTTTTCAAGCACATTTTCCAAAAGGCTGTGGCTCACGCCGCCCACACAGGGAATAAAGATCATGGCTGTGGGTGCGAGCTTCGCAACATTCATGGCGTCGTGCCCCGCCCCGCTGGGCATCCAGCGGCAGGACAGTCCCGTCTTTCTGCAGTTTCTTTCAATGATCTCCCCCAGGGAGTGGTCCAGCGGCACCGGGGATTCGTCAGACAGCAGGGTCTCCTCAACTTTCACGCCGCGCTCTTTCTCAAGGCCGCAGACAAAGTTCCGCATTCCGTCCCGGATGCGCTCCATGCTGTCTCTCCGGATCCCGCGGATATCCACGAAGATCTCGCACCGGCCCGGTACCACGTTCAGTGCCTGGTGCGGCACGTTGATCTTTCCCACAGTTGCCACGGACTTGTTGACGGACTCCTCTCTGCCGAGACGCTCGATCTCCGTGATCAGCGCCGCAGCGGCTGTCAGGGCGTCGTGCCGCAGATCCATCGGGCAGGCGCCGGAATGGTCGGTATGTCCGATGATGTCCAGCTTCAGACGGATGGGCGCCGCGATGGATTCCACGATCCCGATGTCCGTTCCGGCGGATTCCAGCACGGGTCCCTGCTCAATGTGTAGCTCAATGAATCCGTAAATATTCTTCAGATGCTCCCGCCGCTCCTCCAGGGACTCCGGGGAGTATCTGAGCCGGGCCAGGAATTCCACCGGCGTGTGTCCCTGGGAATCCTTGTAGTTTTTCAGCTTCTCCGGCGTCGTGAACCCGCAGGCGAGCTTGCTCCCGATGGTGGACAGGTTGAAGCGGCTGGATTCCTCACAGCTGAAAGCCACCATTTCCACGGTGCGCCTGTGGGAGATCTTGTTGTCAACAAGATAGCGCATGACCTGGAATCCCGCCATTACCCCCAGGACGCCGTCGTACTTTCCTCCGTTCGGCACCGTGTCCAGGTGGGAGCCGATCAGCAGCGGAGGAAGATCCGGATCGGTCCCGGGTTTGGAAAACCAGAGGTTCTCCGCAGCGTCCAGGTAGCATTGCAGGCGCAGTCCGTAAGCCCGGTTCAAAAGCTCCGTCCTCGCCGCGAAATCATAGTCCGTGAAGGCAAGCCGGTCCAGTCCTCCCTCTTCGTTCAGTCCGACAGTCGAGATGACCCTGTAATCACTCATCCACTTGTTGAAATCATAATCCATGACGTTTCTCCTTTCGCAGCGAAGCGCCTCTGACCACCGGCAGGCAGGGATGCAGCGAATCCCTGGTCCGGGGGGCTGAATAGTTAAGATTATATCATTATTTCAGTGTCTTTTCAGAACCTCGATATAAAATACTTACATCTCCGTAAGAAAGCTTCATAAAAAAGAGACCATGTTCGTCAGATTCATGTTGTATGATACATTCAAACAAAGGAGTAAAGGAGGCCGGGGTCATGACCGCATATCTGATCTGTTCAATGATTTTCTTTTCTGTAATTGTGTCGGCCAGTGCTTCCCTGGAAGCATGAGCTGAAACTTATAAGGGTGGCGCCCTGCTGCTGATAGTCTTCATCGCAGCCTGTGCGCCACCCTTTTTTATTCCAGCGGGATGCGGTCTCCCGCTCTTTTCGTTACCTGAAAAGTTCCTGTATCACTTCGTTCACCGTGGACACGCCGATGCACCGGATCCCCTCCGGCACTTTCAGCCTGGAAAGACAGGACTGGGGGAGGATGCAGGTCGTAAAGCCCAGTTTTGCCGCTTCCCTGACCCGGTACTCCGCCATGGAGACGGAACGCACTTCCCCTGACAGGCCTACCTCCCCAAACAGGAGGGTGTGCTCTTCCACCGGGATATCCCGGAAGGAAGAGATCAGCGCAGTCACCACGGCGAGGTCCATTGCCGGCTCGTTCATCCGCATGCCGCCCGCCACATTCACATAAGCGTCGTAGCGGGACATAGGAAGACGGCATCGTTTCTCAAGCACAGCCATCAGAAGATTCACCCTGTTGTAGTCGATGCCGGCGGCAGTGCGCCGCGGCATCCCGAAGGCTGTCTCTGTCACCAGCGCCTGGACTTCCAGGAGGATGGGCCTTGTTCCTTCCATGGAACAAGCGACCACCGCGCCGCTGGCGCCGACAGGCCGTCCCTCCAGCATGTACTCCGAAGGGTTCGGCACCTCCTTCAGTCCCTCTCCGGTCATCTCAAAAACACCGATCTCATTTGTGGAGCCGAAGCGGTTCTTCACCGCCCGGAGGACCCGGTAAGAGACGGTCCTCTCCCCTTCGAAATACAGTACGGTATCCACCATGTGCTCCAGGACCCTGGGACCGGCCACCTGGCCTTCTTTGGTGACGTGGCCGATGATGAACACCGCGATCCCGCTCCCTTTGGCGATCTGCATCAGGATATTGGTGGATTCCCGCACCTGCCCGACGGAACCAGGTGCGGAGGCGATCTCCTCGCAGTACATGGTCTGGATCGAATCGATCACCGCGATCTCCGGCTTCTCCCGGCTGATGACCTCCCGGATCGTGTCAAGGTTCGTCTCACAGAGAAACTTAAGCTTCTCTGAAAGAGAGCCGACGCGGGACGCCCGCATTTTGATCTGCTTCAGCGACTCCTCTCCGGAGACATAGAGCACCCTTTTCCCGGACGCCGCGAAATTCCGGCATACCTGAAGAAGGATCGTCGATTTTCCGATCCCCGGATCGCCTCCGACCAGCACCATGGAGCCCGCGACAGTGCCGCCGCCGAGAACCCGGTCCAGCTCGGAAAAACCTGTGCTGAACCGTTCCTCTCCCCCCATGGGGATCTCGTCAAGACTGACCGGCTGCGGGGCGCTCCGGAGCGCGCCTCCGGAAGACGCGGCTCCGCGGGCGGACCTGATCTTTCCGGCCGGCTCCTCCACCATGGTGTTCCAGGCCTTGCAGGCCGGACACTGCCCCATCCACTTCGCGGACTCATATCCGCACTCACTGCAGAAAAAACCGGTCGCTTTTTTCATTATTTCTGACTCACCGCATCCTTTTCTTTCTTTTTCCGGCTTCTGGTCCGCACCGGCTTTTCCTCCGTCTTCCGGAACAAAAGGTGCCTGTCCTCAGGCCGCTCTTCCGCCGCCACGACAACATCCACCTCGTCTCCCTCCCGGACATCCCCGTTCAGGAGCGCTTCGGCAAGACGGTCCTCCATCTCGGTCTGGATGGCACGCTTCAGAGGTCTTGCGCCGTACTTCGGATCGTATCCCTTGTCGATCAGGAACTCCTTTGCCTCCTCGGTCATCACCAGTCGGAGGTCCATCTGGGTCTCGGTGCGCTTCCGGATCCCCTTCAGGAGGATCTCCACGATCTCGTGCATGTGATTCCGGTCCAGCTGGTGGAACACGATAGTCTCGTCGATACGGTTCAGGAACTCCGGCTTGAAGATGCGCCGCACCTCATCCATCACGTTGTCCTTCATGATCCTGTAATCCGTCTCGGCATTGTCCTTCGCAGCAAATCCCAGCACCTTCGGGGCGACGATGCGCGACGCGCCTGCGTTGCTGGTCATGATGATGATGGTATTCTTAAAGTCGATCCTCCGGCCCTGGGCGTCCGTGATATGACCGTCGTCCAGCACCTGCAGCAGAATATTGAACACGTCGGGGTGCGCTTTCTCGATCTCGTCGAACAGGATCACCGAGTACGGATTCCTGCGGACCTTTTCGGAGAGCTGCCCGCCTTCGTCGTAGCCCACGTATCCGGGCGGGGATCCGACCATCTTGGAGACGCTGTGCTTCTCCATATATTCACTCATATCCACGCGGATCAGGGACTGCTCCGTTCCGAACATCGCTTCCGCAAGCGCTTTGCAGAGCTCCGTCTTTCCGACGCCGGTAGGTCCGAGGAACAGGAAGGAGCCGATGGGACGGTGCGGATCCTTCAGGCCCACGCGGCCGCGCCGGATGGCCTTCGCCACGGCCCGGACAGCTTCTTCCTGACCCACGACCCGCTCGTGGAGCACGCTCTCCAGCTTCTTCAGCCGCTCATTCTCTTCTTCCGTCAGCTTCTGTACCGGGATCTTGGTCCAGGCCGCCACCACGTCCGCGATCTCGCCTTCGTCCACCACCAGCTTCCGTGTGGCCTTGTCCTTTTCCCACTTCTCGCGGATCTTCGCGATCTTCGCCTGTTTTTTCTCCTGGCGCTTCTTCAGGTCGCCGGCGCGCTCGAACTCCTCCGCCTTGACGGCGGCTTCCTTCTGCTTTTCCAGTTTGCTGATGTCTTCCGTCAGCTCCTTGATCTCCGGCGGCTCCATATAGCCCTGGAGTCTGGTGCGGGACGCCGCTTCGTCGATGAGGTCGATGGCTTTGTCCGGCAGGAAGCGGTCGCTGATATAGCGCGCGGAAAGATGGACCGCCGCCTCCACCGCACTGTCGGTGATAGTCACCTTGTGGTGCTGTTCATAGCGAGGACGCAGCCCGAACAGAATGCTGACAGACTCCTCCTCTGAAGGCTCCTCCACGGTGATGGGCTGGAACCTGCGCTCCAGGGCAGCGTCCTTTTCGATATATTTTCTGTATTCTTCGATGGTGGTGGCGCCGATCAGCTGCAGCTCACCTCTGGCCAGGGAAGGCTTCAGGATGTTGCTGGCGTCCATGGCTCCTTCCGCGCCTCCTGCCCCGATGATCGTGTGGATCTCATCGATGAACAGGAGCACGTCGCCGGACTGCATGACCTCCTGCAGCACCCGCTTGATACGCTCTTCAAATTCACCACGGTACTTGGATCCCGCGATCATGCCGGACAGGTCCAGCGTGACCACGCGCTTCCCCTGGATCGTCTCCGGCACGTCGCCGGCCACGATCAGCTGGGCGAGACCTTCCACCACGGCAGTCTTGCCGACGCCGGGCTCACCGATCAGACAGGGGTTGTTCTTGGTTCTTCTGGAAAGGATCTGCATCACCCGCTGCATCTCCATAGTCCGGCCGATGACCGGATCCAGTTTTCCCGCCCTTGCAAGCTCCGTCAGATCCCTGGAATACTGGTCGAGAGTCGGCGTGCGGCTGTCCTGGGGCGCGCTTCCCGGATGGCTCTTCACCCTGCCCGCGGGCTCCTGGCCGGGGGCACCGCCGTCCTCTCCCATGGAACCCAGGATATCCACGTAGATCTTCTGGATGTTGACGCCCATGGTGTAGAGGATCTTGCTGGCCACACAGGCCTTCTCCCTCAGGATCGCGATCAGTATGTGCTCCGTGCCGATCTGGGGCGCCTTGAAGCGCTCCGCCTCTGAATGGCTGTTGTCAAGAGCCCTTCTGGCCATAGGCGTGTACTGCGGCTCGTCCTGGACCGCCACGTTCTTCTGCGGCGAGATCAGACGGTCCATCAGCTCCAGGACCCGTTTCTCAGTCACCTCGTTTTCTTCCAGGACTCTCGCGGCAACGCCGCTTCCCTGGCGCATCAGCCCCAGGAGAAGATGCTCGGTCCCGATGTAGTTGTTATGGACGTCCCGCGCCGCCTCATAGGCGAGCCGGATCGCGTCCCGTGCCTGTTTGGTAAAATAATCCGCCATTTAAGACAAAACCTCCTTTAATTCCGGCAGTTCCTTTCGAATATAATCCGCCCGGACAGCATCGATCTTTTCCCTGTCCACCGGTCCTTCCGCAGAAGAGATCAGATTGGAGGGCTGGACGCCCAGATAGAGCCGGTACAGACTGCAGGGCTCCTCCGTTTTGACGATGCCGTCCGTGATCCCGGCCATGACCTGGGATATATAGTTCAGTGCATCCTTCAGGGACAGCTTTCTTGCGTACTTCAGGAGCCCGTAGGCTTTGAACGCTTCGTCCACCCGCTCCAGACGGTGGTTCTCCAGAGATTTTCTCCGGACCTGGTTCTCCTCGTTGTTCAGCCTGGAAGCTACTTTCGTGACCAGATCCAGGATCTCCTTCTCCGATAGCCCCAGCGTCTTCGCGTTCGCGATGTCGTAGAGAGATCCCGGATTCTCCTTCTCCGTTCCGTAGACGCCCCGGATCGCGACGCCGAACCGCGTCAGGGATTCCAGAAGCTTCGGGAACTGCTTTCCGGTGGAGAGCGCCGGCAGGTGCACGACCACGTTTGCCCGCATCCCTGTCCCGACGTTGGTCGGGAAGGAGGTAAGATAGCCGTAGCGGTCGCTGAAAGCGTAATTCACATGTTCATTGATGCAGTCGTCCAGGCGGTTCGCCCTGTCCCAGAGCTGGTACAGACGGTTGTTCGGGGCCAGGAGCTGCAGACGGATGTGATCGTCCCCGTTCAGGACGAGGGAGATGTCCTCGCTCTCGGAGAGCATCAGTCCCACAGGGGTCTTCCTGTCCACGATCCCTGAGTTGAAGACC
>Ga0256405_10005503_pt1 | contig 21748 bp, 17 predicted proteins | sample RumenRJG_02DNA_FD_189096 | JGI IMG/M metagenome (GOLD analysis project Ga0256405, IMG submission 189096) | Bovine rumen microbial communities from Lethbridge, Alberta, Canada - RJG_02 | ecosystem: Host-associated > Mammals > Digestive system > Stomach > Rumen | place: Canada: Alberta... | reverse complement strand
GAACGGGCCAAAACCGTGGAATCACAGGCGTTTCGGCGGTTGATTCAACTGTCCGAGTTGGTAAAAGGATCATTTCGGTGAAAACTATAGGCTTTTATATAGTCTCACCGGTTGGGAAAGTTATATTTAAGTTTAGAAAAAGTTAATGATTTTAATACGATTTTTAATTATATTCCAATTCCGGGGATAGTCAAGAGAAAAACTTCTCCACTTTACAGCGGGAAAAGCATTTCCCGCAGTGTGACAAAAGTATGACAGACCGACCGCTATGATAGGAACGTAAAACGCAGATGACCGGCAGGAAAACCGGAGAAAAACACAGGCGGTGAAAACGCAAAGAGGGGAGAATGAAATGATGAAAAAAATGATGATAGCAGCAGCAGCGGCAGTGATGAGCATGATGATGACGGTCCCCGCCCTGGCGAAGACAGAAGTCGCGAGAGACGAGACCGGCAACGGCATCACGATCTGGTACGACGACGGCAGTATGATCGAGTACAACGCCCGCGGAAGCAGCCTGACTTATACAGACGAAGACGGATCAGAGTATACTTACGACGACGTGCAGCTCACAAGCTCTGATTTCAGCCGGTACACGAGGAGTTCTTCCAGCAGATCTTCCTCCTCTTCAAAATACGATGACGCCCGCGTCACAGACGCTTATTGGGACTATTCCGGCGGGAAATGCACGGCGCGCTGGGACGCGGACTACCGCTCCAAAGGAAAATTCACTATCACCCTGTACCGTGACGGACATAAGGTGACGACCAGGACCTCCAGCGGAGGAAGCAGTGTGAACTTTTCGGATGACATCGCTGACTGCGGAAAGACTGGCGACTATTCTTTCACCGTGAAGGGAAAATGGTCCGGCGGCATCACCGATGAGGCGGATTCCGACGATCTTACCGTGAACAGCGACCGCATGGCGCTGATCCGCGGCAGAGGGAACAGCGGAAGCTCCTCCGGCAGCCAGAACCCGGGCGCCGGCCCCGCCGCGACTACAGGATGGCAGTGGGTCAACAACAGCTGGAAATACCAGAGACCGAACGGCACCTACGCCGCGAACTGCTGGGAGCTGGTGAACGGAAAATGGTATTCCTTTGACGCCAACGGCGTCATGCGCGCGAACCAGTGGATCCGCCACACTTCCAACGAGCACATCTGGTACTATGTCGGAAGCGACGGCGCCATGGTGACGAATGCCAACATCAACGGATGGAGCATCAACGCCAACGGTGAGTGCTGGTACTGAAGACAAAAAAAGGAACAAAAAAGGTGTCAGGCACCGTTAAGATTTCTTAACGGTGCCTGACACCTTTTATAGACACCTTTTTGGTCACAGACGGAAAAACTGTCCGGAGCGCTTCAGCACAGGGCGGAGAGCGCTGTAGACCGCGACGACGACCAGAGTGCCGACGGCGGCGTTGAAGGCAGTAACGCCTGCTGCCCAGGTCGCCATGATCTTTGAGACATCCTGCGGGATGCCGAGCAGGTAGGTCTTATAGATATATCCTGCCACAGGGTCCGCAATCACATTGAAGCCGAGTCCGGCCGCAGAGGCAAGGAAGGTCCAGCGGAGAATGTAGGCATGATCGTGATCCTCTGTGATATGGGCGATCCTGTGGGCCACGAAACCGGAGATGAGGCCGATGCAGAGCTTCAGGACAAAGGTCTTCGGCGCGCTGGTCACATAGACAGGATCGATCAGGTCCGCGATGGTCATTCCCAGGGAACCGGCGATGCCGCCGTACCAGCCTCCGAGGATCAGAGCTGCCAGGACGCAGAACGCGTTGCCGATATGCAGCGCCACCATTCCGCCGCCGGGGGTTGGCACCGGGATCTTCAGGAACGTGAATGCCACATAGCAGAGAGCGGCCATCAGTCCCGTGAGTACAAGCTTGTGTGTTCTTTCATTCAGCTGCGCCGGATTCTTTCCGACTGCAGTACTTTCAATAGGGCCCGGTCCGGTCATAGAAGCCTCCTTCCGCATAAAACTGGTTGTCTGTTTCTGTGATTTACATTATAATCGGATTTGACATTATGAAAAGAGCCAGATTTGATAAAAAATATAAGGTCAGATTAAGCCCATGATCACTTACAGGATGGAAGAGCGGGGAAAAAAGAAAAAAGCGGATTACCTTTACGGTGAGATCAAGAAGGAGATCCTTGGGGGAACCATCAGGAGCGGAGAGAAGCTTCCCTCCAAACGTTCCCTCGCGGAACATCTGGGGATCAGCGCCGTCACAGTGGAGACTGCCTACGGGATGCTTCAGGACGAGGGGTATATCAGCTCCAGGGACAGGAGCGGGTTCTATGTGAATCCGCTCCGGCTGCCGGTCAAGCCGGAGATGGAGAGCGGGGAGAGGACAGAAACGCCCGGAGGGGGAAAACTGATTCCTCCGGGAGAGGAGCAGAGTCCCAGGAGGATCGCGGCCCAGACCGGCGAGACTGTGGCGCCGGTGGAGGATTTTCCTTATACCTCCCTTCTCCGTATCGTCCGGGAGGTCCTGAATGATTACAGGGACAGGCTGCTTCTCAGGCCGCCGAACGCGGGCTGCATGGAGCTTCGGAGCGCGATCGCGGTGCATCTGAACCGGTACCGCGGCATGCAGGTCCGGCCGGAACAGGTGATCGTAGGGTCCGGGTCAGAATATCTGTACGGTCTCATCGCCCAGCTGTTCGGAGGGGAGAACGTATTCGGACTGGAGGAACAGTCCTATGAGAAGATCCGCCTGGTGTACGCCGCCCACGGCGTGGCTCTGGAGCTGCTTCCCATGGACAGGTACGGGATCAGTGCCGGGGGGCTCAGGGACACCCGTGCCGGCGTCCTGCACGTCACCCCGTATCACAGCTATCCGACCGGCATCACCGCGCCGGCGGCCAAGCGCTACGAATATATCAGCTGGGCTGCAGAGCGGGGCGCCTGGCTGGTGGAGGATGATTTTGAGTCGGAGTTCTCTGTCCCGAGGAAACCCCTGGAGACACTGTACTCCATGGACAGGAATTCCAGTGTGATCTACCTGAACACGTTCACAAAGAGTCTGGCGCCTTCCATGAGGGCAGGTTATATGGTGCTGCCGGAGCGGCTCCTGCCCAGGTACCGGGAAAAACTTGGCTTCTACTCCTGCACGGTGCCTTCTCTGGACCAGTATGTGCTGGCGGAGTACATCAGCCGCGGGTACTTTGAAAAGCGCCTGAATCATATCCGGAGGAAACTGAGACAGAAAAAGAGTCTGCCGCACTGATGCGGCAGACTCTCTTAAGTTCCGATATATCTTTCCGGTCCGGAGGATCAGTGGAAGAAGCCGGCAAGGCTGAAGGCTACGATCAGACCGGAGAAGACGATGGAGATGGTGGAGCAGAGCTTGATCAGGATGTTCAGGGAAGGACCGGAGGTATCCTTGAAGGGATCGCCCACGGTATCGCCGACGACGGCCGCCTTGTGGTTGTCGCTGCCCTTTCCGCCGAAGTTGCCTTTTTCGATGTACTTCTTCGCGTTGTCCCAGGCACCGCCGGCGTTGGACATGAAGACTGCCATGGCGAAGCCGGTGACAGAGACACCGCCCAGCAGACCGACCACGCCTTCACAGCCGAGGACCAGTCCGGTGGCGATGGGGACCACGATGGCGAGAAGGGCGGGGATGACCATCTCCTTCAGAGCGCCCTTGGTGCAGATGGCGACGCAGGAAGCGTAGTCGGGATCCGCGGTGCCTTCCATGATGCCCTTGATCTCACGGAACTGCCGACGGACCTCCACCACGATATGCTGTGCGGAGTTCTGGACCGCGCTCATGGTGTAGGCCGCAAAGACGAAGGTCAGCATGGCACCGACGAACAGTCCGACAAGGACCAGCGGGTTCGTGAGAGAAAGGTCCATGGCCTGCTTGCCTGCAGCGGCGAGCTTTGCGTCCGCGATGGAGACGTAGGAGACCAGAAGAGCGAGAGCAGTCAGGGAAGCAGAACCGATGGCGAAGCCTTTTCCGGTTGCTGCGGTGGTATTGCCCAGGGAATCCAGAGCATCCGTGCGCTCACGGACCATCTCGGGAAGTCCGGACATCTCCGCGATGCCGCCTGCGTTGTCAGCCACGGGGCCGTAAGCGTCGGTGGCAAGGGTGATGCCCAGGGTGGACAGCATGCCGACGGCCGCGATGCCGATGCCGTAGAGTCCCTTATCATAGGACTGGAATCCGCCGGAGGCGCCGAAGGAGACGATGACCGCAGCGGCCACGATCAGGATGGAGGCCATGGTGGACTTCAGGCCCAGGGAGATACCGCCGATGATCAGCGGAGCTGCGCCGCTCTGGGAGGATGCGGAGAGTTCCTGGGTGGGTTTGTAGGAATCGGAAGTGTAGTACTCTGTGAAATAGCCGATCAGTGTTCCGCCAAGCAGGCCGCAGACGATGGCGATGTACACGCCGATGTTCCAGATGAGCATCATGGTCAGCGGAGCTGCGATGACCGCAGCCAGGATGGCGGCAGAGTAGGTGCCCTTTCTCAGGGAGCCGAGCAGCGCCATCTGGTCCGTATTCTCTTCCGTCTTGACAAGGAAGGTGCCGAGAACGGAACACAGAATGCCGGTCACTGCTATGGCGATGGGAAGAAGCATGCCGTTGTAGCCGTAGCCGGCCAGCGGGCCCAGGGCGAAGGTCGCCAGAATGGAGCCGACATAGGATTCATAGAGGTCAGCGCCCATGCCGGCCACGTCACCGACGTTGTCGCCGACATTGTCCGCGATGGTGGCGGGGTTTCTGGGATCGTCCTCGGGAATGCCTGCCTCGACCTTTCCGACCAGGTCAGCGCCGACATCAGCCGCTTTGGTATAGATACCGCCGCCTACACGGGCGAACAGCGCCATAAAGGAAGCGCCCATGCCGTTCATGACCATGATGTTGCCGAGCTCCAGAGGATCCGTGATGCCGAACACGAAGCGGAGCAGGAAGAACCAGATGGAGATGTCCAGCATGCCCAGGCCCACGACGGTAAAGCCCATGACGGAGCCGGAGGAGAAAGCGACCCGCAGACCGTTGTTCAGAGATTCCGAAGCCGCGTTGGCGGTGCGTGCATTGGCATTGGTGGAGATCTTCATGCCGATGTAGCCTGCGAGCATGGAGAAGATGCCGCCGGTCAGGAATGCGAAGGGCGTGAATCTGGAAAGCATGTTCCCGCCGGTGCCGAATGCCATGGCAAGCAGGATCACGAAGACGATCGCGAAGATCTTCGCGACAGTGGTGTACTGAGCCTTCAGGTATGCGTCAGCGCCGTTTCTGATCGCCTGGGCGATCTTCTGCATACGGTCATTGCCTTCGGAGCAGGCCATGACCGCGCTTCTCCTGCTCTGGGCAAAGCCGAGGGCGACCAGGGCTCCGATAAAGCCGACAGCAAAATACATTTCCATAAGCAATCCCTCCTCTAAAAAAACTGGAACGTCAGGTTATATTAGGAAAACAGACGCTCTGCAACAATTTAAGAGTACATTGTTTGTGCATAAAATACAAGATAAATGAAAGGGCGTTACGGAAAATTCAAAAAGCGGCAGTCTTGCGTTTTTTCCCTGAGTCCTTTATAGTATGCTTTGCATGGGAAAGGGCTGTCGCCAAGCGGTAAGGCAAAGGACTTTGACTCCTTCATCCCACCGGTTCGAATCCGGTCAGCCCTGTTTTACCTCAGCAGGGGGCCAGTTTCCCGCTGAGATAAATGTCCTCACAAAGAAGAAAAGAAAAATCGATTTTGCGGTTGACATTCTCCTTTCGAAAGGATATAATGCACTCGTTGTTGTGATTGGGCTATCGCCAAATGGTAAGGCAACGGACTCTGACTCCGTCATTGTGAAGGTTCGAATCCTTCTAGCCCAGCGCTTGACCGGAATCCCAGTCGGGATTCCGGTTTCTTTTTGCTTCAGAAGGGAGAATACAGATGGAGATCGGAAAAATAACGACACTTCATATCGTACGTATCCGGGATTTCGGCGCGTTTCTCGCGGCACCGGAGGACACAGACGGAAAGGATACCGTTCTGCTTCCGCGGAAGCAGATGCCTGAAGGCGCTGCGGAAGGGGATGCTGTGGAAGTATTCCTGTATAAGGACAGTGATGACCGGCCGATCGCGACTACGCGGAAGCCGAAGCTTACGGTGGGAGAGACAGGCAGACTCAAGGTGCGGCAGATGACAAAGATCGGAGCCTTCCTGGATCTGGGCCTGGAGCGGGACGTCCTTATGCCCTTCCGCGAAATGGAAGGAGAAGTGGCGCCGGGGCAGGAGGTCCTGGCTGCCCTCTATGTGGACAGAAGCGGACGCCTCGCTGCGACGATGCATGTCTACCGCTGGCTGAAGGCGGCGGAAGGCATCGGAAAGGACCAGGAGGTCCGGGGAACAGTCTATGAGATCCGGGAGATGGGCGTCTTTGTCGCGGTGGAGGACTGTTACTTCGGACTGATCCCCGCCTCAGAGGTGTATGAAGAATACCGGATCGGCCAGGAGATCATTGCCAGAGTGATGAGAGTCCGGGAGGACGGCAAACTGGATCTCAGCCCGCGCAGGAAAGCGTTCCAGCAGATGGGGGACGATGCTGCCCTGATCATGGAACGCCTGGAAAAAGCCGGGGGCGTGCTCCCCTACGGGGACAGCAGCAGTCCCGAGGAACTGAAAAAGGCTTTCGGCCTTTCCAAAAACGCGTTTAAACGCGCCGCCGGCCGTCTGCTTAAGGAAGGGAAGATCACTGTGGAGGAACGGGAGATCCGTAAAAAGTGATTTGCACCAGTCTCCTCCTGCTGAGATAAAATTCACAATTTTTCGATTTAGAAATGTGAAAAATGCACAGAAAAAATACGGCATTTTCAACAATTTGCTTGCCTTCGCCGTGATATTGCCTTATGATGTTATGGTAACCGCATCATATGCGTTTATCAGCAGGCAAAGGAGAACAGAATGATCTCAAACCAGATACTGCAGACGACACTGGATGGCCTGAAAGGCATCACACGCATTGAGTTCTGTATTACCGATACGGATGGAAAGGTACTGGCGACGACATTTCAGGGGGCGGAGGCCTATGAAGGGGCCGCGTTTGCGTTTACGGAGTCCCCGGCTGATTCCCAGGTGGTCAACGGATGCCAGTTCTTCAAGATCTTTGACGAGGGTCAGCTGGAGTTTGTTCTCCTGGCGCAGGGAGCCAGCGAGGACGTCTACATGGTCGGCAAGCTGGCTGCGTTCCAGGTGCAGAATCTTCTTACTGCCTATAAGGAGCGGTTCGACAAGGACAACTTTGTCAAGAACCTTCTGCTGGACAACCTCCTTCTGGTGGATATCTACAACCGCGCCAAGAAGCTCCACATTGAGACCGATGTCCGCCGGGTCGTCTTCATTATTGAGACGAAGAACGACAGGGACGTCAACGTCCTGGAGACGGTGCGGGGATTCTTCACAGGAAAGAGCCGCGATTTCGTCACTGCTGTGGACGGCAGGAACATTATCTTTGTGAGAGAGCTCCGGGACGGAGAAGGTTATGAGGATCTGGACCGGACGGCCGCGGAGATCCTGAACAGCCTGCATGCCGCGGAGATCGCAAACGTGAATATCGCCTACGGCACCATCATCAACGAGATCAAGGAAGTATCCCGTTCCTACAAGGAAGCGAAGATGGCGCTGGATGTCGGAAAGATCTTCTACAGCGGCCAGGAGATCGTTGCGTACAACCGTCTGGGCATCGGAAGACTGATCTATCAGCTTCCCATCCCGCTCTGCAGAATGTTTATCCGGGAGATCTTCGAAGGAAAGAACCCGGACGATTTCGATGAGGAAACACTGCAGACCATCAACAAGTTCTTTGAAAACAGCCTGAATGTTTCCGAGACATCACGCCAGCTGTATATCCACAGGAACACGCTGGTGTACCGCCTTGACAAGCTGCAGAAGACTACGGGGCTGGACCTCAGGGTATTTGAAGATGCCATCACCTTCAAGATCGCCCTGATGGTCGTAAAATATATGAAATATATGGAGACGATCGATTACTGATGATTGAGTTGAATGACGTCAGTAAAGTATATGAGAGGGGCTCACGGGCGCTGAAGAACGTGAGCCTTCGCATTGAGGACGGGGAATTTGTTTTTATCATGGGCCGCTCCGGCGCAGGAAAGTCCACTCTTGTGAGACTCCTGATGAAAGAGACGGAGCCCACTTCCGGATCCATCATCGTAAACGATATTTCCCTGAATGATATGCGCAGGAGCCAGATCCCGAAATTCCGCCGGACCATCGGCGTGGTGTTTCAGGATTTCCGGCTGCTGCGCCATTTGAATGTCTATGAGAATGTTGCCTTTGCCCAGAGAGTCATCGGAAAGACGGGCAGGGAGATCCGCGAATCGGTACCGGAAATGCTGACCATGGTGGGCCTTTCCTCCAAATACAAGGCGAACGTGAGCGAACTGTCCGGCGGCGAACAGCAGAGAGTCGCTATTGCCAGAGCGCTGGTGAACCGCCCGAAGCTGCTTCTCGCGGATGAACCGACCGGGAACCTGGACGCGAGGACAGCGGATGAGATCATGCAGCTGCTGGAAGAGATCAACCGCGGCGGGACGACGGTCCTTGTCATCACCCATTCCAGGGAGATCGTCCAGAAGATGGGAAAACGCGTGATCGTCCTTGACAGAGGAATGCTGAAGAGCGACAGGGAGCAGGTGCAGTTATGAATTTCAGTACGATCGGCTACTGTCTTAAGCAGGGCCTGAAAAACATCACACGCAACCTCCGGTTTTCCCTCGCCAGCATGGCGACGGTGTCCGCATGTATCTTTCTTCTCTGCATGTTCTTCTGCATCGTGAAAAACCTGGACTATGTGGTGAAGAACGCGGAGTCCAACGTCGGCATCACCGTCCTGTTCAGGGAGACCCTTTCCGAGGAGGAGATCAGGAAGATCGGCGAAGAGATCGCCGCCCGGCCTGAGATCAGGGAGATCACTTTTATCTCGGCGGACGAAGCCTGGGAGACGTTCAAGAGCGAATACTTTGCCGGGAAGGAAGAACTGGCAGCAGGCTTTGAACAGGACAATCCCCTGGCGGGAAGCGCGTCCTACAATATTCTCCTGAACGAGATCAGCCAGCAGGACGGGTTTGTCCAGTGGCTGAATACCGTGGACGGCGTCCGGCAGGTGAATTATTCCAGAAGCGCCGTGACCAGTCTGATGCGCGTCAACCGTGTCATCACGCTTCTTTCGGGCGGGATCATCCTGATCCTTCTGATGGTGGCGGTGTTCCTGATCAGCAACACGATCACGGTGGCGGCTGCTTTCCGAAAGACGGAGAACCGCATCATGCGGCTGATCGGCGCGACCAACGGCATGATCAGGGCGCCTTTCGTGATCGAAGGGACAGTGATCGGTCTTGTGGGAGCACTGCTCCCGCTGGCAGCGGTCTCGCTTCTGTACCGGAGAGTGGCAGTTTACCTGATGGAACGCTTCAATATGCTCTCCGATATTTTCAGATTTCTTCCTCTGGAAGAACTGTTCCCCTCCATGGCTGCGGTGTCCCTGGGGCTTGGGATCGGGATCGGCTTTTTTGTCAGCTTTTTCACGATCCGGAAACAGCTGAAGGTCTGAGGAGGTTCTATGAAAAGAATTCGCGGAGCCTGCTTTGCCCTGGCCCTGTTTCTGGGACTGACTTCGTTTTACGCGCCGTTTGCGGAGACCGCTTTCGGAGCTGCCACAAAGGAAGAAAAGCAGAAGCTGGATGCCGCTGCAGAGGCAAAGAAAAAACTGCAGGAAGAAAAGAAGCGCACGCAGAACATGATCTCGGAGCTGAACACCCTGAAGAACGACGTCAACGTCTATCTGGAAAAGCTGGATAAGAACCTGGAGACGATCGAAGGTGAGATCGAACGGCTGAACGGAGAGATCAGCGACAAGGAACAGCAGCTGGAAGTGACCAGAGGAGAGCTTCAGGAGGCGGAGGACACTGCAGACAGGCAGTTCGCGGACATGAAGCTCCGGATCAAATACATGTATGAAAAGGGAGAGACGGGATTCCTGGATCTCCTGCTTACTTCCGGGAACCTGGCTGATTTCTTCAACCGGGCGGAGTATGTGGACAAGATCTCCAGCTATGACCGCGCGCAGCTGGATGTCTATGAAGAAGCGGTGCATACCATCGAGCTTAAGCGCGGACAGCTGGAAGAGGAGAAAACGGAACTCGAGGGACTTCAGCAGGACGAGACTGCCAAGCAGGAGTCCGTGAAAGCTCTGATGGCGGAGAAGCGCACGGAGCTTGCAAAGTACAAATCACAGATCTCCGACGCCCAGGGCGAGCTCAGCGCCTATGATACGCAGCTGGCAGCCCAGGAGGAGCAGATCCGTTCTATCGAGGCAGCGATCAAAAAGCGCGAGGAAGAGGAACGGCGGAGGGCCGAGGAAGAGGCAAGGAAAAAACGCGAAGCGGAGGCCGCCGCCAGAAAGACGGCAGCGGCAAAGGATCTGGGAAGTATTCATTTCACATGGCCCTGTCCCGCCAGCGGAAGGATCACGTCTCCTTTTGGCAAGAGAAGCTCGCCCACCAAAGGCGCCAGCACGTATCACAACGGTGTCGATATCGGCGCCGCATCAGGAGCGAACATTGTCGCCGCCGCAGCGGGAGAGGTGGTGTCTGCCGGCTACAGCGGCGCCGCGGGCAACATGATCATGATCAGTCACGGCGGGGGCATTTATACGCTGTACATGCACTGCTCGAAGATCACCTGCAGTGAAGGACAGTCTGTGAAAGCAGGACAGACCATCGGTAAGGTCGGCTCCACGGGAGTCTCCACCGGGCCGCACCTGCATTTCGGGATCCGCTCCGGCGGGTCTTACCTGAATCCGCTGAAATATGTGAGCCCGTGACAAGGCTGCAGAGGAAAAGACTATGGAAGAAATGAACAACGGAATGCATAATGTACCTCAGGGAAAAAGGAAGCTGGGGTTCTGGCTTGGCTTCGCGGCAGGTCTTTTTGTGATGCTGCTGCTTGGCGCAGCGATCTCGTGTTTTGTTGTGTTTTCCCTGCTGAGGGATTACGGGACGCTGGATTACAACGCCGCCGGGACACAAGGTGAGATCACGGTGGAGAACATGAATGCCGCGCCGAATCCTGCCGATCTGGATTATGACAGGATCGACTCGAAGATCCGGCTGCTCCAGAAAGTCATCAACAAGAACTATCTGTTCGACGAGGATCCCGAAGCGGTGGAAAACAGTATCTATGCCGGCATGATGGAAGGCCTCGGCGATCCCTATTCCATCTATTACACGGAAGAGGAGTACAAAAAACTGACAGAGGACTCCAGCGGGACCTACTCCGGCATCGGGGCACTGCTCCAGCAGAATCCTGAGACCGGCATCTGCACCATCATCAAGGTGTTCAAGGGTTCCCCCGCGGAAGAAGCAGGCCTGAAGAACGAAGATATCCTTTTCAAGGTAGACGGGAACGAGATCACAGGCCAGGATCTGGACTATTTTGTCACGACCTACATCCGGGGCGAGGAAGGCACGGACGTGGAGATCACAGTGCTTCGCGGGGATAAGCTGGAAGAGATCACCATGAAGGTGACGCGCCGCAGCATAGATGTACCGACCGTGGAATACGAAATGAAGGAGAACGATACCGGTTATATCCAGATCTCCGAATTCGAGCTTGTCACGGAGGAGCAGTTCAAGGAAGCGGTGGAGGCACTTCAGGCCCAGGGTATGAAGCGGCTCATCATCGATCTGAGGAACAACCCCGGCGGCATCGTACAGACCTGTGTGGAGATGCTGGATTACATGCTCCCGGACGGCCTGCTGGTCTATACGGCAGGAAGAAACGGTGTCGGCGAAAAGTACTATTCGGATGACGGGCACGAGGTGAACATCCCGACGGTCCTCCTGGTGAACGGCAATTCAGCCTCCTGCTCCGAGATCTTCGCAGGCGCCTATAAGGATTTCGGGCGCGCCCGGCTGATTGGGACGCAGACCTTCGGAAAAGGGATCGTCCAGTTCGTGATCCCGCTTGGAGACGGTTCCGCGGTAAAAGTCACCACGCAGCACTATTACACCCCGAACGGTTTCGACCTTCACGGAACCGGCATCGCTCCGGATGTGGAGATCAAGCCGGAGGAGGGGGATGCCCTGAACGGGGAGCATGACGCACAGCTGGAAAAAGCGATGGAGCTGCTCAAAAAACAGTGAGTCTTTTGCTTGTAGGATGAAGCGGATTGCGCTATAATAGTTCAACGTTGTAACTTTAATCATGGGAGGAGTATATTTATGAGCAAGAAAATTCTGAGTGCCGTTCTCGCGGCTGCAATGACTGCAATGCTCGCTGCCTGCGGCGGAAGCAGCACATCAACGACTGCAGCTCCGGCAGAGACCAAGGCGGAAGAGACCAAAGCTGAAGAGACCAAAGCTGAAGAGACAAAGGCTGAGGAATCCAAGGCAGAGGAAGCTCCGGCAGCAGAGCTTGAGACTGTGCAGAAGGGCAAGCTGGTCATGGTGACCAACGCTGAATTCCCGCCCTATGAGTTCCACGATCAGAACGCCATCGTCGGCATCGACGTCGAGATCGCGGGCGCCATCGCAGAGCAGCTTGGTCTGGAGCTGGAGATCGAGGACATCGCGTTCGATTCCATCATCCCCGAGATCGTCTCCGGCAAGGCGGACATCGGCGCGGCAGGAATGACCGTCACTGAGGACAGAAAGCAGAACGTCGATTTCTCCGACACCTATGCGCATGCGACCCAGGTCATCATCGTCAAGGAAGATTCCGAGATCAAGGGTGTTGCGGATCTGGAAGGCAAGGTCATGGGCGTCCAGCAGGGAACCACAGGCGATATCTACGTGAGCGGCGATTACGGTGATGCGGCTGTCGAGCGCTACGCGAAGGGCATGGAAGCTGTCCAGGCGCTCGCACAGGGCAAGGTCGACGCGGTCGTTATCGACGGAGAGCCCGCGAAGCAGTACATCAAAGAGGTGGAAGGCCTGAAGATCATCGACGAGTCCTACACCGACGAAGATTACGCTATCGCCATCAAGAAGGGCAACACCGCAATGGTGGAAGCGGTCAATGCAGCACTGGCCGAGCTGAAGAGCGAAGGCAAGCTGGATGAGATCGTTGCCAAGTATATCCAGGCGGAACAGTAACAAAACATAAGAGCAGCCCGCGGAAGCGGGATGCGTATCACAAAGTCCCGGCGTCCGTATACCGGACTCCGGGGCTTTTCTGATTTTTGGTAATAAAAGAAGCGGGATATGAATTCTGCAGGAGGTTTTCAATGTGGCAGGACTTTTATGATTCATTTGTTCTGAATTTCATCAAGGATGACAGGTGGAAATATCTGACGAACGGCCTCGCCGTCACGCTGAAGCTGACCTTTTTCGCTGTGCTTCTTGGGCTTGTGATCGGTTTTTTCATCGCTATGGTCAGAAGCACCTATGAGAATACCGGCAAGCTGAAGATCCTGAACGCGATCTGCGGTCTGTATCTTACAGTCATCCGCGGCACGCCGGTGGTCGTGCAGCTCCTGATCATCTACTTCGTTATCTTCGGTTCTGTCCGCATTGACAAGAGTCTCGTTGCAATCATGGCTTTCGGGATCAACTCCGGCGCGTATCAGGCGGAGATCTTCCGGTCCGGTATCCAGTCCATCCCCAAGGGACAGTTCGAGGCAGGACGGAGCCTGGGCTTCAACTACAGCCAGACCATGACGAACATCATCATGCCCCAGGCGTTCAAGAACGTGATCCCGACCCTGGCGAACGAGTTCATCGTTCTGCTGAAGGAGACATCCATCGCCGGCTACATCGCGCTGGAAGACCTGACCAAGGGCGGAGACATCATCCGCAGCCGCACTTATTCAGCTTTCATGCCGCTGATGGCGGTGGCGATCATCTACCTGGCGCTGGTCATGCTGTTCTCGCAGGGCGTCAAGTATCTGGAGAGGAGGCTGAAGAAGAGTGAGCGATAAAAAAGTTCTGATCCGCGTGCAGAATCTCTGCAAGGCGTTCGGGGGCCACGAGGTCCTGAAAAACATCAGTGTCGACATCAACAAAGGCGACGTAGTCTGCGTCATCGGTCCTTCCGGCTCCGGAAAATCCACGTTTCTCCGCTGCCTGAACCGGCTGGAGGAGCCTACCGGCGGACACATCTTTTTTGACGATGTGGATATCTGCGACCCGAAGACGGATATCGACATGCACCGCCAGCGGATGGGAATGGTGTTCCAGCAGTTCAATCTGTTCCCGCACATGAACATCATGAAGAACCTGACCCTGGCGCCGGTAAAGCTGCAGGGGAAGACCGAAGAGGAAGCGCAGAAGCTTGCCATGGACCTGCTTGGAAAGGTCGGCCTTGCGGACCGCGCCGAGTCCTATCCCAGTCAGCTGTCCGGCGGACAGCAGCAGCGTATCGCCATCGCCCGCGCTCTCTGCATGCAGCCGGAGGTGATGCTCTTCGACGAGCCGACCTCCGCCCTGGACCCGGAGATGGTCGGCGAGGTTCTGAATGTTATGCGCAGCCTGGCGCAGCAGAAGATGACCATGGTGGTGGTGACCCACGAGATGGGCTTCGCGAGAGAGGTGGCCAACCGGATCATGTTCCTGGACGGCGGCATCTTCCTGGAGGAGAACGAGCCCACGGAATTCTTCGCCCATCCGAAGGACGAGCGGCTGAAATCCTTCCTGTCCAAGGTGCTGTAAAAGAGAGACTGTATTTACACCGGATCCCGCATTGTGCGCGGGGTCCGTTTGTGTTATACTGGAAAGACATTCGAACGGAAGTTCGGAGACGCCGGAATACATATGAAATGAATGCGGAGATGCGGAGGTACTGCATGCCGAAACAATATATCAAGATCCGGGGAGCGTCAGAGCACAACCTGAAACACGTCTCCCTGAACATACCAAGAAACGAGCTGGTGGTGCTCACCGGTCTTTCGGGCTCAGGCAAGTCGAGCCTTGCTTTTGATACGATCTATGCGGAAGGGCAGCGGCGCTACATGGAATCCCTGTCTTCCTATGCCCGCATGTTCCTGGGGCGCATGGAGAAGCCGGACGTGGAGAGTATCGACGGGCTTTCCCCCGCGATCTCCATCGACCAGAAAAGCACGAACCGGAACCCGAGGTCCACTGTCGGGACGGTGACGGAGATCTACGACTACATGCGTCTTCTGTACGCCAGGATCGGGATCCCCCATTGCCCGAACTGCGGGAAGCCCATCACCCGGCAGTCCATCGACCAGATGGTGGACCAGATCCTGACTCTGCCGGAAAAGACGCGGTTCCAGGTACTGGCGCCGGTGGTGCGGGGAAAGAAGGGACGCCATGAAAAGGTCCTTGCCCAGGCAAAGAAGAGCGGGTACGTCAGGGCCCGGGTGGACGGCAGTCTCTACGAGCTGTCGGAGGAGATCACCCTGGACAAGAACCTGAAGCATACCATCGAGATCGTGGTGGACCGTCTTGTGGTGCGGGAAGGCATCCAGAAACGCCTCACGGATTCCCTGGAAAGCGCCTTGGCGCTGGCGGGGGGTATCGCCTCGGTGGATGTGATCGGCGGGGAAGAGATCCACTTCTCCCAGAGCTACGCCTGCCCGGACTGCGGTATCTCAGTGGACGAGGTGGAGCCCCGCAGCTTCTCCTTCAACAACCCCTTCGGCGCCTGCCCGGACTGTCTGGGTCTCGGCTACAAAATGGAGTTCGACCTTGATCTCATGATCCCGGACATGTCACTGTCTATTAATGAAGGGGCTATCATCGCCCCGGGCTGGGCATCCTGCAGCCAGAAGGGCAGCTTTACGAACGCCGTGCTCAATGCCCTGTCGGAGCATTACGGCTTCAGCCTGGACACGCCTTTCCAGGATTATCCGAAAAAGATCCAGGACATCCTGGTACACGGCACCGGCGGAGAAGTGATCAAGGTCCGCTACAAGAGCCAGCGCGGAGAGGGCGTTTACGATGTACCCTTTGAGGGACTGATCGAAAATGAGAACCGCCGCTACAAGGAGACCTTCTCCGAGAACCAGAAGGCGGAGTATGAATCCTACATGCGCATCACACCCTGCAAGAAATGCGGCGGAAAACGCCTGAAGCAGTCCAGCCTGGCGGTGACGGTGGGAGATCTGAATATTTACGACGCGACGGATATGTCCATCACGAATTTCCGGACCTGGATGGACCGCCTGGAGCTCACGGAGACCCAGCGCCTCATCGGCGAACAGATCCTGAAGGAGATCCGGAACCGGGTCAGCTTCCTGATCAACGTTGGCCTGGACTATCTGTCCCTGAGCCGCGCCACAGGGACTCTTTCCGGCGGCGAAGCCCAGCGTATCCGACTCGCGACGCAGATCGGCTCAGGACTGGTGGGCGTCGCCTACATTCTCGACGAGCCGAGCATCGGGCTGCACCAGAGGGACAATGATAAACTCCTGGGGACGCTGAAGCATCTCCGGGATCTCGGAAATTCCGTCATCGTCGTCGAGCACGATGAGGACACCATGCGCAGCGCCGACTGGATCGTGGACCTGGGGCCCCAGGCCGGGGAACACGGCGGTGAGATCGTGGCGGAAGGCACAGCGGAGGATCTCATGAAGAATCCCGCCAGCATCACCGGAAAATATCTGGCGGGCGAGCTGAAGATCCCGGTGCCGGAGACCCGGCGGGAGCCCTCGGGATGGCTTACGGTCCGGGGCGCGGCGGAACACAACCTGAAGGGGATCGACGTGAGGTTCCCGCTGGGGGTCATGACCTGCGTCACCGGGGTGTCCGGATCGGGAAAATCCTCCCTGGTGAATGAGATCCTCTACAAATATCTCGCGAAGAAGCTGAACCGGGCCCATACCATCCCCGGCGCCTTCCGGGAGATCGAAGGCCTGGAGAAGCTGGACAAGGTCATCGCCATCGACCAGTCCCCCATCGGAAGGACGCCCCGCTCCAACCCGGCTACCTACACCGGAGTTTTTGACATGATCCGCGACCTGTTCGCGGCCACGGCGGATGCCAAAGCCCGGGGCTATTCCAAGGGCAGATTCAGCTTCAATGTCAAGGGCGGCCGCTGCGAAGCATGCTCCGGAGACGGCATCATCAAGATCGAGATGCATTTCCTCCCGGATGTCTATGTGCCCTGCGAGGTGTGCCGCGGGAAACGCTACAACCGCGAGACGCTGGAGGTGAAGTATAAAGGAAAATCCATCTACGACGTCCTGAACATGACAGTTGAGGAAGCGGTGGAATTCTTTAAGAACGTGCCCACGATCCAGAGGAAGATCCAGACCCTCTACGACGTAGGACTGTCCTATATCCGGCTCGGCCAGCCCAGCACGGAGCTTTCCGGCGGTGAAGCCCAGCGCATCAAGCTGGCGTCGGAGCTCTCCAGGAGAGGCACAGGAAAGACCATGTACATCCTGGACGAGCCCACCACAGGCCTTCATTTCGCGGACGTCCACAAGCTGGTGGACATCCTGCGGCGCCTCTCCGACAACGGGAATTCCGTGGTCGTGATCGAACACAATCTTGACGTCATCAAAACTGCCGACTATATTATCGACATGGGACCGGAAGGCGGCGACGGCGGAGGCACCGTGATCGCCGAAGGGACACCGGAACAGGTCGCGGCGATTCCGCATTCCTGGACGGGACAGTATCTGAGGAGATTCCTCTGAAGTAATTTGATACTGGAAGAAAAGGAGATCATTATTTGCTCCGCACACTGCACAACGAAGCGGTCCGGTCGTGGAACTCTGCACTAAGAACTTTCGGCTTATGTGTGCTTCGCAAATGATGATCCATTTCATAAAGACGAGAAAAAGAAGTTAATAGAAAGGAGTACAGGCGTGGAGGTACAGAACCAGGAAAAAATCATCGTCATTGACTTCGGCGGACAGTACAACCAGCTGGTGGCGCGGAGAGTCAGGGAAAACAATGTCTACTGCGAGATCTATTCCTACAGGACGCCGCTGGAGAAGATCCGGGAGATGGCGCCGAAGGGCATCATCCTGACCGGCGGCCCGGCCAGCTGTTATGAGGAGGGAGCCGCGGCCTGCGATCCGGCGCTGTTCTCTCTGGGGATCCCGGTGCTGGGACTCTGCTACGGCGCGCAGCTCATGCAGTGGCTGCTCGGCGGGAATGTCTCCAGGGCGGCGAACCGTGAGTACGGAAGAACGGAGATCCAGGTGGACGCGCCGGATTCCCCCCTGCTGAAGGGGGTACCGGAACGCACCATCGTCTGGATGAGCCATTTTGACTACATCTCCCGCATGGCGCCTGACTTTACCGTGGCGGCGCATTCGCTGAACTGCCCCGTGGCGGTCTGTGAAAACCGGGAGAAGAGTCTGTACGCGATCCAGTTCCATCCGGAGGTGCTGCACACGGAGGAAGGGTTCCGGATCCTGGGCAACTTCGTGCGGGATATCTGCGGCTGCAGCGGCAGCTGGAAGATGGACGCCTTTGCCCGCCACACGATCGAAAAGATCCGGGAGAAGGTCGGCAGCGGAAGAGTGCTGCTCGGCCTTTCGGGCGGCGTGGACTCTTCCGTGGCGGCGGTCCTCCTGGCAAAGGCCATCGGGGAACAGCTGACCTGCGTGTTTGTGGACCATGGCCTGCTCCGGAAAAATGAGGCGGACGAGGTAGACGCGGTCTTCGGTCCCTCCGGCCCCTACAAGCTGAACTATGTCCACGTGGACGCGAGGAAGCATTTCTACGAGAAGCTGGCAGGCGTCAGTGAACCCGAGGCGAAGCGCCACATTATCGGTGAGGAATTCATCCGCGTCTTTGAGGCGGAGGCGAAGAAGATCGGCACCGTGGAGTTCCTGGCCCAGGGAACCATCTATCCCGACGTGGTGGAGAGCGGACTCGGAGGCGAGAGCGCGGTGATCAAGTCCCACCACAACGTGGGCGGTCTGCCGGAGCATGTGGATTTCAAGGAGATCATCGAACCCTTGCGCGCCCTCTTCAAGGACGAAGTCCGCAAGGTGGGCCTGGAGCTCGGCATCCCCGAAAAGCTGGTGTTCCGCCAGCCCTTCCCGGGCCCGGGCCTCGGCATCCGCATCATCGGAGAGGTGACGGAGGAGAAGGTGAAGATGGTCCAGGATGCGGACGCGATCTTCCGGGAGGAAGTGGCAGCAGCCGGTCTGGACAGGGAGCTGAACCAGTATTTTGCGGCCCTGACCAACATGCGGTCTGTGGGCGTCATGGGCGATGAGCGCACCTATGATTACGCGATCTGCCTGCGCGCCGTGAAGACCATCGACTTCATGACCGCGGAGAGCGCGGAGATCCCGTGGCCGCTGCTCCAGAAGGTCACCAGCCGCATTATCAACGAGGTGCGGCACGTGAACCGCGTCATGTACGACATCACCAGCAAACCGCCGGGCACGATAGAGCTGGAATAATTAAGGCTTCCTCGAAAATGGCTTAATATAAGGCTTTCCGGGGCGTGAAGGGTTGATTTGATAACAAAATGATAACATTTGATATTCTGCTTTTATTCTGAGCAGACTGCGGCTTGCAGGTCCTTCCTGCAAACAGCAGGCAACGAATCAGAAGAAATAACAAGAGCAGGGTCCGTCTGAACTATTGGATAGTTCGGATGGATCCTGCTCTTTTTTCGTTGCGTATTCAGACGGGCATGGCAGTGATGGAAAACGGCAGGTTGTCGGATTGTCCAGTGGGTAAAAACTACCCACTGGAGTAGGAGTTTAGATTGTCGGATTGCCAGCGGGTCAAATTGACCCACTGGAGTAGGAGTTTAAAATGTCGAATCGTCCAGTGGGCCAATTTGGCCCACTGGAGTCAGACCTTAAAAATGCGGGCCATATTATTCATGCGGTACCTTTGCAGTGATCACAGAAGTCCCGCCTTTAGGGAAGTTATAGCGCCAGTGGTCATACTCTTCCCTGGTGATCCTGCCGTGTATGTATTTGTCTTTCATGGCATACCAGTCGTCCAGGTAACGCCAGAGATTGGTTCCGGGCTGTGTGACGAACTTGTCCAGATGCAGACATGTGACATCATCAATGCGATCGATAGTAAGGCCGTAAATGTCCTCCAGGGCAAAAAGGGTATGGAGCAGGCCTTTGTATGTATCAATGTCCGGGACAGTCAGCGCCTCCGGGACAACACCGAAGACATCTGCCATGGACTGCGTCAGATCCGCCTTTGGTTTTCTGGAATTGTTTTCATACTGCGCAATGCGGACGTCTGCTCCCTTGATGTCAAAGCCAAGAAGCTGTCCCAGGGCGCTCATGGTCAGATTGCAGCGCTTGCGGAAATAATTAATGCGTTCCCCGATTGCCATTGTTAATTCCTCCTTCGGTTAATCCAGAGTCGAGATGTCAGATCTCTATGTCAGTAAGTATATCAAATATGCTTAGTATAATCAATACAATATTAAATAAATATATTTAGTAAAGTGACCTCTGGATACTTGACACTAATCAAATATGTATAGTATCATGAGAGTGAACGATGCTAAACAAATAAGCTTAGATACCGGCGGAATACAACTGAATAGCCATCCGGACAGAGATAAACCGCGAAGACCTTTCATACAGAGAGCGAGCGCCTTTTGGGACGACACAGCACCGAACAGGGGATTTGCCTGCCAGGAAACTGCTCCGGGGAGGATGGCACAAAAGTAATGAAACAATAGAAGTGATAGGAGAGAACCAATGGCAGAAAGAATGTTTATGAAAGCCGATGAGGTCGCCGAAGTATTGGAGGTATCCAAGCCGTATGCCTACAAACTGATCCGACAGATGAATGAAAAGCTGAGAGCGAAGGGGTGCACGGTGATTGCCGGAAGAGTGGAACGCAGTTATTTCTATGACCATTTTTACGGGAGCAAGGCGGACAGGAGAAAGGAGGAAGCAAATGCCGGCATATAAGGATAAAAACGGAAGCTGGTACGTTATGGTCCGGTATACGGACTGGCGAGGCGAAAAAAAGCAGAAATGCCAGAGAGGGTTTGAGACAAAGCGGGACGCACTGGCATGGGAAGCACAATACAGACTCAAGAAGCGCGCAGATATCGATATGACTCTGGACAGCTTCTATGAACTCTATAAAGAGGATGTCAGACCTCGGCTTAAAGAGAATACCTGGATCACGAAGGAAAGCATTATAGAAGGAAAGATCCTTCCCTATCTGGGAAAACGTAAGCTCTCTGAGATCACAGCAAAGGATATCGTTGACTGGCAGAATACAGTGATGCAGCTTCCTGGGACGGATGGACAGCCCATCGCTCAGACTTATATCAAGACAATACACGCACAGCTTTCTGCAATGCTCAACCATGCAGTCCGTTATTATCAGCTGCCGGTAAATCCGGCCCGTATCGCGGGCGGTATCGGCAAGGAAGAGTCCAGGGAAATGATGTTCTGGACAAAGGAGGAATATCTCAAGTTTGCGGAAGTCATGATGGAAAAGCCGATCTACTACTATGCGTTTGAAGTCCTCTACTGGACCGGGATCCGGGAGGGAGAGCTCCTGGCGCTCACACCGGAGGATTTTGATTTTGAAAAGAAAACGCTTCGGATCAATAAATCCTACCAACGGCTCAGGGGGAAAGATGTCATCACATCGCCAAAAACGGACGCCGGTGTGCGTGTGATCGCGATCCCGGATTTCCTGTGCGAAGAAATGAAGGATTGTCTGAAGCTGTACTACGACATTCATTCTTCTGATCGGATCTTTCCTATGACAAAGAGCGGGCTCTCTAAAAATATGGAATCAGGGAGCAAAGCTGCCGGAGTCAAGAAGATCCG
>Ga0256405_10005502_pt1 | contig 21750 bp, 13 predicted proteins | sample RumenRJG_02DNA_FD_189096 | JGI IMG/M metagenome (GOLD analysis project Ga0256405, IMG submission 189096) | Bovine rumen microbial communities from Lethbridge, Alberta, Canada - RJG_02 | ecosystem: Host-associated > Mammals > Digestive system > Stomach > Rumen | place: Canada: Alberta... | reverse complement strand
TGACCGCGAAGGAGAACACGACCGGTGCGACGCGCAGCGCCACCGTCCTGTTCACCTGCAACACCCCGGGAACGGACAAGAAGGCCACGATCCAGGTCAGCCAGGCCGCGCTCGTCCCGGAAATCACCCTCTCCCCTGCCAGCCTCTCCTTCCCGGAGAAAGGCGGCATGCTGGAAGTGGATATGACCGCGAACACGACCTGGGAGATCGCCAAGGACCTCCTCCCGTCCTGGCTGTCCGTCAACCGGACCGTCGCCACCAAGGGCACCGGCAAACTCCAGGTCAACGCCATCCGGAACTTCTCCGACAAGGAGCGCTCCGCCAAGATCGCCTTCACCGCCGCCGGCAAGACCGTGCAGCTCGATGTCCGGCAGGACGCCGGCACCCCGGTGGAAGACGGCGCCTACGTCCCCGAAGGATATACGCTGGTCTGGCATGACGATTTCGACGAAGGTTCCGTACCCGCCGAAACGGAGTGGTGGTATGAGACCGGCGCCGGCGGCTGGGGCAACAACGAAATCCAGGAATATGTCGCCGGAAGCAAGGATGGCTACAAACTGGCGTCCGTTTCTGAAGGGACGCTGAAGATCACCGCCCGGAAAGTCGGCGGGAAGGTCTACTCCATCCGCATGAACACCCGCAAGGGCTGGAAATACGGCTATTTCGAAGGACGGATCCGCGTCACGGACGCTCCGGGCGCCTGGCCGGCTTTCTGGATGATGCCGCAGCACTTCACGGCCTGGCCAAAGGATGGCGAAATCGACATCATGGAATACGCCATCTCCACCCAGGGCAAGGACAAGTCCTCCTCCAGCATCCATTGCGAGGCCTACAACTGGCCGAAAGGCTCACAGAAAACGCATGTGCAGCCGGTCCCGGCCGCCGCGTCCGAATTCCACATCTATGCTTTGGAATGGACACCGGACGTGATGAAATTCTACATCGACGGTGAGTTGCACCTGACCTTCAGCAACAACAAGCAGGGATACAGCACCTGGCCTTTCGACCAGGAGTTCTACCTGAAACTGAACCTGGCCTGGGGCGGCAACATGGGCGGCACCGTGGACGAAAGCAAACTTCCCGCCATCTACGAAATCGACTATGTCCGGGTCTACCAGAAATAAAGGCCTCGGAAACTGAGTGACAACACAAGATGAGAACGAACAGAATCCTCGTTTCCGCCTGCCTGGCGGCGGTCCTCGCCGGCTGCACGCCCAAGGATGAGACGGAGAAAAAGATAGATGAACTGCTGGGCAAGATGACCCTGCACGAAAAAGTAGGACAGATGAACCAGCTGTCCGGCGGCGCCTGGCTGGTCGAATCGGCCGCCAAAGGCGAAGTCGGCTCCATCCTCAACTGCGTGGACCCGGCTGAAATCAACGCCGTCCAGCGGGCAGCCGTGGAAGAATCCCGCCTGGGCATCCCGATCCTCGTCAGCCGCGACGTGATCCACGGGTTCCGGACGATGTTCCCGATTCCGCTGGGCCAGGCCGCGACCTTCGACCCCGCCCTGGTGGAAGAAGGAGCGCGGGTCGCCGCCCGGGAAGCCGTTTCCTCCGGCGTCCGGTGGACCTTCTCCCCGATGCTGGACATCGCGCGGGATCCCCGCTGGGGCCGCGTGGCGGAAGGATCCGGTGAGGATCCGTACCTCGACGTGCAGATGGGCGCCGCCCTGGTCCGCGGCTACCAGTCCGAAGGACTCGCCGCCTGCGCCAAGCACTTCGTCGGCTACGGTGCAGCGGAAGGCGGCCGGGACTACAACTCGACCGGTCTGACCGAACGGGCGCTGCGGAATACGTATTTCCCGGCCTTCCAGGCCGCCGTCGACGCCGGCGCCATGACCCTGATGACCTCGTTCAACGACAATGACGGCATCCCCTCGACTGGCAACCGCTGGCTGCTCAAGGACATCCTCCGCGACGAATGGGGCTTCGACGGAATGGTCGTCACCGACTGGAACTCTTCCGGCGAGATGGTGGCCCACGGCTTTGCCTCCGACCTCAAGCACGCCACCGAACTGTCCGTCAACGCCGGCGTCGACATGGACATGATGTCCTACGGTTTCATCGGTTTCATCGAGGAACTGGTCGCCGAAGGCAAGATCAAGGAGAGCCAGATCGACGAGGCAGTGCGGAACATTCTCCGCGTCAAATTCCGCCTGGGCCTGTTCGACAACCCCTATGTCGATGAAAACGGCGTCGTCGCGTACGACGAAGCCGCCCTGGCCGCCGCGAAACAGACCGCCCTCGAATCCGCCATCCTACTGAAGAACGACGGCGTCCTCCCGCTGAAAGCCGGCCGGACGATCCTCATGACCGGACCGCTGGCCGACGCGCCGTACGAGCAGCTCGGCACCTGGGCTTTCGACGGACAGCCGGAACATACCGTCACGCCGTTGGCCGCCCTGCGCGAGACCTTCAACGTCATCTACGAACCGGGACTCGCCTATAGCCGTGACAAGCGCACCGACGGTATCGCCCGCGCCCGCAGTGCCGCCGCCCGCGCCGAAGCCATCGTCGTGGTCGTCGGCGAGGAAGCCATCCTTTCCGGCGAGGCCCACTCCCTCTCCTCCCTGGACCTGCAGGGAGCGCAGAGCGACCTGATCGCCGCGATGAAATCCACCGGCAAACCCGTCGTGGTGGTCGTCATGGCCGGACGGCCGCTGACCATCGAACGCGACCTGGCGAACTGCGGTGCCATGCTCTATTGCTTCCACCCGGGCACCATGGGCGGACCCGCCCTGGCCGACCTCCTGAGCGGTGTGGCCGTTCCGTCCGGCAAGAGCCCGATGACCTTCCTGCGTACCGCCGGACAGGCCCCCATGTACTATAACCACAACAATACCGGACGTCCGAACACAGGCACTGAAACCCTGCTGGACGATATTGAAATCGCAGCGGGACAGACCTCCCTCGGCTGTACCTCCTACTACCTGGACAGCGGCTACGGCCCGCTCTTCCCCTTCGGTTACGGCCTGAGTTACACGACGTTCGAATACAAGAACATCCAGTTGTCCGCCAGCACCTTCGGCAAGGACGACACGATCCGCGTGGAATACGACCTCAGCAACACGGGCGCATTTGACGCGACTGAAGTGGCCCAGCTGTATATCCGCGACCTCGTGGGCAGCGTGACCCGCCCGGTCAAGGAACTCAAGCGCTTTGAGCGCGTCTTCCTGAAAGCCGGCGAGACCCGGCACTGCTCGTTCGATCTTCCGGTCGCCGACCTGGCCTTCTGGAACGCGGACATGCAGTACACCGTCGAACCGGGCGCCTTCCAGCTTTGGGTCGCCGGCAACGCCTCCGACGGCGAGGCGCTGAACTTCAACGTGGAATAGCCATGAAACCGATCCGATGGACCCTTTGGAAAGGAACAGCCGCCCTGCTGCTGTTCCTTTTCGCTGCCTCCTGTTCCAAGGACCCTGCGGAAACGGTCCTGCTGACCGCCGTCCAGGTCCAGGAAACCAGCCTCGTCCTGCCGGAAGGCGGGACGGCAGACCTGAACTTCCGGGTGACGGACAAGGAATACGCCTTCGTCAGCGACCCCGCGGCGACGGACTGCGAAATCAGCCTGGTCACGGCCGACAACCATGATCCCGTCCATTTCCGGCTGGTCCGGGTCGCCCGGCAGGGCGAAGCCGGCACCTGGCTCGCCACCCTGGCCGACAACGGCTCGGGGGATGAATACCAGGAAGAAATCCACCTGAAGATCCGCCGCAGGGACGGGACCGCCGTCCTTTCCGGACGCATCCAGGTCCGCAGCGAAGAGAAACCGGCCGACTTGGCGCCGGATACCGGCCTGCCGGTCATCTTCCTCGATACGCAGGCCGCCATCACCTCGAAAGAAGACTATGTCGACGGGACGCTCCGCATTGACGGACGCGGCGTGGCGGACGGGCTGGAAGAGGTGACCTGCCAGGTGCGCGGGCGCGGCAACACGACCTGGACCTGGCCGAAGAAGCCCTATCTGGTCAAACTGGACCAGAAGGCCTCCCTCTTCGGCATGCCCAAGCACAAGCGCTGGATCCTGCTGGCCAATTTCCTGGACCGCACGATGATGCGCAACATCATCGCCATGAAAGTCGCCTCGATGACCTCCCTGGACTGGACGCCCCGCTGCCAGAGCGTGGAACTGGTCCTCAATGGGCGGCACGCCGGCAATTACCTGCTGATCGAGCAGGTACGGGTCGACAAGAACCGGGTTCCAATCACGGAAATGACCCCGGAAGACAACAGCGGCGACGCCCTGACCGGCGGCTATCTGCTGGAATGCGACTTCCATTTCGACAACATAGTCCAGTGGCTCAGTCCCCACGGCCGTTCCAACCAGTGGATCTGGGGACGGAACGATGTCGTCCCCTTCGGCATCAAGTCGCCGGACGAGGACGAAATCACCGCCGCCCAGACGGACTACATCAAGGATTACATCGAAAAGACGGCCTCCGCCCTCTACGGAAAGGATTTCACGGATCCGGAAAAGGGCTATGCCGCCTGGCTGGACACAGACTCCTTCATCGACTACTGGCTCGTCTTCGAAGTGATGGGCAACCATGAACTCGGCAATCCCGGCAGCGTCTACATGCACAAGGACCGGGGCGGCAAACTCATGGCCGGTCCCGTCTGGGACTTCGACTGGGGCATCCTTTCCTACAAGACTTCCCCGCAGGCCCAGACCGGCCTTGTCAACGGAAAGGCGATCTGGTATGCGCGGCTCTTCGAGGATCCGGCTTTCCGCGCCCGGGTCAAGGCCCGTTTCGAGGAACTCCTTCCGAAACTGCAGACCATCCCCGCCTTCATCGATGAGACGGAAAAGATGCTGACCCGGTCCGCCACCCTGAACTTCCGGATGTGGAATCCGGCCGATGATGCTTCCCAGAACGGCGGCAGCATCATCAACGGCGACGAGAACATGAGTTTCCATGACGCAGTCCGCCGCCTCCGCACCATTTATGAGGAACGGCTCCAGGTCATCGGCCGGAATCTCTGAAATAATCGCTATCTTTGCGGCGCGGTTCCTCTTTCGGGACTGCGCCGTTTTTCATGGAGAAGAAAGAACTGGAGATCATGGCGCCGGCCGGCAACTTCGAATGCCTGCACGCAGCCATCCAAAGCGGAGCGGACTCCGTTTATTTCGGCATCGGCCGGCTCAACATGCGGTCCCATTCTGCCAACAATTTCGCCCCGGAGGACCTGCCGGAAATCGTCCGGATCTGCAAGGAGCACGGAGTCCGGACCTACATGACCCTCAACATCATCCTGTACGGAGAGGATATCGACGCCGCGCACCGCGCGCTGGACGCCGCGAAAGCGGCCGGGGTCGACGCAATCATCGCTTCCGACATGGCCGTCATCCTCTACTGCAGGCAGATCGGGCTGGAAGTCCACATCTCGACCCAGCTCAGCATCTCCAATTTCGAAGCCCTCCGGTTCTATGCACAGTTCGCCGACGTCGTCGTCCTGGCCCGGGAACTCAACCTGACGCAGGTCAAGGAAATCCATGACCGCATCCTGGCGGAGGACCTCCGCGGTCCTTCCGGGAAGCGGGTCCGCATCGAGATGTTCGCCCACGGCGCCTTCTGCATGGCCGTCTCCGGAAAGTGCTACCTCAGCCTCGACCGGCTCGGCTCTTCCGCCAACCGGGGCGCCTGCCTGCAGGTCTGCCGCCGCAGCTACGCGGTCCGGGATCTGGAAAGCGGCGAGGAACTGGTCGTCGACAACAAGTATATCATGTCCCCGAAAGACCTCTGTACCATTGAATTCATGGACAAGTTCATCGAGGCCGGCGTACGGGTTTTCAAGATCGAAGGCCGGGCCCGGAGTGCGGAATATGTCCGCCGGACCGTCTCCTGCTACCGGAGAGCCGCCGACGCCGTCTGCGACGGGACCTATACGCCGCAGCTGACCGCCGCGCTGAAGGCGCAGCTGGCCGAAGTCTTCAACCGGGGCTTCTGGGATGGTTATTACCGGGGCGCGAAACTGGGGCAGTGGAGCGATGTCTACGGCAGTCAGGCCACCCGCAAGAAGGTGTATTTCGGGAAGGTCACCAACTGGTTCGACCGGATCGGGGTCGCGGAACTCCTGGTCGAGGCCCATCCGCTCCGGATCGGAGACGAGGTCATGGCCATCGGGCCGACCACCGGATGCGTCACTTTCCGGGTGGACGACATGCGGGTCGACTTCAAGAACGTGGAAGAAACGCCCAAGGGCGTGCGCTGCTCCGTGGCCCTGCGGGCGGACAACCTGACCGGCGACAGCGTTCCCGCCACCGGAGCGGACGTTCCCAAACTCCGCCGCGGCGACAAAGTCTTCCTCTGGGAGGAAAACTAGCGAAACAACCCCTCGTACAGGATGGCGCCGGTCGTCTTGTTCGCAATGAGGTAGAGGAACGGCCGGTCCGCATGGAAGGCCAGCGGCGTCTCTCCGGAACCCGGCGCGTCGACGGCCATCATTTCCGCAACGGAAACAGACGCAGCTTCCGTTCCCGTCTCACTGACCCGGATAACCGACTTCTGCATGATTCCGCTGATATACAACTGGGCGACAGACATGGACGAAAAGTCCGCCCCATCGGAAAAAGCCCGGCGCATACCGCATGCTTTCAGGGCGTCTTTCAGATCCTTCTCCTCAGACAAAACGAACTTGGGCATCCGGATATCGGCATCCACCTGTTTCTGCGTGGCCAGGAAATCTGTCCAGAAGGCGCTGTCCATCTTTTTCACCAGACCGGAAAGAGTATGGTCTCCCTCCGGAAGAATGACGTACATGGCATAGTCGCCTCCTTCATAGTCGAGCCGGACCGCCTGCATCCAGTCATTCACGTAATAAGGGACCTTGCGACTTGTCTGCATCATTTCGACTTGCCCGGTCCGGCCGTTTTCGTAACGGAACGCCTGCAGGGAGGTGCGGCCTTCGAAAGGAGTCTGCCAGGAAGCCTTGAACCAGGCCGTCGTCATCAAATAGGCAAAAGCATTTGCCCCAAGCTGCGACATGATGTCCGGAATCAGACCGCCGGTTTTCTTTTCCGCCCAGCCGTTAATGTAAGCCAGCGCTTTCTTCTGATCTGAAAAATCAAGGTTCACGGCAATCGCATCATAATACTCCTTGACCCTTTTCTGATAACTGTCCAGCAAGAAGGAACGATCGTTCAGGAAGGCGGCATGCGAGAAGGACGCCTGCCCGGACCGGCGGGCGATCGAAGTCATGTCCAGACAGAACTGGCGAAGGGATTCCAGCGATGGATCGGAATACCCCAGGACCTGGCAGATTTCATCCCGGGTCTCTCCTTCGGCGCCTTCCGCCAGCATCGCCAGCAACATCGCCGATCCGAGCGGAGAGAATACCTCCGGTTCCTCCTTGCCCAAGACCTGGAACGCGTAGTCATTGACGCTGCCGACATACTTCCGCTCCGCTTCCGGTAAGTCAGCGGCGGCTTTACCTGTCAGAAAAACATAACCATTATCCGGTTCCGTATAACCGAAATCACTGCCCTTATCGCAAGACACAAACGAAACAGTCGACAAGGAGACCAAAAAAAGGGCAGGAAGAAAGCGTTTCATAGTACTACAATTTCGATTTTGCGCAATTTAATAAAACTAATTTACAAAATCAAACCAAAGAATACTACAGCGTAAAGGTTTTTCCGGATGAAAAGGCGGAGTTAGTATGGTTTTTGCTAACTTTGCGGGGATGAAACGAATGAACATGAAAAAGTATATGATCCTGACGGCCGCAGCCCTGCTGCTCGCAGGTGCGTCCGCCTCCGCACAGACCCGGCAATTCAAGCTCGGGCAATGGGTTGAAATCCAGAATGCCATCCTCGGCGAACTCAGCCGCAGTTATGTCGATACCCTTCCGGTCAGCCGCATGCAGCTCGCCGGCATCGACGCCATGCTCGAAGAACTCGATCCTTACACGGTCTATGTCCCGGAAGAGGAGCAGGAAGACTTCGAGATGATGATCGGGAAGACCTACGGCGGCATCGGGGCCGTCATCTACAAACCCGACAAGGACGGCAACGTCCTCATCAACGAACCCTACGCCGGTTCCCCGGCCGTCAAAGCCGGACTCCAGAGCGGCGACCAGCTGCTGGAGATCGACGGCGTCAGCACGCACGGGCTGGATGCCTCCCAGTGCAGCGAACGCATGAAGGGCAAGCCCGGAACCGTCGTGCATTTCAAGGTGCAGAAAGTCCACACCGGCGAAATCGTCGGGATCGACGTGACCCGCGAACGGATCCACCTGCCGGACATCGAATACCACGGCATGCTCAATGAATCCGACGGCTACATCCTCCAGACCGGATTCACGGAGAATGTTTCCAACGAACTGCGGAACGCCTACAACGACCTCAAGAAACAGGGCATGAAACGCCTCGTGCTCGACCTGCGCGGCAACGGTGGCGGCCTGATGGCCGAGGCGATCAACATCGTCTCCCTCTTCGTCCCGAAAGGCTCCCTGGTCGTCTCCCAGCGAGGCCGGGACGATGCCGACTACCGGGAATACAAGACCGTCCGCGAACCGATCGATACCGAAATTCCGATCATCGTACTGGTCGACGGCGGCTCCGCCTCCTCCTCCGAGATCGTGACCGGCGCCCTCCAGGATCTCGACCGCGCCACGGTCATGGGCAAACGCACCTACGGCAAGGGCCTCGTCCAGACGATCCGCCCGCTCCCGTACAACGGCCAGCTGAAGGTCACTACGTCGAAATACTATACGCCCTCCGGCCGCTGCGTGCAGGCGATCGACTATTCCCGCCGGGACGAAGATGGCAGCGTCGCCTTCATTCCCGACTCCCTGACCCATGAATTCAAGACCCTCCACGGCCGGACGGTCCGCGACGGCGGCGGCATCACCCCGGACGTCGAACTCAAGGGGACCAGTTACAGCCGGCTCGTCTATTCGCTGGTCGTCGGCGGAGTCATCGACCACTACGCCCTCGACTATGTCGCCCGGCATGCCTCCATCCCGGCCGTCGAAGACTTCCATTTCACGGATTTCGAAGACTTCGTCCGCTTCGCCAAGGACCAGGAATTCGACTACCGCTCCAGCGCCATGGCCTATTACGACCAGATGAAGAAAGAACTGGAGAAAGACGGCATGGCGGAAAACGCCGCACCCCAGCTGGAGGCGCTCAAGAAAGTCATCGACCTCGACAAGGAGCAGTTCCTGCGTGCCCGGAAGGACGAGATCATCCCGTTCATCGAAGAAGAACTCGCCGTCCGCTACTATTTCCAGGAAGCCGGCATCCAGGTGCGCCTGCGCTATGACGAGCCGCTCAAGCAGGCGCTGACCCAACCCATGATTACGTATTAAGCCATGCGCATCGTATTTGCTACGGGAAACCGCGGAAAACTGCGCGAGGCGCAGGAAATCCTGGGCGACGCTTTCCAGTTGGTCACGCCCGCCGACCTGGGACTGACGGAAGACATCCCTGAAACGGGTGACACCATCCGGGACAACTCCCTCCAGAAGGCCCATTATGTAAAAGACCATCTCGACGCGGACTGCTTCGCGGACGACACGGGACTGGAGGTGGAGATCCTGGCCGGCAGGCCGGGCGTCCATACCGCCCGTTACGGCGGTCCCGAAAAGGACTTCGATGTCAACATGGACCGGCTGCTCGCCGACATGGTCCTGCGCGAAAAAGAAGCCGCCATGGCCCGTTCCCTGGGCGTCAGCACCCCGCACGCCAACCGCCGGGCCTGCTTCCGGACCGTCGTCAGCCTGATCCTCGGCGGCGAGGTCCATACCTTCGACGGCGTACTGGAAGGCACCATCGCCCGCAGCAAGCGGGGCAGCGGCGGATTCGGCTATGATCCCGTTTTCATCCCCGATGAAATCCCCGCTCCCGACGGCAGCCTCGTCCCGAACACGGAACGGCTGACCCTCGCCCAGCTGTCCGAAGAAGACAAGAACGCCATCTCGCACCGCGGAAAGGCCATGCGCGCCATGGCAGCGTTCCTCCATGAAAAATAGCACGGAGCTCATCATCCTGAACCACACGAAGTTCGGAGAAAACAGCATCGTCATCCACACCCTCAGCCAGGCCTACGGACGACGGAGTTTTCTCGTGCGCGTCGGCCGGAAAAGCGCCATGTCCCTGTTCCTGCCGCTCAACATCCTCGAGGCGGACGTCACGGAGAATCCGAAAGCGACGCTCTGGACGGCCGCGGGCCTGTCCGTGCGGCATCCCCTCAACGGCATCCGCAGCAATCTCTACAAGAACACGATGACCCTGTTCATGAGCGAGGTGCTTTACCGGGTCGTCAAGGACGGGGCGTTCGAAGAAGGGCTGTACGAATGGTGCTCCCGGTCCATCCTGACCCTGGATGCCCTGGACAGCGATTTCAGCAACTTCCACCTGCTGTTCCTGCTGGAACTGGCCGTCGCCCTGGGCTTCAGCCCGACCCTCCAGGACATCGCGCCGTTCGCCGGGGAGCATCTGAAGGACATCCGGGACCTGATGCAGGCGGATTTCAGCCAGGCCCTGCTCCTGCCCCTCAACGGGGAAACCCGCAACGCCATCTGCGAAGACATCCTGCGGTATCTCGAGTTCCACACCGAGTCCCGGATCGATGTCCGTTCCCTCGCCGTGCTCCGGGAACTTTATGCATGAAAATCCGTTCCGGCCGGTTGGATTTCCATGGAAAATCCGTATCTTCGTCCCGCTTTCCCCGCACACGAAAACCAATGGCCAAACTGAAAGCCTCTACCCGTTCCACCCTTGAGGCCGTCATATTCCTCGCCGTACTCGTCGCCGTCTTCTGGGCGCTGGGCAGCCGCATGGGCAGCGGCAACATGCTCAAGACCCTGATGAATACGGCCCATGACCTGCTGCTCAACACGGTCTTCTACCTGATGGGTATCACCGTCCTGACGGGAGCCCTGTCGAAACTGATGGCGGAATTCGGCGTCGTCAACCTCCTGGAGCGTTTCCTCCGGCCGCTGATGAAGCCGCTGTTCAACCTGCCGGGCGTCGCCGCCCTCGGCGCGGTCATGACCTTCCTTTCCGACAACCCGGCCATCATCGCCCTGTCCAAGGACAAATCCTTCGCTTCCTATTTCAAGAAATACCAGCTCATTTCCCTGACCAATTTCGGTACGGCCTTCGGCATGGGCTTCGTGGTCATCATCACCATGATCGGCTACGGCAACGGCACCGCCGCCCTCGTGGGCCTGCTCGGCGCCTTCTGCGGCTCCATCATTTCCACCCAGATCATGCAGCGTTCCTGCCGCAAGGCCTGGCCGGTCGAGATGGAGCAGCCCGTCGTCACGCAGACGGTCGAACAAGTGACGGAAGAACGCATCGAGAAAGATACGAAGGAAAGCGTCTTCATGCGCTTCCTCAACGCCATCCTCGACGGCGGCAAGAACGGCGTCGAACTGGGCTTGCAGATCATCCCGGGCGTGCTTATCATCACGACGGCCGTCATCATGATCACTTTCGGTCCCGGCGATGCGGGCACCTACAACGGCACCGCCAACCAGGGCGTGCCGATCCTGCCCTGGCTGGCCGACAAGGTCCACTGGATCTTCGAATGGCTGTTCGGATTCAAGAGCATGGAACTGATCGCCTTCCCGATGACCGCTCTCGGCGCCGTCGGTGCCGCCCTGGGCCTCCTGCCGACCTTCGACGACGCCGGCATCCTCGACGGCAACGCCATCGCCGTCTGCACTGCCATCGGCATGTGCTGGTCCGGCTTCCTGTCGACCCACACCGCGATGCTCGACTCCCTGGGTTACCGCAAGGCCATCTCCAAGGCCCTCGGCGCCCATACGGTCGCCGGCCTGTGCGCCGGAATCATCGCGCACTTCACCTTCCTGCTGGTCAGCCTCTTATAACAGCGGCAGATAGACGTAGTATTCGGATTCTCCGGGTTCGATCCGGATGTCGACACCGGCATCCTTGTATTGCTGGCGGATATAGCTCTGTCCCACCCCGTGGGATTCTTCCGCCGTATTCTTCGGCTGGAAGTTGTTCCGCACGACCAGATAGCCGTCTTCTTCGTAAATCCGGATCCGGAGCGGCTGATCCGGCTGGATGGTATTGTGCTTGACCGCATTCTCGACCAGCAACTGGACTGAGCAGGGTATGACGTCCCAGTCCATGAACCGGTCCGCGACCGCGATGTCCACCTCGAGTCCCTCGGAGAAACGGAGTTTCAGCAGGTCGACATACATGCGGACATATTCCAGTTCCCGTTGCAGGGGAACGAGTTTCTCTTTCTCACTCTGGAGCATGTACCGGTACAGGCCAGACAGTTTGACGATATAACTGCTGGCTTCGCCGGAGCGTTCGTCCAGCACCAGGCTGTTCAGCACGTTCAGCGAGTTGAACAGGAAATGCGGATTGAGCTGCTGCTTGAGGTTCTGGTACTGGAACTGGGCCTTGTGGGCCTCGTTGCTGGTATTGACGGCCGCTTTCCGGTTCGACAGGGACCAGGTTACCAGGGAGGTCAGGGACAGCAGCGCCATCTGGACGACGACAGCGACGACCAGGAAACGGAGGATTTCCAGCCACGGAGGGACGCCCGTCCAGCCGAAAGGCAGTTTCGCTGCCGCGAAGAAAGCAGCGGCAGAAGCCGTCACGAACAGGAACGGGACCGCAATGAGCAGCCGCCAGCCGATCTGCAGGCGACGGGTCAGATGGGCCTGCGCCACGTCCAGGGCGAGCAACGCCACGAACAGGATGTAGTTCAGCAGGAACTGATGGAAATAATCATACATTTCCAGTCCGGCATACAAGTCCGCCTGGATGACGGTACTGATCAGGAGCCGGACGCCGTACACGACGCCGACCAGCAGCAGGACCCACGGGAAACGAAGGTTCCAATAATCCTCCTCCACCTGGAAACTTTTTCCGAAATACCGGAAGAAAAGGTACATGATCCAGCCCAGGATCTCCGTCGTAATCAGGGATGAAACCGCCTGCAGCGAAGGGAGTTCGCTGTCCAGCGAGAAGAACGCGAAATCCTCCTTGATCTCCATGCCGAAATAATAGCCGAGGATGTTGGCCAGCACGATGCACAGGCCGGTCACGATCAGGTTGACGTTTTCGCGCATGCAGAGGATGACCGTCATCAGGATGGTCATCAGGGTCAGCATGCGGCTGTCCGGGATGGCGGCCGCCACGCTGAACCAGGCTGTCGCGAAGTGCAAGAGCGCGAAGCCGTGAATGATCCAGGAAGACTTGAGCTTTTTCATGGGGAAACTGAATCCGGTCCGTTAGCAAAGATGCAGAAAAATCCGGGAAAACCAAAACCGGCTTTCCGCTCACGCCGCAAAAACGACCGTTCGTCGGGCAATATTTTCCATATTGTTTTTCTCTTCCTGTTTTTTCTTCTTCTTTGCAGCAAATCCGAGCCGGCATGTTCCTGAAAACGGACATATCCATCAAGAAACTCGTCGTTCCCGCCCTGCTGCTCATCTTGACAGCCTGCCGCGGGACGGATCCTTCCGGCGCCGTTACGACGCCGGCAACGCCGGCAACGGAAATCATTTCCCTCGAACCCTCTTCCCGGACACACTGGCAGATCTACCAGGTCAATCCGAAACTGTACGGCTCGTCCGGCGCCTTCGGCAAGATCCGCGCCCGGCTGGATGACATCCGGGCGCTCGGCACCGACATCCTCTACCTCATGCCGGTCTATCCCGAAGGCAGGACCAAGGCCATCGGCTCCCCGTACTGCATCCGGGACTTCCAAGCCGTCAATCCCGCCTACGGGACCCTGGACGAGTTGAAGACCCTGGTCGATGAAGCGCATGCCAAGGGAATGAAGGTCCTGTTCGACTGGGTGGCCAACCACACGGCCTGGGACCATCCCTGGATCACGGAACACAGCGACTGGTACGAGAAAAACGCCCAGGGAGAAATTGTCTGGCCGACCCGGGACGGGGCATGGACCGACGTCGCCCAGTTGAATTATGCCAACAAGGAACTCTGGACGGCGATGACGGACGCCCTGTCCTACTGGGTCCGGGAACTGGGCATCGACGGGTACCGCTGCGATTACGCCCACGGGGTGCGGGACGATTACTGGAAAGACGCCATCGCCCGGCTCCGGACCATCAGGCCGGACCTGATCATGCTGGCCGAATCCGACTATACCCGGATGTTCAACGACGGTTTCGACATCATCTTCGACCGCGCGATGAAATCCCATGTACGGAATCTCTGGGACGGGAAGACGTCGCCGGCCGAGTTCATGGCGTGGTACAAGGGCGACCTGGCCGGGACCCCGGCCGGAAAGACACGGCTCTTTTTCATCACCAACCACGACGATGCCACGGAAGCCTCCCCGGTCAGCCAGTTCCGCAGCAAGGAGGGTGCCCTGGCCGCCTATGTCCTCATGGCGGCGCTCAACGGCTCCGCCATGGTCTACGGCTCCCAGGAGACGGCCTATGCCCGGACCATCAATTTTTTTACCACGCAGACCATTGACTGGAAATCAGATACGGATTACACCGCCAGATACGGAAAGGCCTTGCAGGCGCTCAGCCGGATCAGCCGGGCGGGCCGGATGACGGCGTATGCCGCCGGAAAAGTCCTGTACATCCACTACGCTGCTGCCGGCGGCGGGAAAGGCTGCCTGATTGCCGTCAACACCGCCGGGACGGCCGCATCGGCGGCCTTGCCGAAGGCGCTCTCCGGCCAGTCCGCCCGCGAACTCCCGGAAGGGACTTCGGAGACGCTGCCGGAAGACCTTTCCATGGCCGCCTATGGCTGGCGCATCTGGGAAATCCTTTGAATCATTTATCATTAGTTTGTAGTTAGTAATGTGCTGATGGCCGGCCGGTGCGAACCGCCCGGCCATTCTTTTTTTTGTTCCCGTCAATTCCGACCTTTCTACCATTTAAATGGAAAATTCGACCGCTCGCAAGGAAATTCAAAACGTTTTATTCCTTTTTTTTGAAGGGCACTGTACTTTTGTACCACTAATAATAACACAAATCTCATCTCATGAAAAAGTTATTGACTTTCCTAACCGGCATGGCAATCCTTCTTGCCATGTCTGTCCGCGTATCCGCCCAGAACGGATATGAAGTGAGAGGTGTCATCGTGGATGCGATCGGCCCCGTCGTCGGTGCATCGGTCATCGAACGCGGTACCACCAACGGTACGGCGACCGGACCCGATGGCAACTATACCCTCCGCGTATCCGGACCGCGCGCTGTCATCGAGATCAGCTGCATCGGATACCAGACGCTGACCTATGCAGCCTCGGAACTGCCTTCCCAGATCACCCTCAAGGAAGACACCGAGATGATCGATGAGACCGTCGTCGTCGGTTACGGTACGCTCAACAAGAAGGAGATTTCCTCCGCCGTCGTCAGCGTCAAGTCCGAAGACTTCAACAAGGCCGCCCCGAACGCCATGACCCTCATCCAGGGCAAGGTCGCCGGCCTCAACATCGACACCAACGCCAGCGGTAACGCCTCCGGCTACCAGATCCGCGGCGCCACCTCCATCAACGGCGGCAACTCCCCGCTCGTCGTCGTCGACGGTATCATCGGCGGATCCCTCAGTGACATCGCCACCCAGGACATCGAGTCCATCTCCGTCCTGAAGGACGGCGCCTCCGCGGCCATCTACGGTACCCGCGGTGCGAACGGCGTCATCCTCGTCACCACCAAGAAGGGTTCCGGCACCGCCGGTCGCGTGCGCGTGACCTATGACTCCTACATTGCCACCCAGATCCTCCACAAGTTCCCCGAGACCTTCAGCCTCGACGAATGGCTCGAACTCAACGAGACCCGTGGAAAGGCCGACTACGGCAACCGTGAGGAGAACGCCTACTACAAGGCCCTCAAGAACGACAAGCCGTACTATGACCTCAACCAGCACATCACCCTCGCCGGTTCCACCGCCAAGAGCAACTACTCCCTGTCCCTCACCTACACCAACAACAACGCGCTCACCAAGAACAGCGACTCCCAGAGCTACAGCGCCCGGTTCCAGATGAACCAGAAGATGCTCAACGACCTCATCGAGTCCAGCACCGTCGCCAACATCCGCGCCAATGTCAGCGAGGGCAACGGCGGCTCCTTCGCCAGTACCCCGTTCTCCAACCCGACCGTCCCGGTCTATGACGAGACCACCCCGACCGGCTACTACTGGCCGACCTCTTCCACCGGTTCCACCAACTCCGTGGAAAACCTCATGGTCCCGACCAACAAGAGCCACTCCACCAGCATCACCTTCCAGCAGGACGTCAAGCTCAAGATCTTCCAGAATGCGTACAACCTCCTGACTACCAACGCCAACGCGTCCTTCCGCTACAATTCCTCCTACAGCCACTCCTACACCCCGTCCACCATGCAGACCGCACAGATGTGGAACAACTGGGCGGGCCGTGCAACACTGGGCAGCAACAACTCCCTCAGCAAGAGCTTCGAGTGGCTCGTCAACTACAACTTCCAGCAGGGCGACCATACCGTCAAGGCCGTCGCAGGTTATTCCTACAATGACTCCGTCAACGAGAGCATGAGCATGACCAACTACGACTTCCAGTATGACCAATTCCTCTGGTACAACATCGGTTCCGGTACTTACCTCAAGGACGGACAGGCTTCCATGAGCTCCGGCAAGGGCTACAACAAGATCGCCGGCGTCTTCGGACGTGTCACCTACTCCTGGAAGAACCTCCTCACCGCCACCGCTTCCCTCCGTTACGAAGGATCCTCCAAGTTCGGCAAGAACAAGAAATACGGTTACTTCCCCGCCGTCTCCGCCGCATGGACCATCTCCAACATGCCGTTCATGGCCGGCACCAAGGGCTGGCTCGACGAACTCCGTCTCCGCGCCTCCTACGGCGTCACCGGACGTAACGCCGGCTCCGACTACGCATCCCTCTCCACCTACGCCTCCAAGGGCTCCCAGTACTTCATGGATGGAGAATGGGTCCCGGGATACGGTATCACCCGTAACGCCAACCCGAACCTCGGATGGGAGACCGCCGTCGTCTACGACTACGGTGTGGACTTCGAGTTCCTCAACCGCCGGCTCACCGGTAGCCTCGAGTACTTCGACCGCCGTTCCGAGAACCTCCTCTACACCTATACCGCCCCGCAGCCGCCGTATGTCTACTCCACCATCCAGCTGAACCTCGGCTCCACTTCCAACAAGGGTGTCGAACTCGCCCTCACCTGGAGAGACAACATCACCCGCGACCTGCGCTACAGCATCAGCGGTACCTACTCCTACAGCGACGCACGCCTCGTCAGCATCGGTAACGACGTCTACGCAGCCTCCTGGGTCGACCTCGGCTCCGCCGGCGGCCTCGGTTCCTCCGACTCCCGCTTCCGTCTGTATGAAGGCACTCGCATCGGTACCCTCCGCGGCTTCAAGTACGCCGGCTATACCGAAGACGGACAGCTCCTCCATGAGACCGCCGACGGCGGCACCGCCACCAAGACCGGCGTCAAGGATGACGACAAGGTCAACATCGGCAACACCCTCCCGAAGCACAGCTTCTCCCTCAACTTCACCCTCAACTGGAAGACCTGGGACCTCAGCATCAACGGCCGCGGTCTCGCAGGCATGGACATCTGGAACAACCAGCTCCAGTCCTACGGTTACCCGGGCGTTTCCGCGGAGAACCTCCTTAAGAGCGCGTATACCAAGTATCCGTACCTGACCGCTGACAACAACTACCTCAACTCCTTCTTCCTCGAGAAGGGCGACTGGTTCAAGATCGAGCGCGTCTCCGTCGGCAAGAACTTCAACTTCAAGCCCAACAAGTTCAACTTCGAACGCCTCTACATCTATGTCGCAGCGACCAACCTGCTGACCCTCACCGGCTTCAGCGGCGTCGACCCGTCCACCGTCTCCTCCATCGGACTCGAACCGGGTATCGCAGGCTCGACTTCCCTCTACGCTTCGCGAATCACCCTCGGTGTGACCGCACAGTTCTAATGTAGGATTTAGAAAATGAATCGCACTATGAAAAAGATAAGCATCATTCTGTCCTTAATGGTTGCCGGTCTGGCCGCGACGAGCTGCTTCGATATGGAGGAGCATCCGTTCACCCTCCTCGACGCCGGTAACTACTTCACGGACGAGACCTCCGTCAAGCAGGTCATTGCCAACATCTACGCGCAGGAGCAGGGTGACCTCTCCGAGCTCTACTGGTATGCGCAGGAACTCTCCGCCGACCAGATCGCATGGCGCTCCTGGAACGGCGGTTCCTGGGGTTGGGACTCCGGCGACAAGTTTGTCCTTTCCACCCACACCTGGACCCCGCTCGCCAACTACGTCAACCGCATCTGGAACGGTGCCTGGACCGCCATCGGCCTCTGCAACAACTTCATCGATGACCTGGACGGCATCGACGCCTCCACACTCGGCATCACCGAGGAAAAGAAGGCGGCCTACATCGCCGAGGTCCGTGCCTTCCGCGTCTACTGCTACTACAACGTCTTCGAGGTCTTCGGCAGCTGCATCCCGCTGACCACCAGCACCGACACCAGCGTCCTCCCCGAATCCGTCTGCAAGAACATGTCCTTCCAGGAAGGCAACAAGTACATCTGCGACTGGATGATCAAGGAACTGGACGAGACCCTCGCTGCACTCCCTGTCGGCGGCTCCGTCAACCGCTGCAACCAGGCCTTCAACCGCGTCCTCAAGATGCGCATCCTCCTCAACTCCGAGATCTTCACGGGTACCGCCCGCTTCGCCGAGTGCAAGACCCTCGCCAAGGAGATCCTCGACGGCAAGTTCGGCTCCTACCGCATTGTCGACAAGTACCAGGACATCTATTCCGGCAACAACGACACCAACTGCCCGGAGATCATCTTCGCTTTCTCCAGCGACCTGGTCTACAACAAGAAATCCACCAACATGCGCAACGGCCCGTTCATGAGCTACGTCTTCACGTCCTACTTCGACTGCACCCAGCGCCACGCCGGTTGGAACTGCACCGCCACCACCCCGTCCTTCGACAACAGTTCCGACTTCTACGCACAGTGCATGGAGAACCAGGTCGTCGGCTACGATACCACCTACCGCAAGAACGGAACCATCAAGAGCATCAACCCGATTTACGCCCCGGTCGTCCTGAAGGAAATGTACGACAAGGAGCAGGCGAAGTGCTTCCTCGATCCGCCGTACAACGACAAGCTCGGCGCCGTCCACGAGCGCTTCGACCCGCGTGACATCCGGCTCCTCCCGCCTTACGGCGACACCGACGGCAACTGGGGCGGCATGTTCCTCGAGGGCGTCATGCGCTCGCACCACGGTACCGGCGACGTCTTGATGGCTGACGCTGACCGCAACGGCATGGGCCTCGTCTATGTCGACCAGATCGGCAACTTCCAGGGAAAGGGCAACCACCCCGTCCAGACCGTCGAGAACCCCCGCTGGGGCGAAACCAACTCCGGTCTGCGCACCGCCAAGTATCCGTACTATGTCGACGGCGCTCCGTATGACTTCTGCGATCCCGATGTCGTCGAGATGAGACTTGCCGAGGTCGTCTACACCTACGCCGAGTGCCTCCTCCGCGAAGGCAACGCCGCCGAAGCGAAGAACCAGGTCAACTCCGTCCGCAAGCGCTACTTCTCCGACGCCGACTGGAACAACCCGGGCGTGCACCCGACCACCGGCAAGGCCCTCGTCGGCGCAAAGGACCAGGCTCCGCGCGGCTTCAGCGACGCCTTTGACATGGACCGCATGCTCAGCGAATGGGGCATCGAGTTCTACGATGAAGGACACCGTCGCCGCACCGACCTCCGCCGTTTCGACAAGTTCACCCAGGGACAGTGGTGGTTCTTCGGCCGCACGACCGAAACCGGCTACGACCTCCCGGCCAAGCGTGACCGCAAGTACGAGTGGTTCCCGGTTCCGCAGCGCGCCCTCGACGCCAACCCGGGACTCGCACAGAATCCGGACTACGTATAAACCGACTCTCCGGGGCCCTTTCCGGACCCCGGAATTCAAAATAAGGGCGCAACGCCTGTTTGCGCCCCTATTTTAATCCGGAAAAATCAGTACCTTGAGGACTTGAAACAGGCACATTGCTACAACTATGAAAACACTGATCGTAGAAGACGAGAAACTGGCACAGAACACCTTGCGCAAGGCACTGGAGCGAAACTTTCCGGATCTGGAGATCGTCGCCATCCGGGAATCGGTCAAAGGCACGCTCGAATGGCTGCGAACGCCTGGGAACACCGTGGACCTGATCTTCATGGACGTCGAACTCCAGGATGGCAACTGCTTCGAGATTTTCAAGCAGGAAACCATCACTGCGAAAGTCATCATGACGACCGCCTATGACAAATACGCCGTCAAGGCCTTCGAGGCCGGCAGCATCGACTACCTGCTCAAGCCCTATGACGACGAATCGCTGCTGCGCGCCGTCAGCCGCTGCCGGGCCGCTTCGGAGAATTTCGACGTAAATGTCCTGCTCACCGCCATGCGCCAGTTCTCCCTCGACAGAGAAGACGGGAAGAGGAATTACCGAAGGCGGTTCATCGTCAGGCTCGGCCAGAAGATCATCCCGATCGAGACAACCGACATCGCGTATTTCTATGTCGACGGGAAAAGCAAGTATATTATCAAGAACGATGGGACGCAATACTTTTTCGATCAGCCCACAGAATCTTTGACAGGCGAGTTGGATCCACAGATTTTCTTCAGGATATCAAGGAATTACATCATATCGTCCTACGCCATCCAAGGGATTGAACGGGTCTATGGAGGCCGTTTGAAAATCCTGGTGAATCCTCCGTCCGGGATGCCAGCCGACATGATCGTCGCCCGCTCCCGCGTCAGCGAATTCATGGCCTGGCTCGCCGGCGAATGATCGGAAAACGTTCCAAAACAACATAAGCACAACCGTCCGTTCCTTTTTTTTAACCACTCACGCCATAATTCAAAACGTTTTATTTCAATTCATCGCGGGGACGCGTACTTTCGTGACACCAAATAATAACACAAATCTCATCTCATGAAAAAGTTATTGACTTTCCTAACCGGCATGGCAATCCTTCTTGCCATGTCTGTCCGCGTATCCGCCCAGAACGGATATGAAGTGAGAGGTGTCATCGTAGATGCGATCGGCCCCGTCGTCGGTGCATCGGTCATCGAACGCGGTACCACCAACGGTTCCGCGACCGGTCCGGACGGTGACTACGTTCTCAGGGTATCCGGTCCGCGTGCTGTCGTCGAGATCAGCTGCATCGGCTACCAGACACTGACCTATGTCGCTTCCGAGGTCCCGCCCCGGATTACCCTCCAGGAAGATACCGAGATGATCGATGAGACCGTCGTCGTCGGTTACGGTACCCTCAACAAGAAGGAGATTTCCTCCGCCGTCGTCAGCGTCAAGTCCGAAGACTTCAACAAGGCTGCTCCGAACGCCATGACCCTCATCCAGGGCAAGGTCGCCGGTCTGAACATCGACACCAACTCCAGCGGTAACGCCTCCGGCTACCAGATCCGCGGCGCCACTTCCATCAACGGCGGCAACTCCCCGCTCATCGTCGTCGACGGTATCATCGGCGGATCCCTCAGTGACATCGCCACCCAGGACATCGAGTCCATCTCCGTCCTGAAGGACGGCGCCTCCGCGGCCATCTACGGTACCCGCGGTGCGAACGGCGTCATCCTCGTCACCACCAAGAAGGGTTCCGGCACCGCCGGTCGCGTGCGCGTGACCTATGACTCCTACATCGCCACCCAGATCCTCCACAAGTTCCCCGAGACCTTCAGCCTCGACGAATGGCTCGAACTCAACGAGACCCGTGGAAA
>Ga0256405_10005501_pt1 | contig 21752 bp, 15 predicted proteins | sample RumenRJG_02DNA_FD_189096 | JGI IMG/M metagenome (GOLD analysis project Ga0256405, IMG submission 189096) | Bovine rumen microbial communities from Lethbridge, Alberta, Canada - RJG_02 | ecosystem: Host-associated > Mammals > Digestive system > Stomach > Rumen | place: Canada: Alberta... | reverse complement strand
GCGGTTGTTAAGTAATCAAATGAGTTGACAAATGTGATTAAATGTGTTAAAATATACTCAAAGGAGTATATTATTATGAATACATCAAATATCACAAATTACAAACCAAAAGATTTTGCCGAATTGTTAGGTGTTTCAGTAAAAACACTTCAACGATGGGACAGAGAAGGCATATTAAAAGCAAACCGAACCCCAACTGACAGGCGTTATTACACTTACGACCAATATCTTCAGTTTAAAGGTATAAATACAGAAAACGATAATCGTCAGATCGTTATTTATGCCAGAGTGTCTACGAGAAATCAAAAAGATGACTTACAAAATCAAGTATCCTTTTTACGACAGTTCTGTAATGCTAAAGGCATTAGTGTAGACCAATGTATTGAAGATTATGGAAGTGGTTTAAATTATAACCGTAAAAAGTGGAATGAACTATTAGATGAGGTGATGGAACAAAAAATCAAAACTATCATAGTCACACATAAAGATAGATTTATCAGGTTTGGCTATGACTGGTTTGAAAAATTCTGCATGAAGTTTAATACAACTATTGTGGTGGTAAACAATGAAGAATTATCGCCACAAGAAGAACTCGTGCAGGACATTGTTTCAATTCTTCATGTATTTTCTTGCAGGTTGTACGGACTTCGTAAGTATAAGAAACAAATAGAAGGGGATGAGGAAATTGCTAAAGAGCTTCAAGACGGAAATTAGTCCAACATTGGAACAGAAAGCTAAAATCAATAAGACTATTGGAACTTGCAGATACGTTTATAACTTTTATCTTACTCATAACAAAGAACTTTACGATAAAGGCGAAAAGTTCATGAGTGGAAAGAGTTTTAGCGTCTGGCTAAATAACGAATATCTTCCAAATAATCCAGATAAACTATGGATTAAGGAAGTAAGTTCTAAATCTGTAAAGAAATCTATTGAAGATGGATGTGCTGCTTTTACAAATTTTTTTAAGCATCAAAGCGGTTATCCCAACTATAAGAAAAAGGATAAATCTGATGTGAAAATGTATTTTGTAAAGAATAATCCAAAAGATTGTGCTTGTGAAAGACATAGAATAAATATCCCTACTCTTGGTTGGGTAAAACTTAAAGAAAAGGGTTATATACCAACAACTAAAGATGGTTGGAAAATCAAAAGCGGTACAGTTTCTAAAAAAGCAGGAAGATATTATGTATCTGCACTTGTAGAAATACCTGACAACAAAATCACCAAAAACAGCAGCGAAGGTATCGGTATTGATTTAGGATTAAAGGATTTAGCGATTATTTCTAATGGTAAAACATTCAAGAATATCAACAAGTCTGGCAAAGTTAAGAAACTTGAAAAACAATTACGAAGAGAGCAAAGATGTCTTTCTCGCAAATATGAAAATTTAAAGAAAGGAGAGTCCACTCAAAAAAATATACAAAAACAAAAGCTCAAAGTACAGAAACTTTATCATAGGATAGATAATATCCGTACTGACTACATCAATAAGACAATCGCTGAGATAGTAAAAACCAAGCCATCTTATATAACGATTGAGGATTTGAATGTAAAAGGAATGATGAAGAACAGGCATCTTTCAAAAACGGTTGCGGCACAGAAGTTTTATGAATTCAGAGCGAAACTTCAGGTCAAATGCAACGAAAATGGTATTGAATTAAGAGTTGTAGACAGATGGTATCCATCATCTAAAATTTGCCACTGTTGCGGATGCATCAAGAAAGATTTAAGGCTTTCAGATAGAATCTATAGATGCAGTTGTGGTTATGTCGAAGACAGAGATCTCAATGCTGCCCTTAATTTGAAAGATGCCATGACTTACGAAGTTGCATAATTAAACGCAAACGTAAGTATGTACCGAAGGCTATTTCGGGAATTAACGACTGTGGAGTGTACAAGAACTTGTGAGTAGATATGATTTCGGTCAATCAAAAGCATACATTGTGAAGCAGTAAGTAATGTTCGCGAGAACTTACAACATCTCGATGTAAGTATATTTAATCACATTTTGAGTGGCAGCGTCATGGAATTATGGGATCTGTACGACGGTGAAGGAAACAGAACGGGAGAAGTCTGGGAACGCAGATACGGAAATTTTCTTGAGATACCAATGGGTCGTTACCATCTGGTGAGTGATGTACTGGTACAGCATAGGGACGGCACTTTTCTTCTGTGTAAAAGACATACCAGCAAAGATGTTTACCCCGGATACTGGGAAGCAGGTGCGGGAGGTTCTGCGGTGCAGGGTGAAAATGCCGAAGAATGTGCAAGGCGTGAGTTGTTTGAAGAAACAGGTCTTACGGCGGAAAACCTTGAACTGATAAATATAGCATTCAGCGATAAAAGTCATAGTCTGGTATACTGTTTTACTGCGACCGTCGATTGCCCAAAGAACGCAGTTGTTCTTCAGGATACTGAAACGACGGAATACAAATGGGTAGATGCGGCAGGACTGATAGAGTATTCGGAATCAGATCTTGCTATCAAGACCAGTGTGAAAAGATACGAAAAATTCTATGATAAAGTTCGGGCTATGCTGAAATAAAATGCAACAAGGGCGCAGGTGATTTCTGCGCCCTTGTCATATCAATAATACATATCAAACCCGTTTTCAAGGCAATTGGTATATGTCTTGCCTGCATCGTAAAGTGCGGGGAGCATATAATCCTTGTTGAAACGAACAACGGGGATACGGTCGTAGGCACGCATACCCATGTGAACAAGACCACGTTCAAGCTGGGTAAGACATTCGAGAGTTCCTCTGCCTGTACCGCCTGCGCAGGCTATCAGCATACAGCGCTTTTCGTTAAGGGAGTGGCTGAATGTGGCATCACAGCGGCGAAGTCTGTCAAAGAAAGCCTTGAAACACTCTGTCATATCAGACCAGTAAACAGCGCTTATCCATACGATACCGTCGGCTTCTTTGAGGGTGTTGTAAATGTCGGCAAAGTCATCCCCGATAACGCAAGAGCCATTTTTGTTGCAGGTACCCCATCCGTTTCCGCAGGCGCGGCAATGGTTGATATTTTTGCTGTTAAGGTGTATCTCACAGACCTCCGCACCGCCTTCGGCAATACCCTTTGAAATCTGTTCTTTTGCAGATGCAGTCAGACCGTTTTTATTCGGGCTCGACCATATTACTGCGACTTTTTTCATGATAAGTCCTCCTTTAAAAATGAGCCTCCCTTAATGAGAGGCTCTTGTCATACTATTCTTTTATTTCAAGCAGTGCCTTCATATCCTCATCGCTGATGACAAAATCAAGCTCGGTATTCTGCTTGATGTATTCCTCATGTACTGATTTCGGCAGAGGCAGAGTGCCCAGCTGAAGATCGAAACGGTTAGCCAGCTGTGAAACGGAAACTCCGTATTTTGCAGCCATATCGGTGATCTCTTTCTTTGCTGAAAGTCTGCCTGTTGCATTTGGGGAGTAGCTTTCGACCAGAATATCATTAGCTTTGCAGAACTCTATAAGTTCATGCGGTACGTGACCGATATGCACTCTTATCTGGTTGACCATAGGTTTTATCTTAGCATTGTCTAAGAGATTTTGCAGGTCTTCAACAGAGAAGTTCGATACACCGATAGCTTTGAGTTTTCCCGCTTCGTAAGCTTCTTCAAAAGCTTTCCACACAGCGAGATTTTCCTCGTTATATGTCTTGTTCGGATCGCCGCACCAGGGTCTCGGCCAGTGTATTAGCATCAGGTCGATATAAGGTGTGACCAGTCTTTCAAGAGACTCGTTGATATGCCTTACTGCTTCGTCGTAGGATTTTATCTCAGCAGGGAGTTTTGATGTAATAAAATAGCTTTCGCGCTTCTTACCGCTTGCTTTCATGCCCTTGCCCACACCGACTTCGTTGCCGTAAGCGATAGCGGTGTCGATATGAAGATAGCCAATATCAAGCGCATATTTAACAACTCTTTCAGCATCCTCATCAGAAGTTTGCCATGTGCCAAGTGCTATTTTAGGTATGGTATTTCCGTTTGACAGGGTGTATGTTTCGCGGTATATCATTATTTTAGCCTCCTGTTTGAGATGATTGCCTTATGTTTTATGGCAGGAATTTACCTGATGCCAGATAGAGTTCATACCATTCGTGATGTGTTAGTTCAACTTTTGTAGCATCGCAGATATCTTTAAGGTGATCGGGGTTCATTGTTCCTGCGATAGCCTGCATTTTTGCGGGGTGCCTGAGTATCCATGCTATGGCGATAGCTGTTTTGGCAACGCCGTATTTTTCACCCTGCTTTGCAAGAACGGCATTTAACTCCGGATAATCGGGGTGATCTACGAAACAGCCTTTGAACATACTGATCTGCAGAGGTGACCATGCCTGAATTGTGATATCGTGCAGACGGCAGTAATCAAGAATTCCGTTGTCCCTGTCGGTTGAACGGTCTGTGGTGGTATTGTTGATGTAAAGTCCCGCATCTATCAGCTGTGACTGATCGAGAGAGAGCTGAAGCTGATTGAATACCAGCGGCTGTTTAACAAACTTTTTCAGAAGTTCCAGCTGACCGGGAGTAACGTTGCTGACACCGAAGTGCAGTACTTTTCCGCTCTTTTCCAGCATATCAAATGTCTCAGCTATCTCCTCGGGATCGAAAAGAACATCGGGACGGTGCAGCAGAAGTACATCGAGATGATCGGTCTTCAGCCTTTTAAGACTTCCGTCAACGCTTTCGAGGATATCCTTCTGTGTCCAGTCAAACTCACCGCGGTCAAAATGAAGTCCGCATTTGCTCTGGAGAATAACATCTTCTCTTTTGAGACCTGTGAGTGGGAAAGCATCACCGAAACGTGTTTCGGCTTCGCCTTCACCGTAAACGGTAGCGTGGTCATAGAAGTTTATACCCAGTTCAGCTGCACATGAGATCATCTTTGCTGCTTCAGCAACAGTGAGGGCAGGCATTCTCATACAGCCGAGGATTATGCTGGATACGTTCTGAGGTCCGTTAACTACATTCTGCATTTTCATATCATTTCGCTCCTTCTTTCATGAGCTGTAAAGCTCTTTCAGACTAAAAACTATGTTGGTATTATAGCATATCTCAGAATTTAAAAATATAAAAATACTCCTGAAAAAATTGTATAAAACTATATTGTTTTAAGTGTTATTATTCTATATCGTTGAATGTTGTTTTGTTATTATATTTACATAAACTATTGACAACATTAATGTGCTGTGTTATAATGTAAAACAAATAACAAATAGTATGAAATGAAATAATTGCTGAAAGGGGTCGAGGACTGTGCCTGCATATACTGTTTTTTCTGCGTTAACAGTTGCTTTAACCCATTCATATAAGTCAAAGAAAGCATACTGTCGGGGCAGCAGCTCTGTTGGTGTGCTTTTTATTTTGTAATACATTTATATAGGAGGAAAGAAACATGACAAAAACTATCAAGAAAGCAGCTGCTGCACTTCTGGCACTGGCACTAGCTGCGGGAACTATCCCTGCCGAGTTCGGTGCAAGGGGATCGTTTACGGTGACTGCAAGCGCTGAAACTGAGGAGGTCACCGAGGTCGGGAATGAAAAGGAAGAGCCGGATGAACCTGTGATCGCTCCCAACACATTTTTCACTGTTGCAGAGTTTGAAGCAGCAGAGCCCGGCAGTAATCCTACACTGGTACTTCAGGATAATATCTACGGCCCGATAATCATAACCAGAGATGATGGTGTTATTGACCTCAACGGATTCTCGATCAACGGTTATCTCAATCTGCAAAACAAAAACGGTATTCTGATCGTAAAGAACGGCTCGGTGGATTGTATTGATGATACCTCGGGTCCGTGCTATGAATACACATATCCTGTTATACTTATAAATGTTACAGTACGCTACGTAATTTTCGGCGGAAACAGAAAATTCTACTATTTGGGCAATACTACTGTAAGAACTTTCGCAACAGAAAGCGGAACTTATGAACCTGCTGACAGCACAGGTTTCAATGTCTACGCTGATCCTGTTGCAAAGGAAGGTCTTGTTTACAACGGTGAGCCTCAGCTGCTCATAGATGATTCATCTTTCAAGGGAACATTAGGTGTTGTACCTACAGCTGATGAAGAACACAGATATTTCACATACTATTTTACCCGCGGAGAACAGGAGTCGGATACATATGAAGCGGGTACAGTTGAGGACGGTGTTATAAATACCGAGTGCGCACCTCTTTATGCTGCTGATGCAGGTGAATACACTGTTTACTATATGTGGGACTGTGATGGTGAGTTCGATGGCGGCACAGGTAATAACAGCTTCACTGTTACTATCGACAAAGCTGTACCCGAAGTGACTGCGCCTACTGCTAACGAACTTACTTACAATGGCGAGGCGCAGGAGCTGGTAACAGCAGGTTCTTCAACCTTCGGCAAGCTTTCTTACAGCCTTGACGGTGAAACTTACAGTGAGGAGATACCAACAGCCACAGCAGCAGGAAAGTATACCGTATGGTACAAAGTCGAAGAAACAAGCAACTGGGAATCCTCTGAGGTCGGCAGTCTCGAAGTTACTATTGACCACCTGTATACCAAACACGAAAAAGCTGATGCAACCTGTACAGAAGATGGTGCAAAGGAAGTTTACTGGACTAACGAGCTTGGCGAATTTTTCAGCGATGATAATGGCGAGAACGAGACCGACAGTTCAGTAGTTATACCTGCAAAGGGTCATGATTATGACACTGAGGCTCCTGTATGGACATGGACAAAAAGCGATAATGGTTTTGATGTTGGCATTCAGTTCAAGTGCAAGACCTGCGGTGATACTGAAGATATCAAAGCCGAGGTAAGTTCAAAGGATGACGGCAAGCAGACTACCTATACTGCTATAGCTGTTTTTGATGAAAAGACCTACACCGATACAAAGATCTTTGACGACACATATACCGTAACTGTAAAGGGTGGTACTATTGCAGATGGTGAAAAGGAAGTTTATCTTTATGATGATAAGATAATTATTGAGGCAGAGGATACTCCCGCATTTGCAGGCTGGTACATCGGCACAGAACTTGTTTCCACAGAACAGACTTACTGCCTGTCAGTTACAGAAGATACCGAGATCGAAGCTAAGTACGATGAGAATTTCATACTCGGTGATGTAAACAGCGACGGAAAGATAAATATAAACGATCTTTCAAAGGCAGCTGCTCACGTCAAGGGAAAAAGGATGCTTACCGCCGATCAGATCAGACGTGCAGACATAAACAGAGATGGATCTGTAAATGTAACAGATATCATTAGGATAGCTGCACATATTAAGGGCAAAAAGCTGATCGTAAATGATCGCTAAAGAAAATACAGACTATTTTTCGGGCACCTTTGTCATGACTTTGGCAAAGGTGCCTTTTTTATGTCTCTCATAGTCTGAAAATGCAGTTTTTAGAAAATATTATCCTAAGAAATAATTGTTTATACCAGTTTTAGCGCAGTTGAAAAAACATAATTACAAAATTTAGTAAGGAATGATGTTGATTTTTGATACACAGTTACCGTTGATTTTAATATTTTCGGATAAAATTAATAGATGAATTTTATATCATTACACATTATGCACAAATGATATAAGGCTATTTACAGCATTATGAGACGATATGCTGTCATATTTTGGACGACTTGCTGATATGTAGCTTGACCATTTATTGCTCTTTTTTATAAGAATATGAAAATCTTTATCAATTTTTGTGCTTCTTGCTTATATTTATTGACAAATTAATATAATTATGGTAAGATTTATACAGACACCGAAAGGGTGAATAACGAATTTGGTGTGACAAAAAATGCTTACCTGGAGGCACACGGAATATATCTTTGGTTGGATATGTCAAATTTGAAGGATCTGCCGACGGGTATCTTATTAGGAGGTAATACTAATGAAAAAGAGAAAAATCTTAGCAACGATCGTTTCAGCAGCTATGCTCTCAACTGTATTTGCAAGCTGCGGCAACACAGACGGTAATGGCGGCACTAAAAAAGCCAAGAAAAATGCTGATGGCTCTCAGGAGATCACCTGGATGTTCTGGGATGACCTGAACGCTACCGAGGACCTTATCTCGCTGGGTTACAAGCAGACTATCGAAAGATTCAACAAGGATTACGAGGGTACATACCACGTAACACCTATCACTACCAACCTTGAGGAATACTACAACAACCTCAACGCTAAGGTTGCAGCAGGTGAGACACCTGATGTATTCATCGTCAGCCCCGGTCCTCAGCTGACTGACTATGTTGAGCCCGGCGTTGCAGCTCCCCTTGATGATTATCTTGCAAAGGACGGCTGGAAGGATACCTTTACAAGTGACGCAGTATTCTCTCAGCAGACCTATGACGGCAAGATCTACGCTGTTCCGCTGAACACTGCAGCTGCTTGCTGCTTCTACAACACCGAGATGTTCGAGAAGGCAGGCGCAAAGGTTCCTACTACATGGGAAGAAATGCTGGATGCTTGTGCTAAGCTTCAGGATGCAGGTTATACTCCTATAACAATTTCCGCAGGTACTGCATGGTGTCTCTCAATGGTTGCAGGTTATCTGTGTGAGGGTGAGGGCGTTGACCTTGCTGCTCTGGCTGACGGTTCTGCTTCATGGGAAGATGGTAAGCTTGAGAACGCTTGCAACAAGCTCCTCGACCTGTCCAAGTATTTCCAGAAGACTGCAGCCGGTGATACTAACGATGTTGCAACTGCAAACTTCTACAACGGTGAAGCTGCTATCCTTATCCAGGGTTCATGGGCTATCGGTCAGATCAATGGTGAGAATCCCGACTTTGAGTCCAAGTGCGGCGTATTCCAGTTCCCCGGCGTTGACAGAGTTATAGCTAAGTCTGACTCTCTCTGCATGAGTTCTAAAACTGCTTGCCCTGAAGGTGCTGCTGCACTCATCAAGTACTTCACTGATGATGAAGCTCAGAAGTACACCGCTGAAAAGGGTGGTAAGATCCCTGTAACTAAGGTAGAGTATGACGCATCCGCAGCTCCTCAGCAGCTTGCTTACGTTATGGACGTATTCAGTGGTGCAAAGGGTACATTCGGATTCTACAACGAGTCTATGCCTACTACTGAGACTGGTTCTCACTTCGATGACACTATGGTTTCTGTATTCCTCGGCGACTTGTCACCTAAGGATGCTGCTAAGGATATGGAAGAATTCTACGCTGCAAATTGCAGACAGTAAAATTTCGATCTATCACAAAGACGATATAGGGGCGCATATTACGCCTCTATATTGTTTTTAACGTTTCCCCTATTTTGAAAGGAGTTGATCCGTGATGGACAAAATGCTTAGGAACAAGAAAGCGATTGTTTTCTTTATGCTTCCTGCGTTTCTTTTGTTCACACTGGTGCTATTTGTACCGATCGTTCAGTCGGTATATTATTCATTCTGTGAATATAGTGTACTCAAGCCACCAAAGTATATCGGGCTTGATAATTATAAGGCTATACTATCCGATAAAACGTTTGTTATTGCTTTAAAGAACTCAATGTTCTTCCTCGTTTTTTCATGTGTGTCGCAGCTTATTATAGGACTTTTCTATGCAGCGCTGCTTACAAACATCGAGAAAGGACGTAATTTATTCAAGAACATTATTTACCTTCCCTGCGTACTTTCATCGGCAGCACTTGGTCTGCTGTGGATGTTTATATTCCGTTCATCTTTCGGTCTCAATCATATACTTGAAAAGATCGGAATTAAAGATCCTCCTATGTGGCTTATGGATACCAAGGGCGCTATCATACTCCCTATGTGGGTTATAGCTTTTGTTGCTCTGTGGCAGTATGTAGGTCAGTCAATGATGCTTTATATGGCTCAGATATCCGGTATAAGCAAGTCCCTTATGGAGGCAAGCTATATCGACGGATGTACAAAGCCCATGACATTCAAATATGTTACCCTTCCGCTTATAAAGCCCATGGTAGCTACTGCTATGTCGCTGAATGCCATCGGTTCGCTGAAATTCTTCGATCTTATATTCAACATGACCGAAGGTGGTCCTAACCATAAAACGGAGGTACTTGCAACTCACCTCTATCAGCAGGGCTTCAAGTTCTCAAAATACGGCTATGCAAGTGCTATAGGCGTTGTACTGCTCATTCTCTGTCTGGCAGTAACATTATTCATCAATAAGGTCGTTAAGACCGAGCAGTACGAGATGTAAGGAGGTACAGCTTAATGAGTTCTTTAAAAAATGGAGCTGCAGCAGCGGATCCTTCTTCCAAAAAAAAGATCACTCCTGTGCAGATACTGATATATGTATTCCTGACAGTGATAGCCGTAACATATCTGTTACCCCTGCTTTGGATGTTCAACGTTTCGTTCAAAACTAACAGGGAGATTTTTACCGCTCCTTTTGCACTTCCCAAAAATGTAACATTTGATAACTATTCATTCGCTTGGACTGCAGGTAATCTTGGTACAGCGACACTCAATTCGTTCATCGTCTGTGTTATCGCGCTGATACTTGGTTTGCTCGTTGGTTCGATGGCAGCATTCGGTATCTCACGTCTGCATTGGAAAGGTTCAAAGCTTGCGATGACTTATTTCCTTACAGGTATGATGATTCCTATCCACTGTGTGCTTATCCCCCTGTTCACAAGATTTGCGAAGATTACACAATTTATGAATAATCTGGGATTTGAGAATTTCCATCTCACAAACTCCCTTACAAGCCTTGTTCTTCCTTATCTTACATTCTCACTTCCTATTACGATATTCATTATGGAAGGCTTCTTTTCAGGTATGCCTAATGAGCTTATCGAATGTGCATGTATGGAGGGTGCGAATATCTTCCAGATATTCTTCAAGATATGTCTCCCTCTCGGCAGAACAGGTCTTTTTGTAACAGGTCTGATGACTTTCGTAGGTAACTGGAACGAGCTTCTGCTTGCGATGGTATTTATCTCCGATGATGCTAAAAAGACTCTGCCCGTATCTCTGTCGAAGTTCGTTGGTCCTTACAATACGAACTATTCACAGATGTTCGCGGCTATCATGATAGCTGTCATCCCGACTATCATAGTTTACTGCGCATTCTCCAACAAGATCGTTGACGGTCTGACAGCAGGTGCTGTAAAGGGCTAATATCCCAACCCGAACTTTCGGGTGCTTAAAAAAAGATCATTCAAGACACTTCTGTTTGATTAGCGGCAGGGGTGTCTTTTGTTATGTGTGCGGTATTGTTTGGGTGTGAAAAAACGCCTAACAGGAGTTAAGCGTTTTTATATTCCAGTGTTTTACCAACAAATGTTTCATTAGATTTTACAGCAATTGCGTTTGGCAAATCATATACAATTTCAGATTCGTATGATACTCCATCAATGATTACAATATTGCTGTTCCATGAAGTTGGTGGGGCTGAATCGAGTATAAGTACAGCATATTTATCACATGGAAGCTGTTTCAGTATTTTGTTCACTCCACTCACCTCGCATTTTCATTTTTTATGTTATATTATACCATGTTCCAAATCATAAGTCAACCAAATACTATCCGATATATTGGACTCTAATGTGATCATACAAATATCGCTTCACGAAAATATGTTAAAGGTATTGTATTATTAATAAAAATATGATATAATATATTTCGGTTCAGACCGATGAAGAGATGAATGATCTGAACTGAAAAGTTAGGACGATGAAAATTAAAAATTCAAGCGGAGGAGCAAACAATGAAAAGAAACATATCGATCATTACAGCACTTGCTGCACTGCTTTCGTGCTGTAATATGACAGCATTTGCGGAAACTTCACCGAAGCCTGCAAATGTTGATGAAGCTGTTTATACACAGCTTTTAGAACATAAATATCTGTATGATGATAATTCTGATGGAATTATTACTGATGATGAACTTGCACAGGCCTACCAACTGTATATTGATCTTGATGGCATTTCCGATCTGTCATGGGTCTCAAAAATGACATCCTGTGAATATGTAGTGGTTAGCAATGGAACTATCACAGATTTTTCTCCGCTGAAAAAAATGCCTTTGCTCAGAGTATTGGATATGAGAGAAGTTCCGATCACTGATATTTCTTTTATTAAAGATCTGGATCTTGAATACTGCTGGTTTTATAAAATGGATCAGATCACACCGGAACAGCGATTAGAGGTGGTTGAGTTTTCTGACCTTGAACTTCCCGAAGGTACTGCTGCGCAGATCGAATATAAACCAAAAGGATTGGCGGAGTATGATCTTTCGATAGCAAATGAAAATACTGCTGTATTTCTTAACGGTACATCATCTAGTCATAATGTTGATGAAAAAATCTATGGAAATAATGCAGGTAAAACAACCTACACGATATCTGTGAACGGAAAGCATCATTACACAGGAAACATCACAGTTCAGAATTCTGAAAATGTGTACGATCCAAGTCTCAGTAAAACATATATCGATAATTTTGAAGTCGGATACAGTTCCTACTATAATCCCGATATTGAAAGGGGCAGCAGCGATCTTGTAACGCTCATTAACGGTACACTGTACACCATCAATGGAAGAGCGTTTGAAGCCGTTGAAACCGATGTTGCAGATTATGAACATTATTACGGGCGTGCCTACAACTCAGATTACAACTATGCCGATATGGTACTGAAAAAAGACGGCACACTGCTTGTTAACGGTGAACCTATAACAGATATTAAGGTCAAGGCTATTCGCAGCGGTTATTTTCTTGCTGAGAATGGCAGCATATACACCCTAGTTCCAAATGGTGACAAATTTACCACTGCGGCAGTAGCAACAGATTCAAAAGGCTGGATAGAAGGCTGTGAGCCTTTTTATGTTTCAAAGAACGGACAGATAAAGTATTACAGCAAAAGACTGATCGCTGACGGCAGGATAAGTGCTTATACAGGCAACACAAATATAGGTGAACCTGTCAGTGCCTGCGCTATGGGTTCGACATGCTATGTTGTGGAGAGCGGCGGTACACTTTACGAAATAAAATATACAAGTACGCTTTTAAAAACGGCAATAGCTGAGGGTGTTGCATCTGTGGAACTGTCTGCTGATAGTTCAAAGGCTGTGTACACTAAAAAAGACGGTACATTAGCTGAGGTATCGATACCAGATAGCTATTACTATGTTAACGCCGGAGCAAAACTCGGGATAACTGTGAGCAATTTCTATATTCACGATTATCAGTATCGTGGTATCAGTGAAAACGATGCAGTCTTTGATTATTATATAGATAAGAACAAGACCATGCGCATGGAATTCCTTGATGACTGGTGCAGCCTGACCAATGTTGAAAGTGCAATAGGTGCCACATACGATACTAAGCTGGATGGAGGATTTGTATATTTCCTCCGTACTGACGGAAGCATCTGGAGATATGATCTTGATGCAAAGAAGTGGGATGTGCCTCTTGAAGGAACATTAAAGACAGAACCTAAGTATGTAAAAGGTGATGTTGACGCTGATGGTGAACTAACTGTATCAGATATTGTGCTGGCTGAGAGGTTTATTGCGGGGCGTAATGTGTATCTCCCGAACAGGGAAGCAGGAGATATTTACAAAGATAATAAGATCGATCAAATAGATATTGAATTTATGAAAAAAGAACTGTTAAAAGCTGATTAATGAAATTTCTGACCGTCAAAAGTCAGGATATTCCGGCTTTTCAGATTGTCAAGTTTGCTGTATTTTGATCCAATAACTAAAAAGCACATTTCCGAGCTGTACATTCAGCCCGGAAATGTGCTTTTTGATATTTCGTTATTTGGATGGTCGTTATTTTACATAGCTTGAAAGTCCTGATATCTGCTGATTTTTTATAGCCTGTGCTACAAGACCTGCCACGATGTTAGCGCCCTTTTCACAGAAGTGAGTACCATCTGTTGAACCCTGTACAGCGCCTTTCAGGTGGTAGGAAAGTGCTGTGTTGTAGCCAACGGAGTTGTAGTGGTTCACCATGATGGTGTTCAGGTCGATACAGGGGATACTGTACTTGCTTGCAAGATTTTTGCAGGCGTTGCAGTAATCGGTGTAGCTGTTGGTGAATCTTCCTGATGAGCTGTTGTATGCGTTCATTCCGATAACGGTGGTTACAAGGATCGGTGTTGCACCCTTAGCTTTTGCACCGTTGATGAACTGGGTCATATACCATTCGTAGGAACCTTCGCTGGGATAGTTTACGTTACCGCAGACAGGTGCATATCTGTCAGCATTGGATTTGCCTGCATCGTTGATAGCGAACTGTATCAGAACATAGTCGCCTGATTTCAGGCTGTCTGCAAGACTCTGCCATCTGCCTTCGTCATAAGCTTTCTTAGTGCTTCTGCCTGCCATGGAGCGGTTATCGACATTGACATTACCGTTGAAATAGTCTGCCAGATAATAGCCCCAGCCCTGCTGAGGAGCATAGCTTGCGCGGTAGGACTGTACAGTAGAATCACCGAGTATGAATACTGTGGGATTATTGTTGTAATACTGCTGATTGTTGTTGGGGTCGTAAGTCTCGGCATAAGGTTCATCGGTTTTTATGAGAGATATATAGTCGAGATTTGGACCGCCCTTGCCTGAAACGGTGGAAACCATCTTGATGGTATTGTCACCTTTTACAAGGGGAAGCACTATTCCGAATTCATTCCATGAAGTCCAAGCGCCTGTGCCCGGGAAGGATTGCAGCCAGTAACGGCTAGTGTCACCGTTCACATATATCTTCATGGGACGGTCTTCGGAAGTTCCGTTTGAAAAACGGATATGTGTCATATAGTTGCCTGTCTGGTTTGCGTTTACTGTAAATGTGATGTTGCTGGTATCGGTATTATCAAGATTTATATAACCATTTGCATTTGTGTAGCCCGAATTCGTTGTCTCGATAACTGCTTCTGACCATGTCTGGTCTATTGCGTAATAGGTCTGTTCGGAATTTTGCTCATTCTGGCTGTTATCAGTGAGCTGTGTTCTCAGTCCTGCGAGATATTCACGCATTATCTGTACATCTGTATCGTTAACATTGTTATCGCCGTTGAAGTCGCAGACAGAAGTCGGTGCTGAGTTATAGTTCCATGGATTATTTACGATGTGCTTTAGTTCTACCAGATCAAGTACATCAATAGTGCCGTCCATGTTAACATCGCCGACATAGGGATCATTCTGTGCAGGGGGATCATTGTTAACGGGATCGGTGTTAACTGAAGCGGTGGTCTTTTCGGCTGTCCATCTCTGGCACTTGTTGTAGGTCATGCCCCACTGCTGAACGTTTGCTCCGCCTGATGTACTTGCGGAATCAACTTCAACAAAGCACACATCTCTTGAAGAACGTGTGGATATGTAGTAGCTGCCGTCGCCCAGCTTGGTGAACTGGAAGAGCATCATACTGTCTTTGCTTGAATAGGGGACAAGCTCGATATTGCCGCCGTTTGATCCTGACATGGCTTTCAGTACGTAGTCTGGATTTGCGGCGGAGCGGATATAATAATATGTAGTTTCGTTATTGAAGGGGGTTAGTTTCCACTTCTGATTGTTCTGACCGTTTGAAGTCCACTGCTGGATATTTGAGCCCTCTGCTATTTTGCCGCCTGATATATCCATTACAAGACCACTGTTCATGTTCTTGAAGGTATAGTAGGTATCGGTATCCATAGCGGTATCACCGATGTTCATGAGACCTGCAACCAGCTCGGCGTTTTTCTGGGCACCCCTGGCACTCTGGTGAAGATCGTCATTATATGCATAGTAGGGTGTCATAGCATCGTAGCCGCCTGAACTGAAACCGAAGTTCTGCCATGCGGTGAAGAGATCGACGACTTTGACATTCTGCTCTTTGCCGATAGTATCCAGCTGTCCGCCGAACCATCTGCCTGTCAGCCTGGGATTGCGGTTCATGTCGCCGTGACGGCCCTGCTGCTTGACGAGTATAACGTTCATGCCCTTGGATTTAGCTTCCTTTACCATGCTGGTCACAACGCTGTAATATTCGTCCGAATTGGAATAGTTGGTATCATTTATACCTATGGAGATGATATAATAATCTCCTGCCTTGCCGTAGTATTTTATCGGGGCGAACTGACCGTCCTGATAAAATCCTTTGGCGTACTGTCCGCTGGACGCAAGATTGCGGACTTCAAAGACGTTGGTGTTGACATACTGGTTCAGGTACTGACCCCAGCCGTGCTGTTTATCATCTGAGGTATTGTAGTAGTTTGCAACGGTGGAATCGCCGCATATCCAGATAGTAGGTTTCATCTCACCTGTGTTATTCAGTTGGGTTATCTCGATCGCTGAGATAGTATAATCAGCATTCTTCATACCTGCAACAGCTTCGATATTCAGCTGACCATCGGTGACAGGTACTTGTATAGTCTCACTCGCGTTGTTGCCCGTGAGGTTTATCATCTGTAACATACCCTCGACCTTAATAGTAGTTCGCGGGCTGTTGCCTGTTGTGACTGTCAGCTGATAAAGACCTCTTGGCAGGTCAACATTGAAAGTACCCCCCGTGAATTTTACGGCGTCGGAAAGCGCGCCGTAACCGCCTGCACTAACGTTTGAAACGCTTCCCGAAAAGCCGTAGCTTCTGGAGCTGTTATAGCCGTCATAAGCGGAAACTCCTGTGTATCCGCTAGCAGCACCACTGCCGCCAAGGTCAAATTTCCAGTTAGTCGTTGCGGCAGAAGCTTTTAATGCTGTGTTTGCCGAAAGACCTGAAAAAGCCGAAAGTGCCATCATTGCCGAGGTCACACCGCTCAGCACACGCGAAGTGCGTGACACTTTCTTTCTGTGAAAAAGATTCATTCAATTACCTCCAATCAAAATATGGTATTGTATCCATAGTACCACCTTTTTTTAATTATATCATATAACATAATAGTTTGTCAATCTATTATTTTTAAAAAATAGTGGATTATTTACATATTCTATTGAAATTCGTTGGGATTATATGTGATATAATGCTTCGATGTGAACCTGCAGAGATATGGGCGTATCATGTGGCGGATAGGTAAATTCTTTGATTGAGAATATTTTTTTATTGGATAATATTATTATATTTGAAGATGAAAAGCGTGTAATATTCAACAAATCACATTGTTGATTAATGTTAAGTTCAACAAAGTTAGTTCATAACGAAAGGGTGCTTTGTTAAAACTATTGACTTTAAAATATCAAAATGATATAATTTTATTAGAAACAAAATGAAGTAATAAAGACCGAAACATAGGGATTTTCGGGAAATGGGTTATATGTGTGCGTGAAAAACGGTAGAATATTCTTGCATATGTTCGGTGAACGTTTGTCGAATATTTAAAGAATGATATGATATCAAATCATAAAATATTACACCTATAAGAATAATGATATATGTTTCATATTGCCGTATTTCTAACGCAGCGGATAAAATGACAGTTTCTTGGCAACAGTTATCCGAAGAGGGGGAAGAACATGAATAATATCATTTATGTAGGCAGGAATATGACTACTTTTACCTGCAAGCAGCATTTTCATGAAGAATGGGAACTTGTATACTGTACGGGCGGTCAGGGCAGATTTGAATTTGAAGACAGCACGATCGAGTACACAACGGGGGATCTTGTGATAATCCCGCCCCATGTTGTACATGCTAATAACAGCGAAGATGGTTTTACTAATATCCACATAAACATTACAGATGCGACGTTCAATTTCAAGGAACCTCTGCTTATTTCAGATGATGCAGAACAGCATATCATGGGCGGTTTCAAGGATGCCTTCTATTTCTTCAACAGTGATATCAACAGCAGGCAGTCAATTATGGCAGCTTTCGGTGACCTCATCGTGAATTACGTTATTGCTTTCAGCAAAACGAAGCCTCTCCGTGATGTGGTGGATGAGATCAAGAGCAATATCATGCAGTATTTTACAGACTGCGATTACGAACTTGACTCGTATCTACGCTCGATACCATTCAGCTACGATTATCTGCGAAAGCTTTTCAAAAGTGAGATGGGTATGACACCTCATAGTTATCTGACAAATCTGAGGATTCATATGGCAGAGAAACTGCTTTGTTCTCCTGATACCGTTGAGCAGAATATATCTGAGATCGCGTATATCTGTGGATATTCCGACTCGCTGTATTTCTCTCGCGTGTTCAAAAAGAATTTCGGATGCTCGCCGAAAAACTATGCCGCCATGCATTCGGCTGGCGCATAAAACATTGTTTACATCAAACCTCATGTAGATATAGATTCAGCCCCGCGTTAGTCATCTGCGGGGCTGAGTTTATTGTTGGTTTGCCAAAATGATTATCGAACACTTTTGGGAGATCATATGTGAACGTTATACTTCCCGATCATGAAAAGGTCAATACTTAAAGACCGCACCCAGTCATTTAAACGGGGTGCGGTCTCTTTTTTAAGGATGGTTCTTTCCGTGAATTACCTTACAGTAACTGTAACAGCGTGCTTAATAGAAGCAGTCGATGTCCACTCGCCGTTGATCTTGGCAGCGATAGCTACCTTATAGGTCATATTGGGTGTGAGATTCTTGGGAGTAGTAAAGCTGAGTGTCGAAGCAGGGATGGCAGAAGTCTGGACTCTCCACTTGCCTGCGAGGTATACAGCAATACCGTAATTTGAAGCACCCTGAACAGGATTCCATGTAAATCTTATCTGGTGGTACTGTTCGTTGTAATCGATAGACTTTATCACGGGATAAACATTGGGGTCGAGAGTAGGAGTAGTTGTCTGTGATGTTCCCGAAGATGATGTTGAGCCGTTTACAACTGTGGTCGCATCGAGAGTTCCGCCGTAAGTGTTGAAGTATGAGGACAGCTTTGATGTATCGGTCTGGAGGAAGTAATTGCCCGAAGGAATGTAGCATATCGATGAGTTTGTATCGAAGTTTGCATACTTGTTATCGGTGTTTACCTTGGTACTCTTGCTTGATACGATAGTGCCCTGCATATCGCCCTTGCAGTTGTTGAATACGTCATTGAAGCTCTTTACTGCGCCCAGTTTAACCTGCATAGGATTCTTGCAGCTATCGAAGATATTGTACTCGGAGAAAATGTAGGCATTTGCTCTCGGGTTCATGCAGTAGCTTGTCTGTCCGCTGAATATGTTGTTGTACATATGTATGTCTGCCTGACGAGCCAGAGGTCCTCTGGATTCGCACTTGTTCCAGTAGTTGTGATGATAAGTCAGGTGGTACTGCAGGCTGCTGTCGGAGGAACCAACGAGGTTCGTCTTGTGGTAGCCCTGATAGTAGCAGTAGCTGTTTGTGAAGTACTGACCGCGCTTGAAATCGCAGGCACCATCGCCGCCTGCCTTATCTGATTCAGCAGGATTAGATATTGAAGGTGCGTAGAATTCGCAGTTGTGTATCCAGCATCTTTCAACGGAAGCTGTCAGTGTAGAGCTTTCCTGAACGCCCTCCATGCCTATGCAGTCCTCGGGAACGTTCTTGAATGCGATATTCTTGACTTCAAAGCTCTTTCCGAGACTTGGAGCAGAAGATTCACAGATGAAATGGAATCCCCAGCCGTTGATAGTAGCGTCAGTGCCGATACCCTCGATGGTGATATCCTTGCCCGACTTCATTCTTGCCATGTAGCCGTTGTCGCCGACACTTCCGCCGTAATCTATGGAGTCATAAGCTGTAAGACCTGAAGGAGCCTTGACGTCTCCGATTATACGTATAACAAGAGGTGTACCATCCTGAGCCAGCTTTTTGATAATGCCTTTATTGGAATTGGCCTTACCGCCGTTGGAAGTTTTGCCGCTTCCTGCGTCCTGACCGACAGAGTTGAGTATGTTGCCGATACCGGTAACAGTTGTACCGTCCTTGGAAGTTACAGAAACGGAGTCCTTGTTGTCGTTTGTTACATAAAGCACGATAGCATTGGATTTCAGTGTGCCGTTATCGTTGTATGCACCGACACCTGCGGTGTAATTGTAGTGTGCGTAACCCGAACGGTCCTGTGCATTTACCTGCAAACCGCTCTGGACGATAGTGCCCTTTGTTGTGTTTAAGGTCACAGAATAAGTGCCTGCGGGTACGCCGGGGATATCAACTCTCAGACCTGACGAGGTATCACGAACCAGATATTTCAGGTCGTTGCCTGTCAGCTTGCCTGATGCTGTGCCTGAGTAGGACACTCCTGTAACCTCGGAATCAGAAAGTCCCGAAAATACAACATACAGACTTTCGTTCCAGCCGCCTGCGCTTACAGCCTTAACACCGTTGATAGTGGTGCTGCTGTTATTTCCACCTGTGCTTCCGCCGTTGTTGCCGCTGTTATTGCCGCCATTATTTCCGCCGCTCTGTGAGCTGTCATCGGGCTGCTGATAAGATGTACCGCCCTGAGTTGAATAAGCCATGTAGAACAGATTTGAAACATCTGCCTTTGTGAGGGTGTGGCTGCCGGCGGAAACATCTGCTGTGATAACGCCGTTTGATGCAGTCAGCTTGTTGCCGTCAAGCTTGATAGTGCCAGTGCTTTCGGCAAATACAAGTGTCAGCTTACCTGCAGCAGGAGCGTTGAAGCTTATGCTTGTGGAGCTTTCAAGTTTCAGGCACTGGGTCAGGGTCTGACCGCCGTAGTTAACGGTGCCCTTAGATGTTGACAGATTACCTGTGATAGAGAAGAAGCTGCTCGATGTGCCGTTCTTGGTGAAGTTATGCACGTTTGATGATGCGGGTACAGAAGTCTGGGAACTGCTTGAAGAATCAGGCTTGGAACTGCTGGAATTATCAGGCTTTGAGCTGCTTGATGAGTCATTGCCTGAAGGTGTGGTGGAATCGGAGAATCCTGAACCGATTGCAACGATGGAATCCTTGTAGGATTTCAGTGCAGATTTCAGACCTGTATTTAAAGAGGAACTCTCATCATCAACGGAATTGTTGAATGTCCACTTGAAATCGCCGCCTTGTACACGTCCTGCGTTAGCTTTAACAGTCTCGGCAGCGGCTTCTGGGCTCTGTGCGGAGTATTTGTACATCACGCTTGAAGTTTCAAAATTGTTGTAAGTACTGCCGCCCTGCTTTGCTTTTACATAGGAAGGAACCTGCTCGGTCGCACTTTTGGCCTCATAAGCGTCAAAATCGGTGGAATTCTGCTGATAGGTAACATAGCCCTTGGTCTTGTCGCCTGTTACCTTGTTGTTGTAGGACTTTATCACACCGCCGTTCTCGCCTGAGAATGTTCCGCCTGTTGCGTTATCGGAGCCCTGCATGGATATCAGCATAGGATACTTGCAGTTGCGGAAATAGTTATTCTCAACGAAAGCTGATCCGCCGAGGGTCATACCAACGCCATACTTTGCGTTGCCGTCGAAGTAGTTATTATAGATGTGTACAGTGCAGGTGCGTATTCTGGGGTGACGAGAATCGGAATGGTCATACCAGTTGTGGTGATAGGTAATGTAGTTGCTGGTAGTCTCGGACTTCATGCCCTGAAGATTGCACTTGCCGTTATCCCAGAAATGATTGTATGAGTGGGTGATATAGCTGGATGTTTTGGTATCAAGTGCGCCGTCGCCCTTAGCCTGATCGGCATCAGAACCTGCATCGCCGTAGAACATATCGCAGTGGTGTACCCAGACATGATCATTCTTCTGCTGCAGGCCGACGTTATCGCCCTCGGAACTGTTGCAGTTCATGAAACCGAGATTTCTGATCTCAACATTTGAAGAATTCTTTACAACGATACCGAAACCGTTGAAAGTTGCGTCCTTGCCGATACCCTCGATGGTAAGACCACAGGTTATTGCATCAACATAAAGGTCTCCGCTGGGCATATTTGCAGGATCCTGAAT
>Ga0256405_10005500_pt1 | contig 21757 bp, 20 predicted proteins | sample RumenRJG_02DNA_FD_189096 | JGI IMG/M metagenome (GOLD analysis project Ga0256405, IMG submission 189096) | Bovine rumen microbial communities from Lethbridge, Alberta, Canada - RJG_02 | ecosystem: Host-associated > Mammals > Digestive system > Stomach > Rumen | place: Canada: Alberta... | reverse complement strand
TCCTGGTATATTCTAATTGACTCATCTTACTGATTATATGAGTCTAAGAATATACACTCTCCTTTTCTACCAATCTTTTATTTAACAGTGATTGGTTAACTGTTATTAACTTTTGTAGAATTGAAATATGTGAATGTGGATTTGTTTTTTCTCCTTGTGGCTTTGACTACTTTTAAAAGGATCTTACCACTGCTTATTCTTAAATAATGATTAGTTAGATGAGTCTAGAATTCGTATATTGAACCAGGTTTTATTGAATAAGATATGTGGTAATAAAACATTCATATACACAAATAATAGAAAGGAATCTTTTAATCATGATTTTAGTTGGCATTGATGTGGGTAAGAACTCACATTACTTCACTGTCGTTAATAAAGATGATGGTGAAGTCTTATTGGAACCTAGAAAGATCAATAATAATCTAGAAGGTTTTGATTCTTTATTAAGTAGTATCAAACCTTATAAGAATTCAGATATTCTTATAGGCATGGAAGATACAGGACATTATCATTTCGCTTTGATGAAATACTTATTAGATAAGAAATACACCGTGGCTTTAATCAATCCTGTAACTACTGATCTTACCAGAAGAGCTAATGGCTCCGTGTCTAAGACAGATAAGTTAGATACATTAACTATATGCGATATCTTAGCTTCTAGTAATATCAAGAAACCATATCGCATATCTAAAGTGAATAGATTCGATCTGTATGAACAAAGATGTCTTACAAGACATCATCATAATCTTAAAGAAGAATTAAACGTTTATTCTAACAGGTTACAGAAATGTATTGATATTGTATTTCCTGAATTTAATGACTTATTTACTTCTAAATATGGTACAGTTTATAACAATATCCTTAAAACTTTTACCAGTGCAGCAAATATAGCTAGTGCTGATATCAGAAGCCTAAGAAAGTGTTTCGAATTTAAAGGACAAGGTAAACGCATATCTTTAACAGCTGACAAACTTAAACAGGCAGCTAAAGATTCCATAGGAATTGATTCGATATCTGAGGTTATACAAATAAGACATCTAATAGATCAAATAGAACTTATTAATAAACAGATTAAAGAAATTGATAAAAAAATAGAAGAGTTCTCTAAGCAAGTCAACTCTCCTATCTTAAGCACACCAGGGATTTCACATTTCTCTGGTACTTCTATTTTAGCTGAAATAGGAGATATCAACAATTTTTCTAACCATAGACAGCTTATCAAATACGCAGGTGTAGCACCTTTGACCTATGAATCATCTAAGTTTAAAGCACAACACACCTCTATTACTAAGAAAGGATCTAAATACCTTAGAAAGACTTTATATCAGATAATACTTCCTGTCATCAATAATAATGAGACATTTAAGAAATACTACGATTTAAAGATCTCTCAAGGTAAATCTCATAGATGCGCATGTGGCCATTGTGTTAGAAAACTATTAAGAATTATCTTTCATTTACTTAAAACAGGTCAATCATTTGATTCTGCATTAGTTAGATAGATAATTCGTTAAATAATCAAATCAAAACATGAATCTTCTTTAGAAGTAGTTTTCGTAATATATACAATAATCCAATATTCACAATTTCAAAGAACAAATAAACCGAATCTAATAAACTTTAAGCTAACAAACCAAATAAACTACATTTTCAAACTATTTCATATAATCTGCTTGATTTTTATATAGTTAGCTTTTAACTACTATATAATAACATAAACTACATATCTTTTTTCATCTTAGATTCTTTAAAACTCTCAATAGTTTCATTAATCTTATCTCTATCTAATCTTATGTGATATAAATCGTTAAATTCTAATAAAAGCTGCTTATTTCCAGATTCGTATTCAGTTAATAAATCATATTTTTCTTTTAATTCTTCAGCACTCATTTCTGTTTGTGTTTTAAGATCTTTCAATATTCTTTCATCAATATCTAAAATATTGTTGTAAAGCTCTTTGTATGCATCTAAAATCCTATTATATGAGATATTGTTACCTATCATTTTTTCTGAAAGAATAATGCCTACAATATCACTTAAATCATGTTTATATATACGTCCTGATTTTAATTTCATTGCGACTAAGTATTCTCCTTTTACAGTTCTAACATCAACACAATTACAAAATGTTTTATAGTATACACTATGAAGTATCAATTTATCTGTATATGAAGAGGATCTTACAAAATCATTATTTAACCAATCATCTGGTAAATCATACCTATCAGCAACTATTCTTGCTGCTTCTTTTGATATAGATTTTTCAAACATAATAGCATCAATATCATATGTAGAATTTCTAAAACCATAGTTTATTAATGCGGACCCACCACCAATTATGATTATTTCAATCTTAGCTTTTCTTTTGCTTAATCTTTTAAATTCTCTTGCAAATTCATTAAGGTAAAAATCGATGTTTTCTTTATTAATTTCTTTATTCGACATCTCTTATATCTCCTTCTACAATATTAAAATTCAGAAACTCTGGTATCGCATTATCAACGCTATCGGAAACAAACGAAGAGTCATTATTGAAAATATATGAAACATAACTACTAGTAGGATAAATTGGTTTACTAAGCTTGAGTTGCCTTAAATCGTCAAACGATGTATTTAATTCAATGTTGTTTATTCTAGATAAATAATCAATCATAGCTAATAGATATAAACTTTCAGGAAACCATTTCTTCTCATAATATTTTCTAATGATATTTGATTTAATAGTATTTTCAATGAAATTAAGATCGCCTTCTCTTTTTACATCGTGACATACATTACTTTTAAAGATTTCAAAGTTTTGTCTATGTTCTTCTTCTTTCTTTTGTTCACACAATTCAAATAAATACTCCATTTTTATATTCAATGTTTTACATATCTTCATCGCATTTCCAAAAGAAATATTAATTACATCACTTTTTCCATCTAATAAAGCACATAGCGTAGACCATGGAACACCACTTTCTTTAGAAAAACTATATTTTGTATAACCTTTGTCAATTATGTATTCTTCTAATGCTAATTTCATCTTTTATTCCTCTATCTATATTTAATTATATCTAATTTACGATATATTACAATAGAAAAAAGGAAGATTTATTCATCTTCCTTGTTTTCATTAGTAGTTTTGTTTGCTGCAGCATTTTTTATACTCTTATAAATAATATAGATAATCAGATATATCGCAAAGAATACAAAGAATCCCAGTATTCCAGAAGCTATATCATAGAAATCCATAGTTCCACTTCCTGAAAATGCTTGACCTATTTCTATAGCAAAAGATACAACAATTATTACTGTAAACACATAAGCAAAAGTGACAATAAGTGTAGCACCTTTCTTAGCTAACCATTCTACTACTGGTTGCATCAAAAACATCATTCCAAAACCAAAGATTCCAATTATTAGAAAGTGAAGCTGTTTATCTGTTAAGAAAAAACCACTTCCATCATTAATGGATAAGAATTTACTATGCAATTTAGTTATTAAGGTAACTAACCAATATATAATTGTACTCATATATACAATTATACTCTTTTGGCAATTTATTTCATTTATTCTCTTTAAAAAAACCCATTTAAAATCACTTTAAAAAAATTTATAATTGAACTATGAAAAAAGAAAACTTTAATCTTAAATACTTTCTTTATAATATGTTATTTTCTTTAATGTATCCATGCACAAAAAGTATTATATCTGTAAATAAGATATTAGTTTTTTCTGATTCAACACTTATAATGGGAATGTTTCTATTAGTAATAGGAATTCTTTATTCTTTGTATTTAAAAGGAGATTTTGATAGGACTTCTTATGTGGCTTTTAACGCTACCGCATCAACAAAAGAAAGTTTTCAAGATTTTATTAATAGAATAAAAGAAAAAAGAAAAGATAGCTTTAACTATCCTTTGCTTTGTTCAGTAATATTGATATTGTTATCTTTAATAACATCTTTATTTGTTTAATTCGTCTTTTTCCATTTCTTGAAGTCTTGCTTCATATTCCTTCATTTCACGATCATTTGCGAAAACAAAATGTCCTGGACGAATTTCTTGAAGAACTGGTTTTTCACCAGATAAATCTCTTTTTGATTCATCGTAAACTACGTGTTTCTTTTTCTTTTCAATCAAAGGATCTGGCATTGGAACCGCACTTAGTAAAGAAATAGTGTATGGATGAAGTGGATGTTTGAACAATTCTTCTGTTTCAGCTATTTCTACAATTCTTCCCAAATGTATTACCGCAATTCTGTCGGATATAAATCTTACAACAGATAAGTCATGGGCAATAAACAAATATGTAAGACCCTTTTCAGCTTTTAGTTTATTCATAAGATTTAATACTTGGGCTCTTATAGAAACATCTAATGCTGAAATAGGTTCATCAGCTACTATTAATTCAGGTTCCATTATCATAGCTCTAGCAATACCTACTCTTTGTCTTTGACCACCAGAAAACTCATGTGGGTATCTTGATTTATGTTCAGGAAGAAGCCCTACATCTTCAAGAGCTTTATCAACTTTGGCTATACGATCTGCTTCATCTTTATATAAATGGAAATTATATAACCCTTCAGATACACAATACTCGATTGTTGCTCTTTCATTTAAAGATGCTGCTGGATCTTGGAATATCATTTGAATAGATCTTATAACATCTCTATCTTCTTCTTTAGAAATTTTTCCAGAAATTCTCTTTCCTTTGAAAAGAATTTCGCCTTGAGATAATTCGTTAATTCTTAATATTGCACGACCAATTGTAGTCTTTCCAGAGCCTGACTCTCCTACAAGAGAGAAAGTTTCTCCTTTATAAATATCAAAATTAGCGTTTTTTACAGCTCTGAATCGTTTTTTCCCACCAGTATCAAAGGAAATGTCTACGTTTTTTACTGATAATAGAACTTCTTTATTATTCGACATAATATGCTCCTCCTTTACTAGTCATTAACGAAATCTTTTCATGAAGATTTCTTATTACTTCAGGTTTTTCTATTTTAGGTGCACGCGGATCAAGAAGCCATGTCTTCGCATAATGAGTATCACTAACTTTAAAGAATGGAGGTTCTTGTTCGAAGTCTATCTTTAAAGCGTATGGATTTCTAGGAGCGAATGCATCACCTTTTATTACATTAAATAGTGATGGAGGAGTTCCTGTTATCGAATATAGTTCTTCTCCTTTAACACCTAACTGTGGAAGAGAAGACAATAAAGCCCAAGTATAAGGATGAGCAGGATCATAGAAAATTTCTTCTACGGTTCCATATTCAATAATTTGTCCACCATACATTATTCCTACTCTGTCAGCAACGTTAGCAACAACACCTAAATCATGAGTAATATAAATTGTAGTGAACTTTAATTCTTCTTGTAATTTTTTAATCAAATCTATTATTTGTGCTTGAATAGTTACATCTAGTGCGGTTGTTGGTTCATCACAAATTAGTATTTCAGGATGACATGACAAAGCAATAGCAATAACTATTCTTTGTCTCATACCACCAGAATATTGGAATGGATATTCATCAAAACGTTTATCAGCATTAGGAATACCAACTTTATTCATAATTTCAATTGCTTGTTGTTTTGCTTCTTCACCATGTATATTTTGATGTTTTTCAATTACTTCGGTAATTTGAGAACCGATAGTTCTGATTGGATTTAGTGATGTCATTGGATCTTGGAAAATAGTTGCAATTTTAGCTCCTCTTATACCTTCCCAATCCTTATCTGTTTTTAGTTGTGTCAAATCAATACCTTCGTACATAACTGAACCATTAGTAATTGAACCATTAGACTCTAACATTCCAGTAAATGTCTTAGTAAAAACAGTTTTTCCTGAACCGGACTCACCTACTATTGCGAATGTTTCACCTTCATATAGATCTAAAGAAACATTTCTGATTGCAGTTAAATAATTATCCCTTACTCTAAATTTAACTTCTATATCTTTGGCTGATAAAATAACTCTTTTTTCATTCATATTGTTTTACCCTCCTACATATGTGTGCGTGGATCTGCAGCATCAGAAAGCTTTTGTCCAACGATGTAAAGCGAAATAGAAATAAGGGCTAAAATGCAAACAGGAATCCAGAATAAATGTGGATATGAATTCATAAACGATGTATATTGAGAAATCAGTTTTCCAAGTGAAGCATTTTTTGCACCTAATCCTAATCCCATATAAGATAAGAATACTTCCGCAGATATGTAAGTAGGAATTGTACGTGAAACATAAGTCATAATTACAGAAATTAAATATGGCAAAATATTTTTTGTAATCATTGTCCAAGTTGAAGTACCTAAACATTTACTTGCCAAATTATATTCTCTATCTCTAATTATCATTACTTGAGTTCTAATAAAATAAGCAACGAAAATCCAGTCTGTACAACACATTGTTATAATAAGTGGTCTAAAACCAGCTCCCAAAATATATTGAAGAATCATTGCAAGTAATAAATATGGAATATTAGATAGCACATTATAAACTTCTATCATAACTTTATCGACTCTCTTTGAGAAACCCCATATTGCACCAACAATAATACCGATAGCCATGTTAATGAATGTACATACAAAACTTATGATTATAGAATTCTTAGTTCCTGCCCAAACAGCATCAAAAACTGAGTTACCAACATTGTCGGTACCAAAAATATATTGAGCGTTAGGAGAAAGGAATCTAGCTGCTGGATTGTTAATGTTTGGAGCTACCATTGGATCATACCCAGAAAAAGAAGGTTGAACCAAAGCAAAAATTATAACAAAAAGTAACAAGATTGATACACAAACAGTAAATTTATCACGAACAAATGTTCTCCAAACTGATTTCCAATAAGAATATCTTGGAGCAGCAATATGTTCAGATTCTTTTTCATCTAAAACAGAAAATTCAAAAAGTTCTTTTTCACTCATTATGATCTGCCCTCCTTTTCTGCTAAAGAAATACGAGGATCAATCCAAATTAATATGATATCTCCTAGTAATACAGAAACAATAGAAATACCCGCAAACATAAATGTTAAAGCCAATACCATCGAATTGTTGTATTGATTGATGGCATCTGGTAACATTTTGCCCATTCCACCTACAGAATAAATTGCTTCAGTGATAATAGCACCAGTTATACAGCCTGCAAGAGAAGCTGGTAAACCATGAGCAATTGGAATAATTGCGTTCTTTAATATATGTTTTCTAAAGATTTCACTCTGATTAAGTCCTTTTGATTTAGCAAATTTAACATAATCGCTAGACATCTGGTCTACTGCATATCTTCTCATCCATAACATCAAACTAGAGATTGATGGCAACGATAAAGATATGATAGGCAAAATCCAAGAACGAATATCTGAAGCTCCATATGTAGGGAAAACAGATGGCAAACTAAATAATTTAGTACCTAAGAATCTGAAAATATAAATATAAGCTAAAGACGGTACTGCAATGATAAAAATAATATACAACATACCTAATTTATCAATTATTTTATCTTTATTTCTAGCCATTGATAAACCTATTGGCAGACCTAAAGAATAAGATAAGATAAGTGAAAAAATTCCCATCAAAAACGAAATGCCTACCATAGAAGGTGTTGATTTTTTTATCTGATATGTTGCATAATGATCAACAAATTTATTGGTATCTAAACGATCTAGCGTACTTTTATATCGTAATGTACCAAAAATAATTCCAGATTCACCTGTTGTTCCTGTTTCGTATGTTACAGGTCTTTTTACTTCTTGTCCTTGTGAATCAAAGATTACATTAAGAATTGAAATTCCTCTATATGTAGGATAAGATTCACCAAAATTGAGTGATATTATATTTTGATGTAAAAATGGGAAATTTGTATCAGTGTAAACAAGATACTTATGATCACAGCCACTACATTTAATCGCAAGACCACCACTAGGTGTTGTTCCCAAAGAAACATATCTTTCTAAATCAGGATTAGTTTCATCTTGTATAAGCCATGGATGATCAATCTTGATAATATTAAAAAACCAAGTTGTAAGTCTAGATATAATCGCACGATCTTTATATGCATATGGTTGTTTTGATACCTGGAATCTTTCAACATTAAATCCTTTTGATTCATATTCTTTTATAAATTCATCACTTTCTTTAGAATCACTAAGAATACACGCTTTCTGTTGATTGCTTCCTGTTTCGTATTTTTCAGAACAATATATATTCAAATTATAATAATCAAGATATCCTAAATTCTGCCAAGTACGCATTACGTAATCTCTTTTATCATCAGGTTTAGAACCTAATTTTCTAAATGTATCATCATTTTTAAAGATATTATCGCGTGGCACAAGTGAGAATACCATGATGAAAACAACGACCATTATTGCAATAATCGAAAGAATTGATCTTAGTAATCGTTCACCTACATACCCTTTCATCTTTGCCTCCTTTACATAACGAAGAGAAAGGAGTCAGGAATTCACCCTGACTCCTAATTTCTTTTATTGCTTAATTATAAGCTATTATTCGCCTTTTAACCAAGCTTCTTTTGCTGCATCATGTTCTGCTGCAGTTATAGGTTTGTCATAAACAACCATATATTTGAAGTAAGGTACTAAGTTGTATGAAGCTTGTCCATACATACCATAAGCTGCAGAATAAGGTTTAACATTAGATACTACTAAACCAGCACCTCTAGTTGCGAATGGTCTTAAAATACCATTAGCTAATAGCATAGCTTCAGCTTGAGCAAAGTAATCTAATCTTTCATCACCAACAGCTGCGTTACCTTTATCAATTAATTCAGTGATTTCATATAGACCAATTGTTTCTTTAGCTGCTTTTTGTGATTCTAATTCACCAGCTAAAACAACGTTTAATCCAGAATATGCCATCATATCACCATCGTTAGCATGGAAACAGTGTAAGTAAGTTAGAGGATCACCATAGTCTGGACCCCAACCAGCACCAAATGCTAAGTCGATTGAGTTTTCTTCACCTTTACCAATTGAGTAGAAAGATGCAGCTTGATTTTCATAGCTATCAAATAATACTAAGTTGATATCTACATAATCGCCAAGGATGCCTTCAATTGTGCTTTCCATAGCCATATCCATTTGAGTACTTTGTGTATCAGATGAATCAGTTGGATAGTCTAAAATTACTGGCCATTCTACATCTGGAAGTTCAGCAACAGCTTTTTCCATAAATCTCTTTGCTCTATCAGGGTTGAACCATCCATCTTGACCATCAACAAGGTTGATTTCAGCGAATTCAGGATCCATTTCTCTTAGATAAGAAACCATCTTATCTCCATAAGAAGTACCATCAGAGAATGTAGAGAAAGTATATGGAACTAATGTATTTCTACATCTATCAACAGCGATATCGCCTAATGCAACAGCATAATATGATTCCATATCAAATGCTGAGAAAATTGCTAAACGGAAATATTTGTTTAAAATTGCAGCTTTAGCATCAGCGATTTGTTTTTCATTCTTTTGTGTAGTAATAACAGAAGGGTCATTATATAAAGCAAATGATTGTCTGTCAAAGTTAAATGCTCCCCAGTAAGAAGTTGAAGTAGTATCTGATTTATAGATGTTTTCAGCAAACTTAGCGTTAGCTTCTTCAACGATTTCAGGATAAGCTTTTAATACACCTGCATAAGTAGTTTCACCATTCACATACATCTTCCATGCTTGTGTTGGATCAGCACCATCTGTATAAGTAACAGTAACATGATTTACATGTACGTTGTCTTTGTCATAGTAGTTTTCATTCTTTACCATTTCTACAACTGATTTAGCAGTTAAGTTAGAAATAGTATAAATACCATTATATAGAATACTAGAAGGATCTACAGTACCGAAAGTTCCTCCTTCGCCACCTAATGATTCAAAGAATTCTTTGTTGATTGGCCATAAAATCGAATAAGTAGTAATACCATCGAAATAACCACATCCTTGATTTAAGCTATAAGTAAGTTTGTTTCCTTCAGCTTTAATGCCAACATCTTCCCAAGAACCTGTGCCTTCAATATATTCTCTTAAGCCTTTAACTAAATCAATAACTAAAGAAATAGTTTCTGATTTTGAATCAGCAGCGTGTTTTAAACCAGTTACAAAGTCTTCTGCTGTAACTGGAGCATATACTTCACCATTAACTGTTGACCAATTTGCGTCATCACGAATAGTGAATGTCCATTCAGAAGCATCTTCATTTGGGCTCCATTCAGTAGCCATACCAGCAACTAGTTTTCCATGAGGGTCCTGAGTTAAAAGACCTTCAATACAGTTAGACAAATAGTCACCATTTGATGATTTGTTATTGAATACATAGTCTAAAGTTGTAATATCGAATGAAGCAATCATCGAAAATTGGTCAACTTCTTGTCTGTCTCCTGAACCAGAGTTGTTTCCACTGTCGCCACCATTGTTGCCACCATTAGTACAACCTGTTACCATCAGAAGAACTAAAAGTAAAACTAATAATTTTTTCATGTTTTCTTCCTTTCTTTTGTAGTAAAACTACATATAAAATATTTTAAAGCATTACTGCCCTCACTTTCAACAAAAAATCACATAAAAAAGAAACTTTTTTCATATTTTTTCACATTTATGAAAATATTTTCATAATGTAAAAACTAAATAATATCTAATAATCTCGTAAATAACATATTGAAAGATCTAGTTTTGTATTATGAAAGCCTATATTAAAACTAAGAAATTGAATCTAAAAACAAGTAAAACTCCCTGTGCGTATTATAGAATACATACTACATAAATAAAAACTAGTGGCCGGTCCTCCAGTAGAGGGCCTTCCACTAGTTGATTTCATTATAAAAAGGTGAGTAAAGAAAGCAAATAGATGCCAAATCAAGTATGAGAATAAAATAATAGTCCTAAAAACATAAGATGTCTCACCTTTTAAACAAAATATAAAAGCGGCAGATCTTCCCAATCCGGAAAAAACCTTCCGCTTTTATAATGGCGACGAGAATCCCTTCGGTAAAGTCGTCACCTTAAATGAATTTTAAACCACTTATTCTTAAAATACAAATTCTAACAAAATAAATGTTAAATTATTTAATCAAATAGTATCAAATTAGTCCCAATATAGTCTCAAAATAGTCCCAAAGCCTATTCGTGAAATAATTTTTATTTAAAATAGAATTGGAGGATTATACTATGTTTGCACATAATCTCCTGATGCCTATTCGCAAATCTTGCCTTTATGAAAAAGATCGAAGTAATTTATTACGTGGTAGCGATAATTTATTATCTCTATCTGATCTGGAGTAGTTAGAATAGGTTTTGCGGATAGGCTAAAGAAAAGAGGATGTTAGCGCATCCTCTTTTCCGTTTTAGGTTCGCAAACCTTGCCTTCTTCTATAATATAACAAAATACGTGGTGATTTTCAATCGATATTAATTCTAACTAATTTCCAATCCCTTAAAAATCATATATTTAGGACCAGAATAATTAGGTGTTAATGTTTGTTCATTAGAGAACTCTACTTTCTTTAAATCTTCATAAATAGAACCTGTAATAGAGAATCCAGTAAGTGGTATATACTTCTTTCCATCAAAGTATCTTGCAAGTCTTACTTCCCCACCCCAATATCCAGAATCAGATTCAAGCTGAGGAGAAGAGAATGTTTCAATAATAAGATGCTTATCTTTTTTATATGATGAGCCTTTAGCTTCAAGTTTTGCTACTGGAAGATTACCAGTAATGTTCTTTTCTTTTAAATAATAACCAAATTGGCTATCACCATAATTATTCTTAACAATACCATCAGCTATAAGTTTTTTAGATTTTAATACAACACCATGGCCATCAAATCTTCTAGATGATGAACAACCAGGAATCACGCCTTTCATAGTAAGGTTAAATTTATTATTAGATAATACATCATTCTTACTATAATGCGATTGTTTCATAAATACATTTCTATAGTTTAAATCATAAACCATATTTTCAAGTATTGTTTCTAACATATCATTCTTAACTAAAACTTTTAGATTCTTAGGTAATTTAACATCTTTTAAAGTTTTTGCATTAGAACGATCTTTAGCTAAAGTTAATATTTCATCAATTTCTTTTGTGATTTGTTTATAATCAATCTTTCCTGATTCATAGAATTTATATAATTCAAATTCTTCTTTTTTATTAGACCAAGTAGGAATACATTCAACTTCTATTTTGAAGTTATTTGAAATATGATTTATTCCCTTTGAATTAATAAATTCGTTAGTAAATTCAGATACAAATATTTCTGTAGAATTAATCCAACCATTCTTATATTTGTCTGCTTTAAATACAGCTTTAGCAACATTACTAGCTATATCATTAAGATTTCTCTTTGATTTTTTATTATCTTTAATATTATTTGTTTTATCAGGAAGAGGATAATAATTATTCTTTGCCTGTTTTGCTTTGATAACTGCTTTATTTAATTTATCTGTTAAAGACTTCTTATCATCAGCAGCAGTTATCGCGACAGTAGAAGAACCAGTACTCTTTTTATCAGACACATATACTTTTATAGAAGCAGTTTCGACTTTTACTGCTCTATTGATTTCTAAATGGTCTAATACATAGAATAGTTCTCTAGAATCTTTATTCACAATACTTAATTCATAATCAGTTATTTTTTTGTTTGCTTTTAAGCAAGCTAATATTTCATTTTTCTTCATTATCCTAACTTAGCCTCCGCTTTTAGATATGGTCCACCATCTGAAACATAAACCCATTCTTTATGTCCTTTACCACACATTCCTGAACCATGTATTGTAACTTTGTCCGAAACCATAGAAATAGAATTTAGTAAATCGATAACATATCCAGAAATAACAACAGGTGCAATCATCTTTCCAGTGAATTTACCATTTTTGATTTCTAAACCATAAGAAGCAGTGCATTGAATTTGCCAGTTCTTTGGATCTTCCATACCATTGTTTGTTTGACATAGATAGTATCCATGTTTTACAGATTTAATCATATCTTCAAGTTTATCTTTACCAGGACCAAACCAAGTGTTTGTCATTCTTGTATAAACTTTTCTTTGGTAGTCTTGTCTTCTACCATTACCTGTTGGCTCACTTCCTAGTTGCATTGCACTTAAACTATCAGATATACCTGTTTGTAGAATACCCTTTTTAATAATTTGTGTATTATGAGCTTCAATACCATCATCATCAAAGAAATAAGAAGCAGCACTAAGACAGCTAGAAGCACCATCATACATATCAACTAAAGGCGATGCTACATATTTACCTACAAAATCAATTGCTTTAGCTCTGTTTTTAACAAACATATCCATTTCAACGCCATGACCAAATGCCTCATGAGCAATTAAACCAGAAATAGATGGATCAGTTATGATTGTATATTTGCCAGGTTTAACAGCCTTAGCATCTAACATTTTAATAGCAATATCTAATACTCCAGATGCATTCTTTTTAAAATTCTTTAAAGCTAATTCAGTTATAGCTTCTCCTTCAGCATTATAATTGCTCTTAATTACTTCCCCTTGTCTTACAACAGTTAAAGTCATTACATTAATCCAATCATATTTTTGTGTTAAACACTTCTTTTCAGAAACAAACACTTTAGATACTTGTCTTTTAACATATCTTGTAACAACATTAATAACTCTTGAATCAGCTTTCTCTAATTTATCTTTTGTTTGTTTTAGCTGTTTCACAATATCTTCATCAGATAATTTTGTATTATCTTCTCTTAAGAAATTTTCAACATGTTTTTCTTCTTGAAGCATCTTCACTTTGTAATCAGCAGAAACAACCTTATCAAGTTTTACAGCTTTTTTAATATCAGCTGCTTTTAATCCTTTAATGTCATTACAAGAGTATTCAGAATATCTTCCATCCTTATATACCTTAACGACAAAACCACATTCATTATCTACTTCATCAATTGAATTAATATGCGTAGAAACTGCAATCATTTTAGTATTCACAAAAGAACCAAGTACTGATACATAATCATATGTCTTTCTTAATTCTTTAACGAGTTTCTTTGCATCATTAACTCTAGAACTTAAATATTTATTAAGCATAAGAATTACCTCCACTTATATATTATAAGATAGTATATAATTTTTCTAATGAAATACAATAACTACTTGTCATATGACAAGTAGTTATTTGTTTTCTTGTTCGAGCATTGCGAGTTCCCACTTTTCTTCTAATGCATGAATTTGATTATGAATATCATCTATCTCTTCATCTAATTCTTTCATTTTATTCATATCTTGATAATATTCAGGTTCATATCTTAAAGCTCTTTTATCTTCTAATATATCTTCCATTAAAGATATTTCAGCTTCTAATTTTTTAATACTATATTTAGGTTTTTGTTTAATTTCTTTTAAAAGTTTATTCTCTTTTTCTTTTTTATCTTCTTTTAATTCTTCTTTAACCTTTACATCAATATAATCTTTGTAACCATCTGGATAATAAGTAACTTTATCCTTATCAATTAATAAACATGAAGTCGCTATCTTTTTAATAAAATATCTATCATGCGATACAAATAAAATAGTTCCATCATATTCATTTAAAGCATTTTCCAAAGCTTCTTTAGATAGAATATCTAAATGATTTGTAGGCTCATCTAATATTAAAAAATTAGCTTTCTTTAACATTAATTTCGCAAGAGATAATCTAACTTTTTCTCCACCTGATAAAACATTAACTTCTTTAAATACTTCATCAGCACTAAATAAGAATGCACCTAATACTGATCTGACTTTATACATATCTAAATCAGGATAATCATTCCATAATTCTTCTAGTACTGTATTTCCTGAATGAAAGTTAGCTAAATTTTGATCAAAATAACCTATTTCGATTTGATGACCAAACATCATATATCCATCTAATGGCTTAATTTGACCAATGATTGTTTTTAATAAGGTGGATTTACCTGTACCATTATCACCCATGACACAGATTCTATCTCCCTTATGAATATCTAAAGTAATTTCAGCTAATGGTTTATCATATCCAATTTTATAGTGATCTAAGCTTAAAACATTCTTGCCACCTCTTGTACCACAAACAAACTTTGCTTTAAAAGTTTTAGTATCAGCTTTTTTAGGATCTTGAATTCTATCCATTCTTTCTAAATACTTAATCTTAGATTGAGCAAATGCTGCTTTATTCTTTTTATATCTAAATTTTTCTATTAATTCTTCTAATCTTTTTATATCTTTTTGTTGTCGTTTATAAGCAGCTTCTTGTTTGATAAGATTATTTCTTTTTTGTTCAACAAAACTTGAGTAGTTTCCTGTGTATCTAGTAATAGAACCATATTCTAATTCATAAACTACATTTACACTTTTATCTAAAAAAGTTCTATCATGGGATACAATAACTAAGGCCTTTTTATATTTAGCTAAATAATTCTCTAGCCATTCAATTGTATTTAAATCTAGATGATTTGTCGGCTCATCTAATAATAAAAGATCAGGTTTAGCTAATAGTAATGACGCAAAAGCAATCTTTGTTTTTTCACCACCTGAAAAAGATGATACTTGTCTATCTAAATCTTCTTGCTTAAAACCAAAGCCACTAAGTACTGAAAGCATTTCACTTTGATATGAATAGCCACCTAAATATTTATATTGATCTTGTAGTTGAGAATACTTTTCAATTAATTTATCATCATGATTACTTTTTAATTGTTCGGAAATATTATCCATTTGTTTTTCGATATCTAAAATTTCTTTAAAAACATCATTAAATACTTCTCTAATAGTTTGTTTGGAAAGTGCTAAAGCATTTTGTTTAAGATAAGAAACAGTAGTTTTATTTGCTTTGATAAATTGACCGCTAGATAATTCTTGTTCACCTGTAAGTACTTTTAAAAGAGTGGTTTTGCCACTCCCATTGCGACCTACTAAAGCGATTTTTTCGTTTTCGTTTACAGTAAAGTCTATGTTTTCAAATACATCATTGGCACCGAAGAAAACGGTGCCATTATTTATTTGTACAATCATTTTAATAAATTAAGTTTCTTGGTGTTCTAGGATATGGTAAAACATCTCTAATATTTTCCATACCAGTTAGATACATTACCATTCTTTCAAAACCCAAACCAAAACCAGCGTGTTTGCATCCACCATATCTTCTAAGATCTAGATACCATTGATATCCATCAACATTCATACCTAGTTCACTAATACGTTTTTCAAGAACGTCAATTCTCTCTTCTCTTTGTGATCCACCAACTAGTTCTCCTACATGAGGCACAAGTAAATCACATGCGGCAACAGTCTTGCCATCATCGTTTAAGCGCATATAGAATGCCTTAATGTCTTTTGGATAGTCAGTAAGGAATACTGGACCATTGACAACCTGCTCACAAAGATATCTTTCATGTTCAGTATTTAGATCCATACCCCACGATACTTTGTTTTCAAACTTTACAGGAGCTTTTAATAAAATATCTATAGCTTCTGTATATGACATTCTTCTAAAAGAAGAATTATAGACATGATCAAGTCTTTCTAGTAATGTTTTATCAATCATTGTATTAAAGAAATTCATTTCTTCAGGACATTGATTTCTTACATAATCAATACAGAATTTAACCATATCCTCTATTAATTGCATATCATCTTCCAAATCTGCAAAAGCAATTTCAGGTTCTATCATCCAGAATTCAGATGCATGAGTTTTAGTATTAGAGTTTTCTGCTCTAAAAGTTGGGCCAAAAGTATATACATCTCTAAAAGCCATCGCAAATGCTTCAACGTGTAATTGTCCTGTAACAGTCAAGAAAGCTTCCTTACCAAAGAAGTCTTCTTCATATTTATTGTCTTCTCTAGTAGTAGCTCTAAACATTGCTCCTGCACCTTCACCATCATTGCTGGTGATGATTGGTGTATGAACATAGACAAAACCTTGAGATTGGAAAAACTCATGAATTGCCATAGATAAAACAGATCTAATTCTATATACAGCCATGAAAGTATTAGTTCTAGGTCTAAGATGAGGTATTTCTCTTAAGAATTCAAATGTATGTCTTTTCTTTTGTAAAGGATAAGATTCATTTGAAGCACCTTCTATCTCAATTGATGTTGCACGAATTTCAAAAGGTTGTTTATTATCAGGAGTTAAAATGAATTGTCCAATTACTAAAATTGATGAACCAGTTAAAAGTTTTGATACTTCATTATGATTTTCAAGTTCAGGTCCATAAACTATTTGAATATTCTTAAAATAAGAACCATCATTTAATTCTATAAAACCTACTTGACCATTATCACGATTAGTTCTAATCCAACCTTCTATAGAAACATACTCTAATTGGTCTAATTCCATTTGTGAACCACTTTGACATAGTTCATATAATTCTCTTGCAAAATATAAATCCATAATAATCTCTCCTTTTTATTTCTTTAAAGAATTAACTTCAAATACTAATTCTTGTATAGTAGATACAACATCCACATCTGATTTAATCATACCTTCAGGTAAGACAAAGTGTTCTCTAGTAAAATTAACAATCCCTTTAATACCTAGTTCGTGTAATTTATTAACTATTTCTTGAGCACCTGAAGGAATACATAATATCGCAATTTCACAACCCTTAGGCATTTTTTCTTTTAATTGATTTATATGATATACAGGTACATTAACCTTAGGTTCTTTTTTTCTTTTTTCTGCTTGAATATCAAATGCGCAAACTATTTCACCAGCTACATGATTCCAATTGTTGTAGTTTAAGATAGCAGTACCAAGTCTTCCTACTCCAATTAAAATCATCTTCTCATCATAATTTTCACCTAATTCTTTAGCAAAAATCTTAATTAATTCTTCAACATCATAACCATAACCTTGTTTACCAAGTTGGCCAATTAAAGAAAAGTCTCGACGAATAGTTGTTGATTTAATATCAACATAATCTGATAATTCTGATGACATTATCTTGCTTACACCATCTTGTGAAAGCTTTCTTAAAGCTTTCAAATAAACAGGATAACGTTTTAAAGTTGCCTTTGATACTTGTGTCATAATATTTAAATTATAATATAAAATGTTATAAATTTGTGAATATTTTAATAAATTTAACTAGTCCTCAATAGACATTGAAGGCATACTTGATGCATCTAAAGAGACAAATTTTTCATGTTTTAAATAATGTAATGCTGCTACAGCAATCATTAAAGCATTATCAGTGCAATACTTTAGTGGAGGTAATATCAAATCAATATCTTTAAAGTTTTCGCTCATTAATTCTCTTAATCTAGAATTTGCAGCAACTCCTCCAGCAAGTACTAGTGATTTACAAGGATATTCTTTTAAAGCTAATTTTGTTTTATTTATCAATGTACTTAATGCAACTTCTTGAAAAGCATAAGCTAGATCATTATTGTTTATTTTGTTTCCTTGTTCTTCTTCTTTTTTTACAAGTTGTGATACAGCATTTTTCAAACCAGAGAAAGAAAAATTCAAACCATCAACTTTTGGAGTAGGAAGATGATAATTCTCTTTTCCATCTTTAGCTAACTTATCAATAACAGGACCACCAGGATATGCTTCATGAATTACTCTAGCAACTTTATCATAAGCTTCACCTATCGCATCATCTAAAGTTGTACCAATTATTTTAAATGAATCATCATTTTCAACATAAACAAGTTCTGTATGCCCACCTGATACAACTAATGCCATCATTGGGTAAGTTAAAGGTTTAATTAATTCGTTTACAAAAATGTGTCCTTTTAGATGATGAACACCTATTAAAGGTTTATTGTAGAAAAATGCTAAAGACTTTGCAGCTGTAGCTCCTACATGTAAAGAACCTATTAAACCTGGTCCTATAGTATAAGCAATAGCTGATACTTCATCTAAGCTTATATTGGCTTGTTCAATTGCTTGAGATACAATCGTACTAATCTGCTCAACATGCATTCTTGAAGCAACCTCAGGTATAACTCCACCAAATCTTGCATGCACATCAATTTGTGAAGTCACCACAGAACTTAAAACATCTAAATCTTCATCTATTATTGCACAAGCTGTCTCATCACAACTCGATTCTATTGCCAATACTATTTTCTTTTTTTCTTCAATTAATCCTTTGAGCATATCATAGGCATCATCACCATTTTCATAGTATTTCTTTCTTGTTCTAACTGTTTCAAAATTGTATTTTTTGTATAAGTTTATTGCAGCATCATTTAAAACATCAACCTCTAGATGCATAAATTCACATCCTTTTTTTGCAGCTGTTTTAATGAGATACTTAAGCATTTTACTGCCATAACCTTTATTACGATATTGTCTTTTAACTGCAATATTTGTAAGGTCACAGTTTTCAAACATATACCATATATCACCATATGCGATTACTTCATCATTTTCCACTAATACATATAGTTCGCTAATATCATTTTTTTCTAATTCATGAATAAAATAAGATCTATTCCACGGATTAGGAAAAGAATCATTTTCAATAGCTAGTACTTGATCTAAATCTTCAATACTCATCAACTTAATCATCGATAGTAAGTCTCGCTTTCTTTTAAATATTTTGGTGTAAGATAGGCAATCTTATCTATCTTTTTCCATAAATGCTTTGTCTTTAAAAAAGCTTCAGGAATATTACCAAAATCGTTTTCTTTTCCAAATAAAGATAAATCACCAACTAATTCATAATCTTTTAAATCAAGTTCATTTATTGGTAAAGCACAATCATCTAAAATAATTTCATCCTTATCATAAACACCACAATATACTCTATTAGCTCTAGCATCCATTATCACCATACATTTTTCTTTATTAGCAGCATATAATCTTAAACTAGAAATTGTATATACATCCACTGGTAAAACTTCGCCAATTACTTTTGCGATAGTCATTGCAATTCTAACACCAGTATAAGAACCAGGACCCTCACTTATACAAATAGAATCAATAGAGTTTCTATCAATATTTGTTTCATTAAAAACAAAATCCAAAGCATTAAAAACTTCTTCAGATTGTCTTTTAAAACATTCTTTACTATAAGAAGCAATTATTTCATCATCTTTTATAAGTACACAAGTTAAATACTTATATGCTGTATCAATACATAGTGTCAACATCCTAATTCCTCAATAATTCTTTCATATTTTTCACCATGAGCTATAAACTCAATATTTCTAGTATTATCATCAATATATTCAAATATAACTTCTAAATATTCTTTAGGAAGATATTTTTCATAATATTCAGGCCACTCTACAACCATAATACCTTCATCTTCATATTCGTCAATACCTAAATCATATTCATTGTTTTCTAATCTATAGGCGTCAATATGATATAAAGTTTTATCACCTTCATATATCTTTAAAATTGTAAAAGTAGGAGAATTCACAATTCCTTTTACATTTAAAGCTTTACCAATACCTTTAGTAAAAGTTGTTTTACCTCCAGCTAAGTCACCTTTTAAAGCAATAAAAGCTCCTAATTCTAATAAGGAGCCTAATCTTTCACCTAAAGCGATAGTTTCTTCATAAGATCTACTTATCATAACTTAATCATTATACAATAATTAAACGATCATTATAAAATTCTCTTTATAATTTTCAAACATATGATCATGACTAAGAAATATAAAACGTTCTTGTTTAGCTTGTGCTAGTAAAGCTCTATCAAATGGATCATTATGAATAAAGCCATCCTTAAGATTTAACTTGTCCATAAATATTGCATGTTTTGGTTTAAAAGGCATAGTTAGATAATCTGATTTTAAACAATTAGAGTAAAACGTTTCTCCAGATTTAGTAAAAGTATCAGGAAATTTCTTATGTTTAATAGAAACTTCCATAACTGATATCGCAGAAAAATATATAAAATTATTTAGATCATTTATAAGATCATATGCTTCTTTAGATAATTTTGTATCATCATACAACGACCAAAGAGCAATGTGGGTATCAAGAAGTATATGCATTAGTATAAATCTCCCCAAATTTCTTTATCCATTGCATTGAATTCTTCTAAAGAAATAGGTTTATATTCTCCATTAAATAAACCAGTTCTTTTGCTGATCATTGGTTTTACAAATAATTCTAATTTAGCCACAGGCATTCCATCTCTTGCGATAATAATTTCATCTTCTTGCTTTGTTTCTAGAAGTTTAATTAGTTTTGTAAGATTTGTTTTAGCTTCTAACATATTAACTTGAGTCATAAAATAACCTCCTCACTATTATCTTAGCCAACTTGGCCATATTAGTCAAGATAATAAAAAAACCTCTATTTCTAGAGGTTTTAACCGGCAACGTGCTTGATTCACTATCTAAACAGGTAGCTATGCTCGCCGATGAAGTGCTTAACTTCTGGGTTCGAGATGGTACCAGGTGTGACCACTTCTCCATTGTCACCGGATCGAAGGATTTGTTCCTTCAAAACTAAATAACACGTCAACTATATGGGACTAATAATTTTTCTTACAATATCATTCTTATGATAAAATCCTCGACCTATTAGTATCAGTCAACTCAACATATCACTATGCTTACATCTCTGACCTATCAACCTCGTAGTCTTCGAGGGGTCTTACTTCGTCAAGCGAATGGGAAATCTAATCTTGGAGTCGGTTTCACGCTTAGATGCCTTCAGCATTTATCCGATCCGGACTTAGCTACCCAGCTATGCCTTTGGCAAGACAACTGGTGCACCATAGGTCCGTCCATCCTGGTCCTCTCGTACTAGGGACAGCGCTCCTCAAATTTCCAACGCCCACAACAGATAGGGACCGAACTGT
>Ga0256405_10005499_pt1 | contig 21758 bp, 17 predicted proteins | sample RumenRJG_02DNA_FD_189096 | JGI IMG/M metagenome (GOLD analysis project Ga0256405, IMG submission 189096) | Bovine rumen microbial communities from Lethbridge, Alberta, Canada - RJG_02 | ecosystem: Host-associated > Mammals > Digestive system > Stomach > Rumen | place: Canada: Alberta... | reverse complement strand
CAGCCAGCTGACCAACATCGAGATTACGGATAAGAACATCAAATCCTTTGAGAAGGTGGCCAGGAAATACAGCATCGATTACAGCCTGAAGAAGGATAAATCGGTGGATCCGCCCAAATATCTGGTGTTCTTCCGGGCAAAGGACGTGGATGTGATGACGGCGGCGTTTAAGGAATACACCGGCGTGACATTGAAGAAGAGCCGGAAGGTATCCATCCGGAAGCGCCTGCAGAAAGCAATCCAGCGTTCCGCGAAGCACCGCGAGAGGGAGAAAGTCAAACAGAAAGACAGAGGACAGGAGCGATGAAGAAAGAACTGAATAGAAAGGTAAGGCCTCCGGGCAGGGCAGACCCTTCCAGGAAGCAGATCCGAAAGACAAAATCCCTGCGAAGCGGGAAGTCCGGGGGAAAAGGACAACAGAAGAATCCTCTTTCCGACATGCTGAAGAAGATCCGCAGCACGGTAAAAGAGAAACTGCAGACGGTGAATGTAAGGAAGGTTCTGATCACGAATATCCCTTACTTCATCGTTTTTTATCTGGTCGAAAAGGAAGCATGGCTGTACAGGCACTGCACCGGAGATTCCATGGTGAAGAAGCTGATGAACGTGTTCCTTTATTTCGGGCTTCCGTTTAAGGATCCTCTTCCCAGCTTTCACTGGTGGGATCTGATGATAGGTGTGATTGGTGCCGCAGCCTTCAAGGGTGTGATCTGGTACCGGAGGAAGAACGCAAAGAAATACCGGCAGGGCGAGGAATATGGCTCCGCCAGATGGGGGAATGAAAAAGACATCGCCCCTTTCGTGGATCCCGTCTTCGAGAACAACGTGATTCTCACGCAGACGGAGTTCCTGACCATGAACAGCCGTCCGAAGAACTGGAAATACGCCAGAAACAAGAACGTTATCGTAATCGGAGGCTCCGGTTCCGGTAAGACCCGGTACTACGTGAAGCCGAATCTGATGCAGATGCCGGAGAAGGTATCCTACGTAGTCACGGATCCGAAAGGTACGATCGTGGTCGAGTGCGGAAAAATGCTGGTAAAGGCCGGCTATCAAGTAAAGGTGCTGAATACCATCAATTTTGCCAAGTCGATGCATTACAATCCGTTCCACTATATCCGGACGGAGAAGGACATCCTGAAACTGGTCAACACAATCATTGCCAATACCAAGGGAGACGGGGAAAAATCCTCCGAGGATTTCTGGGTGAAGGCCGAGAGATTGCTCTACTGTGCGCTGATCGGATTTATCTACTACGAAGCGCCGGAGGAGGAACAGAACTTCTCCACCCTGCTGGAGTTTCTGAATGCCTCCGAAGCCAGGGAGGATGACGAGGAGTTCCAGAATGCGGTGGATCTGATGTTTGAGGATCTGGAGGCGGAGGATCCGGAACACTTCGCGGTCCGCCAGTACAAGAAATATAAGCTTGCTGCCGGCAAAACCGCGAAATCAATCCTGATTTCCTGCGGGGCCAGGCTGGCTCCTTTTGATATCGCGGAGCTGCGGGAGATCATGAGCTATGACGAGATGGAACTGGATAAACTGGGGGATCGCAGGACAGCAATGTTTGTCATCATCTCCGACACCGACGATACGTTCAACTTCGTTGTAGCTATCATGTATACCCAGTTGTTTAACCTGCTCTGCGACAAGGCGGATGATGTTTATAACGGGAGGCTTCCGTATCATGTGCGCCTGCTCCTTGATGAGTTCGCCAACATCGGGCAGATCCCGAAGTTCGACAAGCTGATCGCGACGATCCGAAGCCGTGAGATATCGGCCTCGATCATCCTGCAGTCCCAGAGCCAGCTGAAGACGATCTATAAGGATGCCGCCGAGACCATCATCGGCAACTGCGATACTCTTCTTTTCCTGGGAGGCAAGGAAGGCAGTACGCTGAAGGAAATCTCGGAAACTCTGGGCAAGGAGACGATCGACCTTTACAACACTTCGGATACCAGGGGCCAGGGGCGTTCCTACGGCATGAACTACCAGAAGACAGGAAAGGAACTGATGAGCCGCGATGAGCTGGCAGTCATGGACGGTACGAAGTGCATCCTGCAGCTGCGAGGTGTACGGCCGTTCTTTTCGGACAAGTATGACATCACCCGGCATAAGCGCTATAAGGAACTTTCCGATTACAAGGATTCCAATGCCTTCGATGTCGAGAGCTACCTTCGCTGTGAACTGAAGATGGGCCGGGATGAAGTCTTTGATGTGATTGAGATGGATGGGAACACCGCAGATGAGCAGGAAGCCCCGGAAACAGAGGCTGTTGACGCAACGGAATAAGGCAGGTTATTTGAAAGGCGGTGGTGAAATGAAATACAAGCAGCCTGTCCGAGGTTCTCCCCTGACAGGATTTCCCACAACTGAATATGAAACATGCAGACAGAGAGCCGTTTATACCCGGAGCGTTCGATAAGAGCGTAGCACAGGTAACAGCTCTCATTTTTTATCTCAAAGAAAAAAACGATAACACAAAGAAAGGGGAGAAAACCGGTTCCTGAGATACGTATACAAACGGCGAAGCCACGGGCTTTACAGTCCGGGTTTTGTCGGAAATACGGAGAAACGACAAAAAAAGCCGTTTCGGGGATTTGGGTTTTCCAAGGTAGTTTATGGGATTCTTCAGCAGCAGTATTACAATTCTCCAGACTCTGGTCACCGCCATCGGCGCAGGCCTCGGAGTATGGGGAGTCATTAACCTTCTCGAGGGGTATGGCAACGACAATCCCGGCGCGAAGAGCCAGGGAATCAAGCAGCTGATGGCCGGCGGCGGTGTGATCCTGATCGGTACCCAGCTGGTGCCTCAGCTGTCCGGACTGTTCGGCTAAGCGGAAAGGAGAGAATAATCCATGTTCGATGCGATATTCGAAGCGATCGAAGAATGGATGCGGACTCTTCTGACAACCATGGTGACGTCCAACCTGCAGACCATGTTCACCGATGTGAATGAGAAAACGGGCGAGATCGCGACGCAGGTTGGGCAGACCCCGCAGGGCTGGAACGGCAGCATCTTCAGCATGATACAGAACCTGTCGAGTACGGTCATCCTGCCGATCGCAGGTATGATCATCACCTTCGTTCTGTGTTATGAACTGATCTCCATGCTGACGGAAAAGAACAACATGCACGACATCGATACATGGATGTTCTTCAAGTACTTTTTCAAGATGATGATCGCCGTTTACCTGGTGAGCAACACGTTCAACATTACGATGGCGGTATTTGATGTGGGCCAGCATGTGGTGAATTCCGCAGCCGGCGTCATTACCCGCGATGCCGCCATTGATGTTACGGAACTGCTCGCAGCCATGGAGACGGCGATGGAGGACATGGAGATCGGGGAACTGGTGGTGCTTGCCCTGGAAACCCTGCTCGTCAGCTTCGGAATGAAGATCATGTCCGTGGTGATCACGATCGCCTGTTACGGACGAATGATAGAGATCTATTTGTACACTTCGGTTGCACCGATACCGTTCGCGACCATGACCAACCGGGAATGGGGACAGATCGGTACAAATTATTTGCGGGGGCTGTTTGCCCTGGCATTCCAGGCATTCCTGATGATGGTATGCGTCGGAATTTACGGCGTCCTGGTCGCTTCGATCCGGATCTCCGCCAACATGCACGCGGCGCTGTTCGGCATAGCGGCCTATACGGTCCTGCTCTGCTACACGCTCTTCAAGACCGGAAGCCTGAGTAAACAGATATTCAATGCACACTAAAGGGGGGAAGCAGAATGGCATATGTCAGTGTCCCGAAGGACTTGACCAAAGTAAAAAACAAGGTGGCATTCAACCTGACGAAGCGGCAGATCATCTGCTTCGCCGCAGCCGCGGCCGTCGGACTTCCGTTCTATTTCCTGACCAGAGACCTGATCGGGAACAGCAATGCGGTGATGGGAATGGTTGTCCTGATGGTGCCGGCATTCCTGTTCGCCATGTACGAGCGGGACGGGATGCCCCTGGAGAAGGTTCTGATGAACATGATCACCGTGAAATTCCGGCGTCCGCATCTTCGCCTGTATGAAACGGAAAACCTGTATGAAAGACCGGAGGCAAAGCCCGCGGCAGCCGCTTCCGGAAAGAAACGGAGGAAGAAGAAAATGTCCGGCAGCCGGAAGAAGAAAACCGCATCCGGAGGAAAGAACCTCGGGAGAAACATGAATGAGAGAAGGCCGTTCTCCGAAGGAGCGGCAGGCAGTGCCGAACTGGAGCGCAGAAATGCCCAGGCCGGAATTTACGCGGCCGCGCAGAGAGGAGGGAGAAACCGTGCGAGACAGGGATGATTACTATGCGGATTATGATATGCCGGATGCATATGAACGTCCGCTGACCCGCAGAGAAAAGAAACAGCAGAAAAAACTGGCCAGGCAGGCGGAGGATATCCGCAGGAAGCAGATGGCCATGGAGGAAAAACGCCGGGCGGCAGCCGAAAAGGAGGCGGCAAAACAGGCCAGGATCCAGGCAAAACAGGATGCAAAGATGTTCAAGTGGGAGGAAAAGGAAGCAAGGAAACGGGCCAAAAGGGAAGCAAAGCTTGCGAAAAAAGGCCGCGGGGGATATGTCCCAGAAACCGATGTGAAATACTCTCCCGCCGCGGCGCCTCCGGCAGGAAAGCCGGCCGGGAAAAACGGAAAGGGTGCCGGGAAACACGCCGGAAAGAAATCCGGGAAGCAGACCTCCGCATCCAAAAGGAAGGCAAAGGAGAAGCGGCTCTCCGCCCAGAAATCCATTCCCTACCGCGAGATGGGAAGGGACGGGATCTGCAGGGTACAGGATAAGCTGTACTCCAAGACCATCCGTTTCTATGACATCAACTACCAGCTGGCACAGAACGAGGATAAGAGCGCCATCTTTGAGAACTGGTGCGATTTCCTCAACTATTTTGACAGCACGATTTATTTCCAGCTGTCTTTTATCAACCACAAGACCAACCTGACGGAATTCGAGAAGGTGATCCGGATCGAACCGCAGGATGACGATTTCGACGATGTCCGCATGGAGTATGCCCAGATGCTGAAAGACCAGCTCTCCAAAGGAAACAACGGCCTGATGCGGACGAAGTATATCACCTTCGCAATTGAAGCCGACAACATCCTGGAGGCCAGGCCGAAGCTGGAGCGGATAGAGGCCGACATCCTGAATAACTTCAAGGTGCTGGGCGTAAGGGCATATCCTTTAAACGGTGTGGAGAGGCTGCAGATCCTGTACGAGACTTTTAATCCGGAACAGGCTGTGCCGTTCTCTTTCCAGTATGACCAGCTCTTAAAGACGGGGCTGACCACGAAGGACTTTGTGGCTCCGACGAGCTTTGAGTTCAAGCAGGGGCGGTACTTCAGGATGGGCGAGACACTGGGAGCGGTGAGCTACCTGCAGATCCTGGCGCCGGAACTGACCGACAAGATGCTGGCGGAGTTCCTGGACATGGATAAGAACCTGGTCGTCAACCTGCACGTCCAGTCCATCGACCAGATGAAGGCGATCAAACTGGTAAAGAGCAAGGTGACGGACATCAACCGGATGAAGATCGAGGAACAGAAGAAGGCAGTTCGGTCCGGGTACGACATGGATATTATCCCGTCGGACCTGATGACCTACGGCAACGAGGCAAAGCGCCTTCTGGAGGATCTTCAGTCAAGAAACGAGAGGATGTTCCTGGTCACGGTCCTGTTCCTGAACACGGCGAAAAGCAGGCAGGAGCTGGACAACGTGATCTTCCAGACCTCAGGTATTGCGCAGAAATACAACTGCGTGCTCCGCCGGCTGGATTATCAGCAGGAACCGGGTCTCATGAGCAGCGTGCCGCTCGGCCTTAACCAGGTGCCGATTAAGCGGGCGCTCACCACGACATCGACGGCAATCTTTGTGCCGTTTACGACGCAGGAACTGTTCATGGAAGGCGAGTCCCTCTATTACGGGCTTAATGCCCTTTCCAACAACATGATCATGGTGGACCGGAAGAAGCTGAAGAACCCCAACGGCCTGATCCTGGGTACGCCGGGTTCCGGTAAATCCTTCTCCGCCAAGCGCGAGATCTGCAACGTGTTCTTCGTAACGAAGGATGACGTGATCATCTGTGATCCGGAGGGTGAATATTATCCGCTGGTCCATGCGCTGGGCGGACAGGTAATCCATATCGCGCCGACGAGCCATGACTATATCAACCCGATGGACATCAACCTGGACTACTCGGATGACGATAATCCGCTGGGATTCAAATCCGACTTCATCCTCTCCCTGTGCGAACTCATCATGGGCAGCCGGAACGGGATTGAGGCAGAAGAAAAGTCCGTGATCGACCGGTGTCTGCCGATCGTGTACCAGAAGTATTTTGAGAATCCGATACCGGAAAACATGCCGGTTCTGGGAGATCTGTACGCGACACTCCGGGCACAGTCAGAGGTGCAGGCACAGCGGATCGCGACGGCACTTGAGATCTACGTCAATGGATCATTGAAGGTGTTCAACCACCGCACGAATGTGCAGCTGGACAACCGGATCGTCTGCTTTGACATCAAGGATCTTGGAAAACAGCTGAAGAAACTGGGGATGCTGATTGTACAGGATCAGGTGTGGAACCGGGTTACACTAAACCGGTTCGCCCACAAATCCACCCGCTACTACGTCGATGAATTCCACCTTCTTCTGAAGGAGGAACAGACAGCGGCCTACTCCGTGGAGATCTGGAAGAGGTTCCGTAAGTGGGGCGGCATCCCGACCGGCATCACGCAGAATATTAAAGACCTGCTGGCCTCCCGGGAGATCGAGAATATCTTTGAGAATTCAGACTTCATATACATGCTGAACCAGGCTTCCGGCGACCGGCAGATCCTGGCGAAGCAGCTGAATATCTCGCCTTACCAGCTCTCCTACGTAACCAACAGCGGCGAGGGTGAGGGGCTTCTCTTCTACGGAAACATCATCATTCCGTTCAAGGACCGGTTCGATAAGAACCTGAAGCTCTATGCCTATATGACCACCAAACCGGAAGAGGTGCAGAAACGTAAGGAAGAGGAAGAAAAAGCGGAGGCCAGGGCAGCACAGGAGGAAGAAGCGATCCGGGCATTTCAGCGGCGCACGGAATCCTGGAGACCGGAATCTGACGAAAGCGGTGCCTTGCAGGAGGATGACGATTTTGAAGAAGTGATTCCGAAGGTTTCAAAACCGGAGACGGCATCCGTCCCTGCAAAGACGTCAGCTGAAAGGACTGAGGTAAGACCGGCCACTCGGATTGAAAATACTCCTTCCGGATCGATACCGGCTCTGCCGGAAAAGAAACCGGAGGCTGTCCGGTCCCGCCGACCGAGAAAGCCGTTTGTCTGGACTCCGGGTGAACTGGAGGATGAGGACTACTGGCTGGATGCAGATCTGCCGGAGGAGCCTCTGGATGAGGAGAACCCGGACAGGCGTTATATCCTGCCGGATGACGACGATGATGAAGACTGAGAACTGCGATGACTGCAGTCGGGAGGACGATGGATTATGAGGAGATGGCTGCAGGGAATCCTGCTGATCATATCGGTAATCCTGATTTCCATTGCGATTTATTCGCTGATGGGGATGTTCGGGGATTACCGGAAAGAACACGATATGCATGAACATTTGAAACAGATCCACGAGCAGGAAAAGCCGCAGCCCGAACCGGAAGGTGACGGCGGCGAAGGGGATTCTTCGGAAGATACGGCCGAAACAGAAGAAATGATTGTGATCGATGAGGGCCTGCTTGCTCTTCACGAAGAAAACCCGGACTGTATCTACTGGATACGGATCCCGGATACGCAGATCGATTATCCGGTCATGTACCATCCGCAGGAGAAGGATTACTACCTGAAGAAAGATTTCTATGGGGAGTACGCTTATGCCGGAAGCATTTATCTTTCTGATTACTGTGATCCGGAGGAAAGTGACAACCTGATCATGTACGGGCACCATATGAACAACGGTTCCATGTTCGCGGATCTGGATAAGTATAAGAATCCGGATTTCGGGAAGACGCATGACCGGATCGAGCTGCAGACACTGCACGGTGCGGAATACTACCGGGTGATCGCGGCGTTTGCCGTTCCGGTTTATACGGGAAATGACTTCCTGTTCTATGGCTTTACAAAGGCAGAAAGCAGGCAGGAATACGACAACTTCATAAAGGAGTGCAGGGAGAGATCCCTGTATGAGATGGAGAAGACCGCTGTATATAAGCAGCGGCTTCTTACGTTATCGACCTGTGAATACAGCCACAAAAACGGCCGGATGGTCGTGGTGGCTGTGCAGGAGAACGGATGAGAAGACTTTGATGATGGCGGCGATCATACCGCCGGAAAGGAAATGAAAAATGAGAATGAATAAGAAAACCCACGCAGCAGGCACAAAGAGACCGGCACCTAAAAAGAAGGACAGATCCGCAAAGAATGATTTCAGGAAGAACCCGTTCGTCAACCTGAAGGAGGATCCGGAAAGAAGCTGCCCGGGAGAAAACCGGACAGAGCATATGGGCAATAAAGAAGCTGAACAGATCGCGGAGATGATCGGATGCGTTCTGGAGCAGATCTTCAGCGGCCACGGAGAAGGCGGCATGCGTCCCATGATGGGAGTGATCGAGCTGACTCCGGAAAACCAGCTGTCCATGGAGATCCGGGATTTAGAGGACCGGACAGAGAAATGCCGGGAGGATATTGTCGAAAAGCGCAGGAAAGTAATCGAAAAGAGCAAGGAAATTGCAGGGAAGATCAGAGAACAGGAAGGGAAGGATCGGGCCCTGCCGCCTGCTGACGGCTGCGGAGAAGAGGTGTTTCTGGAAATGCTGGGGGATCTGAACTTCATGGCAGAGATGATTCTGGAAGCAGACCACCTGATGAAGATGGTCAGCGAGGAAGGCGTTGATCCGGAGAATGCCAGATGCGTCACTTACCTGAGTGTCCGCGATGCCGGCGATATCATGGAAAAATGGGATAAATACCGCAGATGTGAAATCTGATCCGGTAATCCCGGAAGGGAGGATTTTGAATGGCCGGGAAGGAATTTAAGGCGAAAGAGCGGACGGTGCAGAAGATGAGCCGGGACGGCCTGGTGGAAGAAAACCTCCGGACCGGAAAGACAAGAAAAGCAAGGGTTGCAGCAGATACGGGGGAACGGATCGGAGACCGCCCGATGGAGGAGTATTCCGAAAGGCGCTCTTCCGTTCCCGCGGCAGATGATGAAAAGCATCTCCGGTTCAACCGAAGGGACGAAGCCGGTGAGCTAAACGGGGAAGTCCGTATGGCGGATGGAACCCGGGTGGCTGCAGATGAGCCGGTGGAAGGATCCGGCAATACGAAAAATAGGAGGATGGCTGTAAAGAGGGGGTCTTCGTATCAGGAGACTCCTTCTTCTTTGGAAAAAGCAGGTGGGGAGGCTGAAGGCGCAGAAAATGAGGGACTGAAGGGTGACGGCGCTTCTTCCGGCACACGCCTGAAAAATGCCAGATATGCAGCCGCCCTTCGGAAAGAACGTGGATCGGATACGGGCAGGATCTCCGGGGGCGGAAGGAGGATGGCCGAAGGCGTTGATGATGCAAGGCTGATCGGAACTGACGATAAAGGCATCGGAGAGGAAGCATCGGATGGAAGCCGGAAACGGCTTCGTGCAAGAAGCAGTCTCTTTCATAAAGCTGCAGAAACGGAAAGCAAAGCGGATCCGAATGGGTCCGGCAAGCTGTCTTACAGGGAACCGGATGCGGAGGAAGCCGCTATGTCCGAGGAGGATCCTGCAGAAGATCTGGTCTCTTCACAGTCGAAGCGGGTGCAGCGGATCAGGGGACATCCTTCTGGAACGGCAAAACAGGCGGCCCGGTCCGCAGCGGAGGTTCGGCATGCCCGGACAAAGAAGCAGGTGTACGACTACGCAGCCAGTGAGAGGAAAAAGGAGTCACGCCTGAAAGAAACAGCTGAGGAAGCTGTGGATCTTACGGATGCGAAGGAAGAGATCCTTGGGAAACAGAAAAAGGAACGGCTGAATCAGGAGCAGAGGAAGATCCGGGGCAGGTCGAGGCTGTCCTTTGATGACGGGAACGGAATGGTGCAGGGATCCGGAATGGGATTCGGGCGTAAAACACGGATGACCATAAAGGACGCAGCCTTCGGCGCAGCAGGAAAAGCTGCAGGGGCTGCCGGGTTTGCCGCTCACGCAAAGCTGTCTGATGCGGAAGACGAAAACGTCGGAGCACAGGCAGCACACAGGACAGAGATGGCAGCGGAGGATTCGCTGCGCACACTCTCCGCAAGGCGGGTGCGAAGTTCCAGCCGGAAAGCAAGGGCGACGAGGCGGAAGGCAGAGGAAGCCGGCGTCAATCGTCTGTTCTTTGCAAAAGAGGAAGGCACCAGGACCTCGAAAGCGGCAAAGATCGAGGCGGATAAGAAGATCACGATCAAGAAGTTCTTTCAGAAACAGCGCCAGCGAAGGATGTACGCGGCGGCGAAAAAGGAAGAAAAGACCGTGGAAACACTGATCAAAACGCAGCAGAACCTGGTGACCAAAGCGGCTGTGGTCGTGAAGGAGGCATTTGTCCGGAACAGTAAGGTCTTTATGATCCTGGGACTTATGGGTGTCTTCTTCCTGCTGATCTCGGCCAGCCTGACAAGCTGCACGGCACTCATGCAGGGAGCCGGCAGCAGCGTGGTCGGAACGACGTATCCATCCACGGATGAGGATATTTATGCCGTGGAGAACCGGTACCGGGAACTGGAACGGGGGCTGAACGCGCAGATCAATGCTATGCGGTCCGCCCATCCGGAATATGACGATTTCCGCTACCAGATCGACGAGATCTCCCATAACCCCTATCATCTCATCTCCTATTTCACCACGAAATACGGGGAGTTTACCTACGACCAGGTGAAGGATGAACTGGAGGAGATTTTCCGGGAGCAGTACGGTCTGACGACCAGCGGGGAACGGAATGTGACGGTGACGGAGACCAAAAAGGTGCGTGTCGGGGAATCCCTGGGGCAGGTAGTCACAAGTGGGTACTGCAACTGCCCGATCTGCTGCGGCCAGTGGTCCGGCGGACCGACGGCCAGCGGCGTGTATCCCACAGCGGCCCATACCATTGCGGTGGATGCCTCCAATCCGTTTGTGCCGATGGGAACCCATGTGGTCATGAACGGCGTGGAATACGTGGTCGAAGATACCGGCAACTTTGCCAGGTATGGCGTACAGTTTGACGTCTACTATGACGATCATGGAACCGCGCAGAATCACGGACACCAGACCTGGGATGCTTATCTGGCCGATGACAACGGGTCACAGGAAATCGAAGTCACCACAACGCAGACTGTCAACCGCTACAGCGTATCCCTTACCAACCACAATCTGGATACGGTTCTTAGGAACCGGATGACGGACGATGAAAAGGTACGCTACAGCCTGTACAACCGGACCTTCGGACACAGGGACTATCTCTTCGATCTGAACAGCCTGCCGACTTACGGAGGAAACGGCTACACCATCCCGCCGGAAGCACTCAGCGACGAGCGTTTTGCCAGGATGATCGAGGAGGCGGAAAAGCACCTGGGTACGCCATATGTCTGGGGCGGCTACGCACCGGGCGGATTTGACTGTTCGGGCTTTGTCAGCTGGGTGATCAACCACTGCGGGAACGGATGGGATTACGGGAGGCTGACCGCGGAAGGGATCCGGCAGGTCTGCGCCTATGTTTCACCGGAGGAAGCAAAGCCCGGGGACATCATCTTCTTTGAACGAACCTATGACACTGTCGGCGCAAGCCATGTCGGTATTTATGTCGGGGACGGGATGATGATCCACTGCGGCAAGCCGGTGCAGTACACAACGATCCACACGGACTACTGGAACAATCATTTCATGCAGTTCGGGCGTTTACCATAAGGAGGTGAGGGCAACGAGCCGGAGACTGAAAAAACTGATTGAAGATGAGGAAAAGACAATGGCCCGGATCGCTGAACTTCAGGATTTTCTGAAGGAAATCCGGGAAGCAAGGAAACAGGAAGAGGATCTGGAGATCGTACGGAGCATCCGCAGCATGAAGCTTGGTGCCCGGGATCTTTTTGATCTGCTGACCGCCATACAGGACGGGAACCTCAGCGATGAACTGCGGGAACAGCTGCTTGCCGCGCAGGAAGACAAGGAAGAAGAAAATCTTCCGGACTTTCCCGGCAGGGACAGAACCGGCAGGAATGCTGAAAGAACAGAGGACGGAATCAGGGAGAATACCGGATCTGATCCTGAAAATGATGAAGAGGGCGCGATGATGACGCCGGAAAGAGAGGAAAACAATAATGACAGGCATCACAATTAAAAAACGGGCACTGATGGCACTGGCGGCAGTTCTTGCCGCCATCTGCCTGCTGATGAGCTGCGGCGGAATTCCGGCCTATGCCAATGTGGATCCCACCTGGGAAGAAGAAACGGTGATCCCGGAACAGACACCGGAGGAGACCCCGCCGGAAGATACGGTATCGGAGCCGGAAGAAACGGAACCGGAGCAGGGATTTACTACCCCCGGCAACGGCGACCTGGGGGATGAGATCAAGAACTCCACAGGGAAGGACTTCTACACGATACGCACGAAAAACAACAACACCTTCTATATGGTCATTGACCACAGCAATTCCACGGAGAATGTCTATATGCTCTCCCTTGTGGATGAGAACGATCTGGCGGAGTTCATGGAACAGACCGAAAAGGAGACCGAGGCGGAAGTGACGCCGGCCGTGATTATTCCGGAGACGACACCTGCCCCGGTGGAGACAGAAGCCCCGAAGCAGCCGGAAACGGAGGTCGAAGAGCCGGAAAAGAAAGCCCCTTTTGAGAACAGCAATCTTCTGATCCTGGGAGCAGGGGCGATTGTATTTGCCCTTCTCTACTACTTCAAGATCTATAAACCGGGCCATGAAGAAGAGGAATCGGACGATGAAGGAATTGAGATCAGCGACGGTTTGGACACAGAACGTGAGGACTGACAACAGAAAAGCAGGAGGAATAGAACAATATGAGTGAAAAGAGAATGAGTTTTAATGAATTTGTGGATGCAGTAAAGGAAAGCATTAAGGACTACCTTCCTGAAAAGTTTCAGGACGCGGAAGTCAGAGTGGAGCCCTTCCAGAAGCTGAATACAGCATATCTGGGACTGCAGGTAAGAAGGGAAGATCAGACCGTTGTGCCGAACATCAACCTGAGTGCGATGTTTGAAGAGTATCAGAGGGAAGGCCGCTCAATGGGCGCCATGCTGACTGCGATTGCCGGACAGGTACAGCTTGCTCCGGAAATGCAGACCGGGTGGCTGAAGGATTACGACCAGGTGAAGGAACATCTCTTCATCCGTGTAAGCGATGCGAAGGAGAATGAGGCCTTCCTGGCAATGTCCCCGCATAAGGAAGTGGACGGCCTGGCTATCTCCTACCATATCGCTTTTGAGGGACTGCACGGGGTAGAGGCTTCCACTCCGGTTTCATACAAGATGATGGAGATGTACGGTGTTACGGCAGAACAGCTGCATGCGGATGCTTTGGAGAGCTCGCAGAGGCTGTACCCGGTCAAGTTCCGGAGCATGAATGAGATCATGGCCGAGATGATGGGAATGGAACCCGATATGGCCGCAGACATGATGCCGCCGATGGAAGGGCCTCAGCTGATGGTGCTCACCAATATGCAGGGAATGCATGGTGCCGGGGCGATGTTCTATCCGGATCAGCTGGAGACGATCGCACAGCAGATGGGAACAGATTTTTTTGTCCTTCCCTCTTCCGTCCATGAGGTCCTGATCCTTCCGGATGACGGGACAACGGAGCCGGACAGCCTGCAGTTTATGGTTCGGGAGATCAACCAGTCCACGGTGGCGCCGGAGGACCGGCTTTCCGATTTTGTCTACCACTATGATGCGCAGGACCATGTGCTGGAAAGGGCGGAAACCTTTGCCGCACGGATGGCGCAGAAGGAGCAGGAAGCGGAAAAAGCTGCCTTGCAGGAACCGGAAAAAACGGCAGAATCCCATGAAGCACAGCAGGCGGATGTCAGGGAGCCGGAACCGGAGCGGAAGGAAAACACCGCCGGAAAAGAAACCCGGGAAGGGACTGAAAGGGCAGACCACCGGGATGAAAAACGCATTTCCCGTGATGAGGAGAAAGAGGAAGCCGGCGGCAGGAAGGAACGCAAGTCCGTGCTTGGACGCCTGAACGAAAAGAAGGAGCAGGTGAAAGCACAGCCCAAGAAGAGCGGTCCGAACCGCGCACAGGAGGCATCCATCTGATAGGGGAACTGCAGTCAAAACAGTCCGCAGGACACAGGCTGCTTGGAGCAGCCGGAAAGGAGAAACGTATGGATCTGAAGAAAATATGGGCCGAGCGCCTGAGACAGTACCAGCTGCTGATCGCCTTTGCGGCAAAGCAGAAACAGACGGAAAAACAGTGAGCATTGCAGCGGGCATCCGGGAAACCGGGTGCCTGTATTTTTTTAGGCGTGTACGGAGAAAGAATGCTGTACGCGGGAAGGAGGTATTATGTATCAGAATCCGTTTACAGAGAGATTTTTAGTCATAGCGGAAAAGCCGAGCGTTGCCAGGACAATCGCACAGGTCCTGGTGTGCGAGGACAAAAAGGACGGTTATCTGGAAGGACCGGACGGCGTGGTCAGCTGGTGCTTCGGCCATCTGGCGGAATATGCCATGCCGGAGGCCTATGATGAGCGCTACAGGAAGTGGTCGCTGGATGCCCTGCCGATCATTCCAGACAGGTGGAAACTGGAAGTGACCGAGGATAAGGCGAAGCAGTTCAGGGTTCTGAAAGAGCTGTTAAGCAGCAATGAGTTCGCCTACGCCGTAAATGCATGTGATGCCGGGCGTGAAGGCCAGAGCATTTTCGACCGTGTATATGAATTGTCCGGAAGCCATATGCCGGTGAAGCGGCTGTGGATCTCTTCCATGGAAGACTCGGCCATCCGGGAGGGCTTCCGGACACTGAAAGACGCAGAAGAATACAGGAACCTGTCGGAAGCATCCGTCTGCAGGGCACAGGCGGACTGGCTGGTCGGGATGAACGCTTCGAGGGCATTTACAAAGGTTTATGATTACCGGCTGTCCGTCGGGCGTGTACAGACACCTACACTGGCCATGCTTGTTGATCGGGAAGCCACGATTACAGATTTCAGGAAGGAACAGTATTTCATTACACATCTGCTGATCGGCAGCCAGGGAAAGATGATCGATGCGGTATCCGAACACTTCACATCCCGTGAAGAAGCCAACCGCCTGGCCGGCATGTGCGAGGGGAGAAATGCCCTGGTCACTTCTCTGGACCGGCAGACGAAAACGGCTGCCCCGCCGAAGCTTTATGACCTGACAACGCTGCAGAGGGATGCCAACCGGCTCTTCGGCTATACGGCGGCAAAAACACTGGAGTGTGCACAGTCCCTGTATGAAAGCAAACTGATCACCTATCCGAGGACCGACAGCAATTACCTGACGGATGACATGGAACAGACGGCGAGGAATGTGATCGCAGTAAGCAAAGAGGTATTTCCGTTCCTTGCTGCAGACCCTGCGGATGAAACCGGCAGGCTTTTAAACAGCAAAAAGGTCAGCGACCACCATGCGATCATCCCGACAGTGGAGATCCGGAAGGCGGATTTGTCCGGATGCTCTGCCGAAGAGAGGAATGTGCTGATTCTGGTTGCGGCAAGGCTTCTGTGTGCTGCGGGAAGGCGGCATGTCTATGAAACAGTGAAGGCTGACCTTCAGTGCTGCGGATATTCTTTTACCGCTTCTGGCAAGTCCGTAAAGGAACCCGGGTGGAAAGCTATAGAAGATGCCATGAAAAAGCAGTGCCGGGCAGATGCGGAAAGTGAAGCTGACGATCAGAACGCTGCCGGTGCTGGGCAGGATCTCTCTTCCCTTTATCAGGGCGCCTCGTTTTCGCCGGTGCACACCAAAGTTTCAGAGCACTGGACACAGCCGCCGAAACATTACACTGAGGATACGCTCCTTGCGGCGATGGAGCGGGCAGGCAGTTCCGATATGGAGGCAGATGTCGAACGCAAGGGCCTCGGTACGCCGGCGACCAGGGCAAGCATCATCGACAAGCTGATCCAGTCAGGCTATGCGGTCCGCAAAAAGAAGCAGGTAATCGCAACGGATTCCGGAAAACAGCTGGTATCTGTACTTCCTGATTATCTGAAGTCCGCGAAGATGACGGCTGACTGGGAGAACCAGCTGCTTTTGATCGAGCGGGGACAGTATGACAGCCGCACCTTTATGAACGGGATTACCGGAATGCTCCGGAAGATGCTGGATGAATGCCGGCAGATCGATGGTGATGAGAGGAACCGCTTCGGAACACATAAGGAGCGTGAAGTTATCGGCACCTGCCCTGTCTGCGGTGCTCCGGTCTATGAGGGAAAACAGAACTTCTACTGTTCCAACCGGGAGTGCCGGTTCGTCCTCTGGAAGGAAAACCGGTATTTGGAACGGATGCGGAAAAAGCTGGATGTCCGAATGGCAAAAGACCTGCTGGCAAAAGGGAAAACCAGGGTGAAAGACCTGTATTCGGCGAAGAAGGACCAGCTGTTTACGGCGGATCTTCTGATGGAGTGGAAAGAAGGCAGGGCCATGTTCAGCCTTGATTTCCCGAAGACTTCCGGCGGCCGCCAGAAAGGAGCGGGAAACAGATGAAGGAAGAAACCATGACGCTTGCGCAGCTGAAGGAATACATCCGGGACATGCCGGAGGATGAAATCTTAACGATACGGTTTGAGGAGGAAGACGATCATGGCAGAGACAATGGAAATGACGGAAACGAGGCAGTATAAGCTGCGTGAAGTCCGGATCCGTCTGGAAGAAGGACGCTCTCTCCTCTCCGCTGTGCCCATGTCAAATCCCGAAGCGGCGATGGATGTGATGCGCAGGGAGCTTTCCGGTTATGACCGGGAAGTTCTCTGTGTGGTCAACCTGAACAGCAGGCTCCAGCCCATCAATTTCCATGTGGTCAGCGTCGGGGACCTTAGCCAGTCGATTGCCTTCATCCCCAATATCCTGAAATCAGGGATCCTGTCCAATGCGCAGTCATTCATGCTGCTGCACAACCATCCGAGCGGGGATGTCACGCCCTCCCGGGAAGATATCCAGCTGACCAGAAGGGTGCTGGAGGCAGGAAAAATCCTGGGGATCAGCTGTGTGGATCACATCGTTGTGGGTGGAGGGAATGAGACTTATTTCAGTATGCGGGAGCAGGGTACTTTGGACTTTGCAGACCAGACCATCTCCATGGCGGCGGAAGATATCCTCCGCGTCGGGGAGGAAACGAAAACTATACAAGGAGGAAGTGAGCATATGGCAGAAAGAGATCAGAGAGAACAAATGGAGCACACTGAGGCTGGTGAGAATGCGCAGTCCGGCCGGAACGCTTCGGATGAAAGGAATCAGCAGAGTTCAGGCGGGAGAACGAGGCCGGAGGGTGAGCGCCCCGCATATCCCAGCCGGCGGGAACAGCTGAAGGAAATCACGGACCGTCTGGAGGCGGGTGTGAAGGAATATATGACAAGCGATGTGCAGTTCCGGAAAGTACTGGAAGCGATGTCGAAGTTTCATCATTACAGTGCCAACAACGTGCTGCTGATCGCGATGCAGATGCCGGAGGCGACGAGGGTGGCGTCCTATACCACCTGGAAGACGAAGTTTAACCGGCAGGTAATGAGAGGCCAGAAGGGATTGTCGATCATCGCGCCTGCACCGGTGAAGGAACGCAGGGAACGGGAGGTGGTTGACTCCCGGACAGGCTCTCCCATCCTGGGTGCAGACGGGAAGCCGAAAACAGAGGAAGTGGAAGTAACGATCCCCCGGTTTAAGGTGGAGAAGGTCTTCGACTTGTCCCAGACAACAGGCGAGCCCCTTCCGGAGCTGGATGTGCCGGAACTGACAGGGGATGCGAAGCATTTCCAGATGTTTCTGGATGCACTCACGAAAGTAAGCCCGGTGCCGATCCGCTTTGCCGAAATCGACAGCGGCGCAAAGGGATATTATCACACGGTTGACAAGGAGATCGTCATTCAGAAAGGGATGAGTGAGAGCCAGACTTTAAAGACCCTGGTGCATGAGGTCAGCCACGCAAGGCTCCATGATCGGGACGCCATGAAGGCGGAGGGCGTCGCAAAAAGCGCCCAGCAGAAAGAACTGGAAGCCGAATCCATCGCCTACACGGTGATGTTCCATTACCACATGGATACCTCCGGTTACTCCATTCCCTATCTGGCAAGCTGGTCGGGCAGCCAGGATACAAAGCAGCTGAAAGCCTGCATGGATACGATCCGGAGGACGGCGGGCGAGATCATCGAAGAGATGGATTCCTTTATGGCAGAACGGATGAAGGAGCGCTCTGCCGAGCACAGTGCCAAGCAGGATCCGGACCGGTTCACGATCTATCAGATCCGCCCGGACTCTCCCGCCGGCGTCTTTGAATTCATGGGAATGGATTTTGTCAGGCAGAAAGGCTTTGAAATCCGCCGGGAGGATTTTCAGGAAGTGTACACCGGCAGCCTTGTTCCGGGGACTACGCTGGAAGATCTTTATGTACAGTTTAACGGCCCGAAAATGCCGGAGGACTTTACCGGGCACTCCTTAAGCGTCAGCGATATCGTTGTGATTCACAAGGACGGCGAGGATCATGCCTACTATGTGGACCGCTTCGGCTATGAGGAAGTACCTGAGTTCCTGGCACCGGTCCAGACGCAGGAAAAGTCCGTACAGGCAGAGGCGGTGAAGGAAAGTTCAACACCAGAAAAAGCTGCACAGGAACCTTTGAAAGGAACGGAGGCCGCACTGAAAACACCGGAAAAAGCTGCCAAGCAGCCGGCCGGAAAGCTGACATTCTTCGTTGCGGAGTGCATGGAATTTCCGGTAATGGGTGAGTATCACGGAGATCTGTCACTGATCGAAGCACTGAAGTTATACAGGGAGATGCCGGACGGCCAGATGGGCGGTAAAGGAATCGGGTTTATCCTGCATGACGGGAGTGAATTCGCCGGTGACTTTGCGCTGGTAGCCGGCGGAAAGGTCCAGGAGGATGTGATCAACGGCGTGGAGCACTACCGGTTGAATCCGGATATCCAGGCAGCGATTGCGGAGGCAAAAACGTATGTGCATCCGGAAACCGGTACACCTGAGCATGGCAGGGACGATCAGAAAGACCAGCCTTCTGGCAGGAAAGGTTCCGTGCTGGCGAGGCTCAGCGAAAAACAGAGAACGGTAAAGGCATCCGAAAAGAAGCAGCCGGAGAAACCGGTGAAGGCACAGACAGCAAAAAAAGGGAAGGGAGAACAGGCATTATGAGAAAGATTGCATTTGATGAAGAAGAACTCCTGGTTCTGGCGATCCTGGAGCCCGATAACCGCAGGAATACAGTCCGACAGCTGGAGATGATCCTTCCGGAGATCAAAGAGGATCCGGATATGGAGGCGATTGTAGTCAGTGCTGCAGAGAAGCTGAAGCGGATCTCCGATGAAGCCTTTGCCGGACTGGATCTGGAAACGTATCGGGAAGAACTGAAGGAAGAAGATGAAGAAGGGGCTGATGTATGAGCGGAGGGAGAAAGCAGTTCGCGGTGTACCGGCTGAAGAAAGGACTCTGGGAGAATGAAGCACTGTGGTATCGCTCCTGGGAATTTCTCCAGAAATACCATGTGCAGGTGAAATCCGATCGGTATGAACAGATCTGCGTCTCCCCGTTCTCATGGGACCTGGACTCTTCCGACCTTCGCAGGCAGCTCGAAAACGGGCTGCCTGCCTCTCTCTCCGGAGAAAAGCTGGAGGTCAGCGATGTACTCGCAGTTACGAAGGAGGGAATCACGACTGCTTATTACGTGAATCCCGAGAAACTGATCGTTCTTGCCGGATTCTTCCATACGACAGCATCCACTGCTCTTCTTTCCATTGACACGACAGATTATCAGATCGAGGGAAGGGACGGGAATTTCCTTGCTGCAGATGAGATCTGGATTGACGGGCAGCATTTCTTTCTGATGCAGAGCCAGCAATTTGGCAAAAATGCAGCGTATGTTGTCCTGGACAGCAATGGAAAGGTAGCTGCTGAAGATACGACAGTGGGTTTCACGGAGGAAGTGATCCGTCAGATCCGGGCGTATATGGACCAGCAGAATGTCGCCAGATCACAGCCTGTACGAACTTCGGCGATACCGCCTTTGGAGAACTGGCAGAAAAGTTATGAGAACGGGGAATATCTTCGTTCTGCCGAGATGGCGGAGGAACAGAACTATTCGATGATCGACGGCAGGATGAACAATATGTCAGCGAAGGCGCCTGTACATCGCCGTCAGCCCGGGAAACGTCGGAATGGGAAACTGCCGCTAAAAGGAAGGAAATCCGTCCTGAAACGGCTCCGGGAATACCAGGAGGAGCTTTCTGCGCAGAAAGGACAGGTCGCTGTAAGCCAGGAAGCACCGGAATTACAGGAACGAAAGAAAGCATAGTTGACCATTTGGAAGGAGGAAACAGGATATTTGAAATCAAAAATCATAGCAGCTATGGATGCCGCGGGTTACTCCTTTGATGAGCTGGAAAGTACGGATGACAACCTGCGCTTTCTGGGGGAAGGCGGAACGCTCATGCAGATGTCCGGCTGGAAAGATGCAAAGGAATGGCTGGAAGGTGTCGTCTTTGATGATCCGGATGTTTCAGACCGTGTGGAGAAGATCCTCCATCCGGAGCATTTCAAAGAGAAAAGGCCGTCCATATTGAAAAGGCTGAGAGAGAAGAAAGCCGAAGTCCGGGATCGGACCGGAAAAGATTCGGTTAAGGAAAAAGCAAAAGATGTGCCGCATCTATAAATATTACCCGGGAGTTTATACAAGGAAAACTTATTTCAGGGGAGAACGTGTATCAAATCTGATACGCCTTCTCCCCTGTTTTTTGATGCCGATTATTCTTGAATGTGGCACATGCCCTCGATCCATTCCCTGCGCTTGATTGCAGAAAGCCACTCTTCCGGAATGGAGTCATATCCGTAATATAGTCCGGCCAGTCCTCCGGCGATTGCACCAACGGTGTCGGTATCGTCTCCAAGGTTGACCGCTTTTAGAAGCGTCTGATCAAAGCTGTCGGTTGTAATCAGAGACCATACAGCAGCTTCCAATGCATCTACGACATATCCGGTACTCTTGATTTTATCCGCAGGCAGGGATTTGAAATCATCCAGAGCCTTCAGTCGGTCATAGTAATGCAGATTCTCCTTGTCGGCGAGGTAGGATTCATAGAATGCATACCCTTGTGAGAGCCCTTCCTGCATTCTTTCCTGCAGAGAACCATCTCCGAGCAGAATCCGCTTCACCATAAAGAAATACAGGCCGCATGCAATATTCGAACGGATATGGGCATGGGTGAGACTGCCGACAGAGTGTATGGATTCGATTGCATCGCGATCAGAATACATACCGCTGGTCTCCATTACAGTGCAGTAGAGACAGGCCGGCATGATGCGCATCAGGCTTCCGTTTCCGTTATTCCATTCTTCATCTCCGCCACATTTCTTCGCTTTACGATTTTTCCTGTAACGATTGATCGCCTGCATTGTACCGCGGCCGATATCGTAGGACTGGCCATAAGGTGTAAATTCACCGTCGTAGAGCCACTTCATAAAGTTCCCCATGATATCATCGAGATCAATCTTTCCGGCGCGGCGGATGCTTTCCAGTAAAGCGATCGTCAGGCTGCTGTCATCTGTCCAGGATCCTTCTGGAAGAT
>Ga0256405_10005497_pt1 | contig 21767 bp, 24 predicted proteins | sample RumenRJG_02DNA_FD_189096 | JGI IMG/M metagenome (GOLD analysis project Ga0256405, IMG submission 189096) | Bovine rumen microbial communities from Lethbridge, Alberta, Canada - RJG_02 | ecosystem: Host-associated > Mammals > Digestive system > Stomach > Rumen | place: Canada: Alberta... | reverse complement strand
GTGTGAGACACTTCATATCGAAATTCCAAATGAGTATAGATAACTGCAAATAACAGTTTGTAGGGGAGTTCTGATACTCCCCTATAAAAATGGCTATTTATCAACTGTTTGTTGTGACATAGCCTTTAATTATATGTTTTGTTTTCGATGATGTCAATTTTCCGGTCAGATGGAGAATTAAGAGAGTGGAGCCTCAGGATCAAGTCCTATACGGACATTCATGGACTGTGGTTGTAATTCCAGCTCCTTGTAGTGCCAGCCTTGTATACGAGAGGAGCTGTTAGTCTCTCTTTGTTATTCCAGCTACTTATTAAAAATCGCTAGCTGAGTATTTGACAGTTATTATGATTACGCGCTTTTCTTCTTCCTCCACTCGATAAACGATTGTATAATTCTTGATGAATAGTTGCCGGTATCCTTGATCGGCATAACGGCCGATCCGACGAGGAGCACCACGTTTAGGAAGCTCGCTCAGACTGAGAATGCCAGCTTCAATTTCGTCAATCAGGTTGCTTGCAGTTCCTGGTTCTCGCAGATGATTCTTAATATAGTCATAGATCATGTCAAGATCACGGAATGCCTGCGGCGCCATTTTTATTTGGAACTTAACCAAAATGCTTCCTCCTCAGGGCGGAGAGTGCATCTTTTGCATCAAGGAGTTCTTCTCCAGCCACCAATTCAGCCTCCGCTGTAGTGATGGCATTATCGATCACTGCCGTACCGACCAGTGCTTCATATGTTTCCATGCTCATCACAACAAGATCGCCATAACCATTTTTTGTTACGAAAACTGGTTCCATCTTTGCATGGCATCGATCTGATATCATATTGGTATTTCGCAGATCTTTCATAGGAATAATTTGCGGCATAACTCCACCTCCTTGTACATAGTAACACGGTCAGATTGATTAGTCAATCATAATAATGCCCAAATAATGTCATTTATTTGGGCATTATTGGAGAGATGTTTCCGTAATTAATCCAATTCGGACATTCTTGGACTGCAGTTGTAACTCCAGCTGATTATAATCCAAATGCCCGCTGTCAATTTCCGCTTCAGTAAGATTCTCAACGAGAAAAAGCCTTTTCAGTTCTTCGGAACTAAAACGTTTCTCTAAACCCAGACAGATTACACATAGTGACGTGTGTAGGGCCATCTTCTCCACGTTTTTCCTGTATTTGTCTAGTTCCACTTGGGATTTGATATGATTTGAGTCTAATCTTGCCGGCCTTTTTCTCCCTGTAATTTCCTCTGCATGACCTAACTTTGACATGACTGCGTTTGCTGTCCGGGAGTATCGATTACACTCATCAAAAAGATCAGGTATCTCCTCGGGTTTGGCGAGCTCAGTTTCAAGCAGCGCGGAAGCAACAAGATACCATGCATGCCTCATATCGTCTTTCATGGCATCCTGAATGATCTGTTTTGTGTCTATTGCGGCTTTCCCTAGCGGAATTCTCCGTGGATTGACCTTCTTTTTACCCATCTGCCCTCCAGCCTGCTTAAGCTAAAATAATATAATATTATAGCGCATAATTATGCGATGATCAATGACTAATCTATTCGTTTTACTGTCTCTTCCATATCATAATCGTATAAATGTTCAAGGATAGTGAAGAGAGAGAAGAGAGGAGCCGAAGCTCCTCTTTTCTTGGCCTAATCCAGCAGGAAGTCAATTGTTTTACACTAAAAAGAGCCGCCCCGGAGGACGGCATCTCAGTTCAGCTTCTTCTGTTTTCAGGTCTTACCCAGCAATGCCATTTCGGTGCTTTCGGAATCGGCTCACCATTCAGCCAAGCCTTGATCACATGACGGTGTGTATAAAGGCAGCAGGCGAAAAGCATGCATACGATAATCCAGATAATGGAATTTATATTAGTATCTTCCCTAAATAAGATTTTTGATAACATACTGGCAAAGATATCTCCTGCCGTCAGTTTTCTCTTTATGCGACAGGGTGTAGACGGGAAAAGTCAATCAGCGCATAATCGGCACGCCATGTGCAAAAATAGTCGTTGCCGCTTGCGTCTTCGGAATACTCAATCAGTTCCACGCCATGATTGCCCTGATACTCCCAGTTGCCGCCGACATTGTAAAGCAATTCGGGATCCCAGCCGAGGAAAATCAGCAGTGACTTGGTCATTCCTGCGTATCCGCCGCCACCGCACATCAGGAAGATCGGCTTATCCTTCGGGAAGCAGTCCTCCAGTACGAGCATGGATTCTTCATAGTTCGGCTCCGCGGATGCAATGCTTCCGTCCTCATTCCAGGTTAGAGTAAATAGCGTCTCTGCGTCATAAGCCCCATCTACCGGCAGACCAGTTAGTGTTGCCAGATAGGGATACGGAACAATACGGAAGCCTTCTACCGTAGATGCCAAATCCGAATTTCCACCGATTGCGGCATAATCTGCCGGGTCAAACAGCATACGGACATCGCGGTACACCACATCGTCACGTCCGAGATACTCATCCAGCGTATTAATGTTGATATTCTTGTCCACACCGAACATATTCGTCTCATCGGGTTCCGGTGCAGGGAGTGCATCAGCAAAGGCAACGCAGGACAGGCTTAGGGCTAATGCAAGGATCAGGAAAAATGCTACAAGTTTCTTCATACTGATTCCTCCTAATAGATTATTCCGATTTAACGGTTATTTTATTATACAATGGCATAGACAGCATGTCAAACAAATAAAATACTAACATTGTAGGTTGATTGCAAAGATACACAACCTCATACCGAAACAACGTCAGCCGCTGTGAATGTGGAACGATAAATAGACTTAAGTCGGGGTTGAATTCCCAGCAAAAAGACGCAGAGGGGAATTACATTCCCCTCTGCGGTTCAAAATTGATTTTTCGTTTAACTGTTTGTTGCGACTGTTGCAGCAGCAGTACCGGCAATCTTTCCGGAAACGAATGTCCAGGACTGAGCCTGACCGCCCCAAGGAGTGTATGCCTTACCATCAATGTTGCAAACGCCTTCAGAATCCTGACCGACAGCATAGAGATTTGCAATCGGGGTACCGTCTTCACGTAGTACATTCATATTGATGTCAACGTCAAGACCGCCGACAGTACCATAACTCCAGCTGGTAACAGGAACAGCATAGTACGTCGTTTCAACACCTCCGAGAGTCTCATTGAGCACTGCCGCATCACAGCCGATTTTCTCTGCCAGCTCGGCAATGCTTCCGGCAATCAGCACGTCATTAAACTTTGAACCGACTTCAAGGATTGTATCGATATCTTCAACCGGTGTTCCTGCCTCAGGCAGCGTTCCGCCCTGGCTGAGGAACATGGATGTTGCATGAGACTGAGCTTCAGACAAACCGTTTGTACGAATATTGTCGATGTCTGCCTGGGTATAAATATTGTAGTACATGAAGTCAGGAGCAAATACAATTTCAACGGAGACTGCTGCATCCTGAGTACCAGACTGATTTGTGTTCCCCCAGCCTTCACCGCCGGTGGTGACCATCGGCATATCCGTTGTCAACGCAAGTGCAGAAAGGATTGCTTTCTGGTCCGGGGTCAGATCATCCGTACGAATAAGATTGGCAACCTGTGAGATGTGTACCATCGGCAGGGTATGAAGCATATATGTTGCGCCGCCGGCAGACTGCCCCATCTTGATGCCGGCGCCTTTATTGACGGTATCTCCCATCGCGTTCAGATCGCTGCCGTATACTTCCATCATCATCTCATGATTGCCGAGGAAACCGCCTGTCGCCAGAATAACCGTCTTGCCGTAGATTTCATATGTCGTACCGTCATAGTACTTTGCCTGTACTCCGATGACATTACCGTCATCATCAAAGAGAAGCTTTTCTCCGGTCAGTTCGGTCATGTACTGGTTTTTCTCATTCTTGGCTGTTGCGAGATCCATTGCGCGGAGGAACTGATAAGTCTTATTCGGTCCAAGGACATTCCAGCCTGTTTCAGGATCCGGAGTGTAGACACACCATTCCTTATCCCAGCTGGGTACGACAAAAGAACCGAGGAGGCCGCGGCCGGTAAACTCAAAGCCGAAGTTTTCCACATAATAGTCCAGAGTCTTGCCGGAGGAATAAACAGCTTCGTAAATGATATCAGCCTTGTCTTCGCTTTCAACGTATTCAATCCATGTATCGTAGACTTCATCAGGATTGATATAGTCTTTGCCTTCATTAAAGAGATCCTTCAGATATTCGCTGTTCAGAGCCATGGGGCCATAGGTGCAGACGGAGTTGCCTCCGATTTTACCAGCTGCATCAAAGCCGAATACGCTGACTCCCTGATCAGCGGCGGCACAATAAGAAAGGACACCGGATCCTCCAAGCCCAACTACGACGACATCGTACCCGTCGATTACAACAGTATCATCCTTTTTCTCGACAGGGATATACCATTCGTCAGCATTCCCTCCTGCAGCATTAATTGCTTTGGCAATGCAGTTCTTGATTCCGTTAGAAGAGGCAGTTGCGCCGGTGATTGCGTCGACCTCCAGAGACTGGGCATCCAGAATACGCGGAATCAGAAGCTCTTCTGCGTTGGCAAACCATTCGCCTGTTTGCGAGTCGCTTTCATCGACAACCTTGACATCTTTGATCACACCGTTTTCAAAACTGACCTCACAGGTCATCTGGCTGACCAGGCCAAAGCTCGGAGCCGTACCGGAATAAGTGCCGTCGGAGACTGCAGTCTTTTCGCCTGTTCCGTCAAAACCTTTTGCCTGCGCCAGGGCTTCTGCCACAGCACGCCTGACAGCAGCGCTAGTTTCACTGGCTCCGCTGACTCCGTCTATCTCCGGTCCCTGCGCTTCAAGAACCTGTGCAGTCAGTGCTTCTCCGGCTATTCCACCGATAGCCGGCGTCTCATTGGAAACATCAATGGAGACTTCAGTAATACTGTTTTCGTCTACCGTAACGGTTACCTTCACGCCTTCTTCATGACCTGTAGCTGACGCTTCATAGGTTCCAGGTGTATATGTGCCCTCCGCAAGTGCAGGTACAGCCAGTAAAGCCAGACACATACTCAGAACCAGGAACAGTGATAGTGCTTTTTTCTTGGACACCCTCCTAAAATAAGATTTTTGATTCCATACTGGCTAAGCCATCTTGGTCAGTATGCTTTATTTCAGAGTATCATTTATCTTGTATCCAGTCAAGGAAAAATAGATATTTATACAGGACAATCCCGAGTCGCTAGGCTTTGGCTTGCTCGCTTTGCAGATGTGCTGGCTATGGACGAGCTGCAAACCAGAGAAATAAAACGAAAGACGAATAAATGTGTGCTAATATGTTGTTTGTAAACTTCCCTGCTCCCCTTAAATGTGCTATAATAATTATTGGCTGTAAGAAAGATATCCTGGAATACAGCACGCTGATCATGCGAATAATTATTTAAATAGCGAGGGTAAAAGGATGCAACAGCTGGCAGATGCTTTCTTCAGAGCGGCGAGGGATAAAGACGTTACAGCGCTGGATACTCTTTTCACGGAAGATGCCGTGTATGTTGAACGGAACGGCGAGACCTATAACGGACTTCCTCAGATCAGATCCTGGTTCAGCAAGCTCATTTCCGACGGCGAAGTGCGTGCCTGGGATATCCGGAGAGTCAGGGACGGAGCTGTTGAGTGGTATTATGAGTATCGTAGGAATTATGCCGGGAGCGTTTCCTACGACGGCGTTTCCATTGTCGAACTCAGTGACGGAAAAATAAAACGCTGGAGCAATTTCATACAGAATGTAAAGAAGTCATACCCTTTGGAGAATAATAACGAAGAGCTTATAGAAACAGCCGGCGCTGTGGAATACTACGCCGACTGGCTGGAAACGATGGCATTGCACGATGGAAATGAGAAGCTGCAGGCCGCAGCGGCCAAGCTCAGCGAAGCGCTGGAGGAGATCATGTCTGCAATGTGAAGTGAATACGGTCTTCGAGTTTCTAAATACTGTTTCAGAGGTAGGACAATGCTTGACACACCCTGCGTTTATATGGAGTGGAATGAAATACTGGAAAAAGACAGGCCGCGCAAACCGGCCGTAGACTGTAACCTTGACTGTGATCACTGCGGCTGGAATCCTGACGTCGCACAAAAGAGATTACTAAAAATGAAGCTTGAGAAACCGAAACAAACTACTGAGCCGGCAGGAATATGAGAAAAAGCTTCTTCATACCAGATAATTACGATACCATGAAAACCATTTACAAGAGTGAAACGGGCAAAAAAAGAATACTGGAGCTGTATGATCAACAGTTGAAGAGGCTTACTGTCCCATATAGGGATGTTTCCATTCAGACTTCATATGGAAGAACACATCTCATTGAGACTGGTTCTTTAAAAGGAGAACCGTTGCTGGTATTCCATGGAGGCAATGCAACAACTGCTTACAATTTGTTGGCATGTGACTTCCTGTTTTCAGACTTCCATATCTACGCAGTTGATACCATCGGACACCCCGGGAAAAGCGCAGAGACCAGCCTTTCAGCATTTGGATATGATTACGGAAAGTGGGCTGGCGAAGTGATTGATGCCCTTGGATATGAAAAGATAAGCCTGTTCGGTGGCTCTTTCGGTGCCGGAATCATAGCCAAAACAATGTGTGAGGTACCGGAAAGAATCAAAAAAGCAGTATTGTATGTTCCCGCCGGAATCAGGAATGCGCCGGCAATCAAAAGTGCCAGTATGATGTTCCCCATGATCTTGTATTGGATTACCAAAAAAGATAGATGGCTCAGGAAGTGCATGATGCCAATGGCGGTCACAGAGGAAAACATCACAGATGATATTTATCAGACGGCAAAACTCAGTATAGATTATGCAAAGATAAAAACGCTCATGCCTAGCAATGTTGATAAGAAAAGAATGCGGAAATGTGAAGCACCTACCCTTGTTATGGCTGCCGAAAGGGATTGCCTGTTCCCAGGCGCAGGAGTGATTGCAAGAGCAGAGAAGATCATTCCAAATTGCAGGACCTATCTGTTAAGGGGCAGAGGGCATATGAACATTCTGACAGAAGAAGAAAAGAAAATGATAGTTGATTTTTTGCTGTAAGTGATTCTTGGAGGATGATGCATGCATCGCTGGGTTAGAATTTTCGGGGACCAATACCTCGGATTCTGGATACTTGGAATTTTACTGTTTGCTGTTCAGGAAATCCCCTATTTGCTTATGCCCCTTCTGCGGCTGGAGACGAATCCGATCATGAACATGACGGAAACCTCACCGATACTGGATGCTTGTGAGAAGCTTTTCGGATCTCTGTGCATTGCCCTTATGATCTTTGTTGTTCAAAAGGATGCAACATTGTTTTCAGCGTCAGGCGGGAAAGAAAAACTGTTATTTGTACTGGTTGTGGTAGTATTAGCTGCCAACTTTTTTGGCTGGGCGCTGTATTTTGCCGGACATCAAAGTATCTTTGTGATGATGCTTTTCATAGTGGCCATGCCGCCGCTGTATTACATTACGATTGGTCTATGGCGGAAAAACATCCTGTTAACTGCTGACGGAGTGATATTTCTAGCTATACATTTCTCTCATGTTCTAAGAAATCTGACCAGTTAGTCATTGATTAATTGTAGAAAATACAATAATATATGCATAGAATAATATGAAAGGATGAGGCAAAATGCGTTACAAAATTCAGGGAGAGAACATGCCTGTTGTACTCTGCGCACTGGAAGATGGCGAATCCATGATCTGTGAAGCCGGGGCAATGAGCTGGATGAGCGCGAACATGCAGATGGAAACCAAAGGCGGTGGAGTCGGAAAACTATTTGGCCGCATGATTTCCGGAGAAACAATGTTTCAGAACGTCTATACTCCCCATGGAGGTTCCGGTCTGATTGCATTTACTTCAAGTTTTCCCGGAGAAATTGTTGCAGTGGATGTTACACCGGATAAACCGATTATCATCCAGAAGAAAGCATTTCTCGCATCTACTCCCGGCATCCAGAGAGAGGTCTTTTTCCAGAAGAAAATCGGAACAGGGCTCTTCGGCGGTGAAGGTTTTGTCATGCAGAAGATTAGCGGTAATGGTACGGTTTTTCTGGAGATCGATGGTTCAACAATAAATTACAGCCTGAAACCCGGTGAGCAGATGATCATTTCAACGGGGCATCTTGCTATGATGGATAGTTCCGTAAAGATGGATGTCCAGGCAGTCAAGGGCGTAAAGAATGCTCTTTTTGGAGGAGAAAGCTTCTTCAACACAGTGGTCACAGGACCAGGGACGATTACTGTTCAAACGATGCCGATGTCAAGCTTTGTCGCAGCGATTGCGGAAATGCTTCCGGTAGGCGGAAATAAGAATTAATTAGGAAAGGACCGCGGGTGCGGTCCTTTCCTAATATGAGTTGCTTTTTTTATTGTTCTAGAATTACTCTGCGATATATTTCGCCATCTCCATACCTGCGAGGCGTCCACTTGCAAGCGCCAAGCCGGAGCATGTGCCGCCGACATCATAATAAGGAGAACTATAAAGACTGCCGTTCTCAACACCGGCAATATAGAGGCCGGGAATCACATCGAAGTTGCTCTTGAGTGCACGGGTCAGATGGTCCGTGCGGCAGCCGCCGAAGGTGTTGAACGCACTGGGATTGTACTCGAACAGGTAGAGGGGGCCCTCCTCCCCAATCGGCTGCATCAGTGCAGGCTGCTTGTGATACACAGGATCATCGCCGGCAGCAACATATCCGTCATAGGTGCGTACAGTCTCGGCGAGGTTTTCGCACCCGGTCATCTCTGCAAGCTCTTCCAGCGTGTCAGCCTTGTAGCACCAGCCTTCGGCAAGAGCTTCTTCCAAGTTGGCATCCAGATCTGCAATCGGAGCATTAAACATGGTTGCGGCACTGGTCCAGAACTCCGGTGCACCGATGGTCTGGTAATACGCCTCATCCTTCATCTTCATGAGGGTCGCTTCATTGTAGATGCAGTAATAGCGCTTGACATGGAGCGTGGCTTCGCCGCCGCCGGCCATGGGCTCATTCGCCAGCATATACTCGTTCATGAAGCGGTCGCCATGCTCGTCTGTAATCAGATTGCCATAGAAGGCAAGCTGCATCAGCGGGTTGGAGTTGAAGACAGAAATCTTGGAGGACTTGGCGTTCATACCATAGATGTCGTTCATTCCGAGACCGGTGATCCTCTCAAAGAATCCGCCAGCTTTCTGGGCAACCTCGATGCCTTTACCAGTGTTGAAGGGGAAGCCCATGTCAACGATGTCAATATCACCGAAGTGTTCTTTGAGCTTTTCCTTGTTGGAAATGAAACCGCCGCAGGCGAGCAGGACTGCCTTGGCCTTGATGTCATAGACCTTGCCGTCGTTATCGGTAGCGCGGATTCCGACAACTGTATCGCCGTCCATAATAGGCTCTTCTGCGGTCATGTTGTACATGAACTCAACACCCTGATCCTTGCACTTCTGCTCTGCAAGCGCCCATTTACCCTGGGTAAGGAAGATATGAACATCATTGAAACCAATACCATAACGGTCTCCGGCCAACATTACCTCAATGCCCATATCGGCAAAAGTGCTGATATTCGTGGGGAGCAGCTGAACGCAGTTCTTCAGCAGACGGGGATTCACTGTCCAGTGTGCAAAGCTGATCATTCTCTTATAGAGATCCTCAAGCGAGTACTCCTGACCGATTTCTTCGGTATAGGGGGTTTCGACAGCGCAGGTTCCAGTTATGGACGCGCCGTTGGTGGCATTTGCGCTGGGAGAATTCGAGATGACGAGCACCTGGGCACCGGCTTTGCTGGCCTCGTAGGCTGCCATCATACCGGCTGATCCGGCACCAACAATCAGAATAGGAGTTTCAAGGGTTTCATCTGCTGCGACAGGTGCCGAAGCTTCCTTCTCACCGTCTGCAAAAGCCATCTGGCTTCCTCCAAGCAGAGCGAGGGAAAGCGCGGATGCCGCGGAGCCTTTTAAAAAGTCTCTTCTGGAAATGTTCTTCACTGTATTGTCCTCCTGATAGAATAGATTGAGAGAAAAGCTCTCCTTGTGATAATAATAACACAGGAAGAGCTTTTTTGGTTCTCTGACTATGAGATGCAGTTATCTGATTTTATGATGGGTGGGAGTTCAGATAATGTAAAAACTGTCTCAATGCCGGATTGTTGTTCCGGGGATCATAGGCCCAGCCCATTTCAATGGTGAAGCGGCCATGCTCCAGGGACCTGCAGATTACATTTCTCGGCATTGCCTCAATCAGAATTTCCGGTGCAACAGCAATGCCAATATTCAGATCCAGAAGAAGATTTGTGATGTTATGGTTGTAGACATATATTTTGCGGATTGGCTGGAGACCGGAGGCTGCGAACAGATCCCGCTCTGTTGCGACAGATTTCCCTCCTTCAGGAACAGCCGCGTAAATGTTCGGCCAGGCGGAAAGTTCCTCAAGACTGATGTTATCCTTCCCTGCAAGTGGATGCACCTTGTTCATAAATACCGCGAGAACTGCATTGCACTTGTCCGCAAAGGCAAGCTCGGTCTTTTCACCATGCATGTTGAAAACAGCCGTGTAGAGAGTATCATAGTCATTGCCTTTCAACTCAGCAACCTGTTTTTCGGTGCTGACCTCGCGAAAGGTGATGGAAACTCCCGGATTCTCAGCCGCAAACTGTTTCAGCGATTTCATGCAGGCGGACTGATTCGCACCGGAAAGCCCCACCTTAAGATGACCATTCATTCCCAGCGCAATCTGAGCAGCAACCCTTTTGTTCTCCTCCAGTATATTCAGTACACGGATCGTGTCAGCATAGTATCGTTCACCTGCCGGAGTAAGAGTAAGCCCTTTTCCTGTTCTTTCAAATAGAGAAAACCCTAGTTCATCTTCCAGAGCAGTAATCTGTTGAGAAACAGAAGACTGAACGGTATAGTATTCCTTGGCTGCTTTGGTAAAACTGCGATGCTTTGCCGCACTGACAAAGTACTCTAACTGACTTATTTTCATCCGGTGTATTCTCCAATAATTAAAGCTCCCTTGCTCATTGATTTACACATAATATGGATTTGGTTTCATTACAATAGAAATCAAATCAACCAGAGTCCCAATGCCAAACAAGCCGAACGTGAAAATATAGAGGATCCCCATCCCGACTTTACCTTCATAGAACTTATGGATTCCGAGATAACCAAGGAACAGACAGAGGAAGAATGCGACCCATTTGTCTTTTGCCTTACCGCTGTGGGTAACCGTAGTGCGGTTATCAACATAGGTGTTATTGCTGTTTGTCTGCTGGTAAACAACTCTCGGTTCTTCCCTGCGGAGTTCTTCCACCTGTCTTCCGCAATTCGGACACACTACACTCTCCTCGTGAATCAGTGAACCGCAGAATTTGCAGAATTTGGTGTTCTCAGGCATGGTATATGTTGCAGTGGCCTCTTGCGACGCCTGACTCTCCTGTGACCAGGTTTCTTCCATAAAAGCACTATTGCTCCGTGTTACAGGCATTTGTTCAGGCTGTTCAGCATATGCAACCGCGGCTCCGCCTGATAAGTAATCAAATGATGGCTTTTTGGTATATGCCGCAGATCTGGATGGAGTTCCCTCCTGAACAATGTTGATTATTCCGACATCATCAACAGAGAAAATGCACAGCCTGTTCTCCAATGGCTCAATGGAAATATGCTGTATGGCATCGACACATCCATCGGCATGGATCAGCAATTCATGATTCCCTGCCGGTAGAGTGAACGACTGTCCCTCAGAGTGACTGATCACGGCAAGAAAAGCGCCGTCAATATAGATATCTGCCGAAATATCCTTCATTCTCCGGGCGTTGTACTTTCTTAGAGTCAGAGTACCGCTTCCCTTGGAGGCAGGTTCTTCCTGGGCTACAATCCGGGTACCGCACTCGGGGCAGAATTTAGCGTTTCCAGCATTTGCTCCGCAATTGTGACAAAACACTTCTCCATCTCCATTCATCAGAAAAGTTGAAGCGAGTTAATCGACTAAATATGCGCTGTGATGTGCTTGAACTTAGTCTGGCTAAATTATAACATACTTCTTGAGTTCCCTCAATAATATGAAGTTAAAAAGCCAGGAGTTATAGTAGGGATTCCCCTGCTGTTACTCCTGGCTGAGCTTTGAGATGCACTTCCTATTATTTAATGAGCTTATGACACGTAAACGGAAACGAATATGCTTTCTGTTCCTTTGCTCACAGTTACAAAGCAACTTCCGGGGGAAAGGCCCGTCAACAGGAATCCGTTGGCTTGGTCAATACTGACGATTCCGCCCGGGTTTGACGCAGCGGTAAGATATCCTCCCTCAATCCCTTCAAGACAGTCTCCCAGACGGAACGTTTCTCCAACTGCCAACTCCACTTGTGCAATCGAACACGATAAAGGAAGAACCGGCTCAGGTGTATAAACCGGTACCGGATCAGATTCAGGAAAGGATTCAATCGGAGCCACAGCGGTAATCGGCGCGGAACTCTCCCAGCCGCTGTTATCGGGAGCGGTGTTTCCATAGTATGAATAATCCTGCCACGGAGTGGGATCAGGTGTAGGTATAACATCTGCTTCAGGAGTTACCTCAGGCTCCGGAGCAGTAACCGGCGTCGGCCGCGGCGGAATCTCCGGCAGATAGTTATCAGGAGGAGCAAGCGTCATCTGAACCTTTTTGTTCAGGTTCCCATCTTCAGATTCAATATGGATCAGGTACTTCCCTTCCATGTTTCCCACAGCAAAGAAAGATATGTTCTCTTCCCCTTTCCTGCTGAGACGGATGGATTTCGTCTTGCTTTCCCTGCCCTCATCATCTGTCACGATAAAATACATGTGCTCAGGATCCTCGGAGGTGAGCGTGATTCTGCTGTTCACGGCGTTCTCAGGAGAGATGGATACCTCAATCCGGTTTCGCCATTCCCCCTGAGCTTTAAACAGAAGCGTGTCAGAGAGTAACTGAATCTCCTGCACCGGGTATCCACTTTCCATCAGATCCCATTCAGGACCTAGCGTCAGCTCTGCCGGACTGAATTGCTCCCCTGCCGGGACGCCGGACAGATCTACCAACATAACGACGGCAAAACTATCAGGCTCTTCAGAATTGTCATTCAGCAGGATCAGGGAATCATCCCGGATCCCGTATTCCTGCATTACATATTCTGGGATTGAATTAATCGCGTCTGCATCATAGCTGTAGAACAGGTCCCCGACCATGCGGAGATCTATGATTCCATCCCTCGGTTCCCGATCTGCCTCAGATCCGTTCCATATTCCTGAATACTGCTTTTCGACAATTGTCAGCCTGACATCATCGATATAGACATAGTCGGAAACATACGCTTTTGGGAATATGATGCTCTGCGGATCTGCTGCGTCGATGATATTTCCCACGTCATCCAGAACATAATCAGGACAGGCCTGCAGTTTGTCATTGACGACCCTGCCGCCAGATACATAGATATTGCTCAGGCCGCTCATTCTGTAACGGACCGGGTGCAGAAGATTTAAGAGACCGTCCATTCCGGGAAAGTAAAAAACGGCGATTGCAGCACAAAGGAGAACAGACACAGCGGCGATCGATAAGCCTGCTGACTTTGGCTTCTTTTGGTGCTGATTGCCTTTATCGGCTGCTTCCCTGGTTTCCCGGTTATCATCCTGTTCCGCTTCTTCCGGTTCTTCCCGGAGTTCCGGGAGCGGCTGACGCAGGTAAGAGGGCTCTTCAAACGGGATATAGGTGTTAGGAACCTGCCCGCACGCGATCAGCCTGTTCAGCTGCCGGATATCCGTCTGCAGCGATCGCATCGCGTCTGCACCACGGGCCATTCCTTCGGCCAGTATGGCTGAGAGCTCGGATGGCGCGTATTTCGGATGCATGTTAGCCGGCAGGCTTTGCGGAGTCAGAAAATAATGCTTCAGCGCAGCCCAGGCGTTTACGTTAGGCTCTGTGTAATGTTTTCCGTCCAGCATGGTCCAGATATATGCACAGATCATTCTGACATCAGAGTCCAGACTCTGCTTCTCCTGGCCGTTTGCCACGGTTTCCGGTATGAAGGGACGCACATCCACAGGATATGTCTCGGGAACGATACCCGGACCGGTTCCGTAAAACCCGTACCCCAGCTTCAGGTATTTCTTTGTGGTCTCATCAGTAACATAGAAGCACGAGTCCAGGTCAACCGCACCGAGTGTGAATCCGTATTCGTTTAACGCCTTTGCCGTCTGCAGCAGGCGTACTGCGAGATTGTTGATATCCTGAAGGTACGCGCCCTGCTGGGTAATGATATCCGTCCCGACAAAGGGTTCCATGGGGTTCGAGATCAGATAGAAGTCCTGGCCGATCTGTACGCCTTCCCGGTTGACTCTTGGATAGTACTGTACGGAGCGGTATTCGACGATGCTTTTTAAAACGCCCGGAATTCCGGTAGCGTTGAGAGCTTTGATCAGGTTGATGTGACGGACAGCAGCTTTCTCAAAATTACCGTAGAAAGCAGGCAGATCCTTCCGATCAATGCTAAACCGTCGCATCATCTCAGCTTCCTTCCTTGGTGAGAAAGGTATCCCGATATGGCAGATATCCCATTCCGCCTTTTCACCGTTCAGAGTGAAAACGGCGCGGTAAATGGTTCCGTAATAGGTCTCTCCGATAATATTAACATCCGAACACAGCTTCTTCAGGGGATCATTTGTATCAGGCATGCTCCCTCTCCCCGGCCAGTTCTTCCGCAATTGCTGCCATTATCATGTCATAATCAGGATTGTCGCGCAGATACTGCCCCGGCTTTGTTTCCGCCAGCCTGCGAATCTGTTCCTTCCGCCTCTGACGGTATTGCTGCTGGTATTGACGTCTATCCGGCAAACTGCTTCATCCCCCTCATGTCAGTGACAATTGAATCTGTGTTTCTGCTTCCGTTGCGGGAGACTTTATGTTTCGCTCTCTGCAAAGGACCTCACCCAAAGGAAGTCTCCTTGGCCGCAGACCCCGGAAAGGAATATTAAAGAGTCCGCAGGCGGTCTCCATGCCGTTCCATGACAGATTCCCGCCATATGCGATACAGATCATTTTCGGCGTATCATGGTTCATCCGCTGCATGTTGCAGCAGTCGGCACAGCATTCACACAGGCTTTCCCCGTATTCTCTTCGCATTTGCTTCGAAGCGGTTCTATCATTCATGTATTCTTTACCTCTTTTCCCAACAATAAAACATCCGCCCACCGTTCCGGCAGGCGGACGTTGCCACTTATCTACCTGGTCTTTGCTTCTTTCCGGCTTTAATCTTCCTGTTGCTTGCGATGACAATCAGCAATCCGAATACAATCAGGATGAACGCTACAGCCAAAGCAAGTATCGGGCCGAAATGGGAGGCAGATGGGTCCGCAGAGGAATCCGGCACAATTGGTGTTGTCTCACCGATAGAGGAATCTGAGGATGCGGCGTCCATATCTACCACATCATTTACCTTGGCAGCTTCTGCAGCTTCCCGGGCCGCTTTTTCAGCGGCCGCGGCTTCGCTTTCCGCTACAGCATCGACAATTTCTTCCGGCTCGATGGAGGCTTCATTAGCAAAAGCTGATGAAGGGATCCAGAGGACCATCATCAAAACCAGTAGGAAACAGGCTATGTTATGGTTTTTTCTCATTTCCATGATTGGAAGCGCTGAATGTTGGTAAATACAGCGCTTCCCGCCTTTCTCAAAAATCAATGACAACTAAATTATAAAGCTGTTTTAGAATAATGTCAACTTTTCCGCCGGCTATCAAAGTTTAAATAGAAGGCATTCAGAAGGCTTGAATCAGATCGTCCGTGTCAGGATCAAATAGAACTGCGGTAAGACGTCCGTTGGTAAGATATACCTTGCCGGAGCATCGGCCCTGAGTCAAGGTGACCTGAAAGATCATTTTCGGAAAGTCAGATGAGATCGCATGAAGGTCCTTCATCATTCTGCTCCAATCCCAGCTGGTATTGCGGACATGAAACATAACAGTTGGATCAAATCCGCGGTCTTCACAGAGATACTCCCCTTCCCACGCAATCAGATTTTCGGCACCGCACAGGCTTTCAATCCTGTGAGCAAGGATTGCTGATAACCGGAAGAAGTTCTCGTCCTGCTTTTCTTCAGCCAGATAGAACATTTCTTTCCAGTTCAGCCATATGATAATCGTCTCACGACTTGCTAAAGACATACATATACTCCTTTTGATGAGCTGACATCATAATAATTATATTGTTAGTTTTAATTTATGTCAAAAATTCTGCTTATTATAAAAAACGTGTGAGTATTTTCTGCCGTGTTCTGAAGTCCTTAGCTTCTGCTCACCTCTTCCCTTGTTCGGGCCCTGATTCTGAAATAAAGTATAATGAAAATTAAATGAAATACAATTCTAGTATGTTTTATTCAGTTAAACGACAATTATAATTTTGACTTGTTTCAGCAAACACGCTCATAGAAGAAGGAGGATTCCTCTATATATAGCAAGAGCCGTCGCATTCTCGTGATCAGTGTCACAAGCAATGCGGCGGCTGTATTTCGCAGAGTTAAAGCAGAAATGTGCTGCACATATTCTGATGCTTTTCGGTACGGTATGCCTATCTGATCTGGACCGGCTCTGTATACGCTCCGTCTATGAGCTCCGTCCGATAGATGGCACAGTTCTCGATATATTTGGGCCAGTAGCTGCCCCTTTCCGGTGGCGTCAGGAAGGAAAGCGCCCCTTTCATGGCGATTGTATGAGTGGTCCGGCGTATTTGCAATTCAAGCAGGAAAACCATGCCGGACCTTTCATGAACCATACCTGTGCACCTTTAATTAATTTCTGCTATTAATTTAGTTGCCGAATTTAGTTGAAATCATAACCACAATGATGTATACTTCAAGGCAAGGAGCTGATGATTGTGATCGCGCTTGAAGCAAATCAGAAATATTACACGACCAGTGAACTGAAAATTATGGGCTATTCTTATTACAAGATCGGCCAGATGGAAGAAAACGGTCAGCTGCACCGCATCAACCGGACTACATATGAGAATCTCTCCTATAATGGCGATGAGAATGATTTCATCAACGCAGCTGCGTATGTTCCGGATGGTGTGATCTGCCTAATGAGTGCTGCCAGATATTATGGGCTTACTAATTTCCTTCCTGATGTTATCGATGTTGCAATCGACAGGAAGAAAAAAGTCAGCACCCTTCCCAGCTGGCCACAGATCAAAGTATTCTATTTTGACCCTTCCCGTATGGATACCGGTGTCACAGAGGTTACAGAAGGCGGCGATTCATTTCGTATCTTCAACATTGAAAAAACCGTCGTTGATATCATTTACTACCGCAATAAGATAGGTATTGAAGAAACGTCAGAAGTGCTGCGCAACTATCTGAAAAGACAGGATAGGCAGATCGACAGGCTCTATACTTATGCCAAAATGCTTCGATGCGAAGCTGTTGTAAGAACTTATTTGGAGGTGCTTCTTTCATGAATGTAGATTCCGTAAAGGCACAACTGAAGAATTTCGCTGTCAGCTCCGGCTGTACGTTCCAGGAAGCACTTGCCTACTATGGACTTGAGCGGACAATCTATCGGATCTCAGTATCTCCGTATGCCGGTCATTTTGTCCTGAAAGGCGGCATTTTTCTGTATGCTATCTTCGACAGAAAATATGAGCGTGCCACGACAGATGTTGACCTGCTGGCCAGACGTATCTCAAACAGTGCTGAGGAAATGAAAGCTGTCTTCCGTGATATTTTCGCTCAGGACATAGATGACGCGCTTGTTTTCGACCTTGATTCCATTACGGCAGAAGATATTTCAGAGTTTAAAGAGTACCATGGGCTGCGCATCTCAGCAGTTTCATATCTTGACCGGACCAGGATCCCGATCGGGATTGATATCGGATTTGGCGATGTGATTTATCCGGATGCCGTGGAGATGGAGTTCCCCGTGATACTGGATATGGAAGCCCCCAAAGTGAATGCATATTCTCTGGAATCATCTATTGCCGAGAAGCTGGAAGCCATCGTCAAAAACGGTTTCCTGAACAGCCGTTATAAGGATTTCTATGATATTTATGTCCTCTCAGAGAAGTATCCCTTCAACTACGAAGAACTGCGCAACGCTGTCAGGGAAACATTCACAAACCGGAAAACACCCATGGCAATGGACACAGCAGCATTCAGTGATGAGTTCTTGGGTGATACGATGCATCAAACCAGATGGAACTCGTTCCTGAAAAAGAAAAAAGCTCTGATCCCGGTTTCACTGAATGATGCTGTGACCAGGGTCAAGACATTTGCAGTGCCTCTCCTGGCTCAAACCATTTCATCAGTTACAGAATGGACTCCAGACGAGGGCTGCTGGAAATAAGCCATTATTCGTCTTACATGAATGCAATTGTCTCATGATAAGCCAATGGCTCTTTTGGCATATGAGAGGACTGGAGCCTTTACAGGCTGACAGTCCCCTCTTTTTACCAGAAGGCTGGCATGTTTGCAATTCATGCAGGAAAACTAGGCCGGACCTTATTGGGCATTTCAATTAAGCTTTCTATTCGTTCCTCAGCAGGGTTAAGGACTTTTTTGAACCTCCGGATTCTCTGCTTTCAAGTGGCAGAGTTCCATCAGTAAGCGGTTCTGCTCCTCAAGGATACTGTTTCGTTTGCTCTGAATGTCATTGCTTTTCTTCAGTTCTTTCGCGATTTCAGCCATTTTTTCCGGTATGATATCCAGAAATCGGACGCCGCGGACTGTTTCAAAGGGGTTCATGGTTAATCTCCTATCGTCATATCTGATTGTATCATGTTGTATCATGTTAAGTCATTTGCTCGTTTTGCACATGAGAGGACTGGAGCCTTTTCAGGTTGATCAATCCTCTCTTCTACTTTATTCTTTCCGGTCAGGCCGCATCCGTATGAGCGTTAATTTCAATCAGGGTATCTTTCCAGGCTGCACCGGACATGCCGTAAACCTCCTCAACGGCGTAACTTCCGTCGCATCCGTCAGGTTTTGCGGAGCGGATAATGCTCAGAGGTATTTCGACATCATTCTCCAGTTCAATAGAAAATACGCTGCCTCCACCGCCCAACGGATCGTATAGACCTGTGACAGTGTTCTTACTAAGCCTGATCGAATAGCGCTCTCCCCTGACACGGTCTTGAAACATGAGATCTGCAATCTGGAGAGCATTCTCCAGCGAGGTCTCAACCAGAAACGTCAGTATGGACATATGGGAAGGCATATTGATCAGTTCCTGGGCAAGTGTTTCGAGAAATCCGGTCTTGTCAAGACCGTCTGTATAGGCTGTCAGTGATTTCAGCAGTTCTGTTTTGCTGATCCCCTGGGATTCTGCAAGCCAGACAATACTCGCGTTGCTGGATATTTCGATTCCAGGTGCGGCGTCCCAGTGCGGGTATACCGAATTATCAGTATAGTCCCGTGCTCCGTCACCGGTATCGATCATGATATTGAGTCGAACTCTTTGCTTATAGTAGTGGCTATATGGCTGGCTGCAGCGGAAAATACCGCTGTCAAACAGATCCTGGTAGAGTATTTCAGTTTCATCGCTGATGAAGAATCCCTCATTGTCAGCTGCAAAAGCTCCGCCTCGCCTGCCGATTTTCTTTCTCACCACAGATGAAATATGGTCCCTCGCTTCATAATCCGCTTCGTCATATCGTTCAGCGATTAGAGCGAGGAACTCAGCATGGGGATCAGGCGAGTTGAAAATGTCGTACAGATCGTTGAAACTCAGTGTATCCTGATAATCAGCATACAGTTCTGCCTGCCAGACCTCACCTTCCTTTTGCCAGAAGGGCTCCTGGCTCATCACCCTGTCTATCTCTTGCCGCATGATCTCCTCACTCACGGGCTCATCCGGGGACAGCTTTCCGTCTTCTGTAAGCCCCATGATGCTGAGCAGGTCATGGGCGAGTTCTTCCGGATCCTGGTCAAAATATACTGTAGGCCCGCTGAAGCCATAGCCGTTCCAGCCGCGGCCGTTCAATTCATTTCTGTATTTGATCGCCGTACCGCCTGCTTCAGACCAGTCCAGGAGATTCCTGCTGTAGTCATCCAGAAGATAATCATCGGCTGTCAGGCTGGATCTCCTATCCATGGATTCGATGAATTCAGCCTTGTTCATGGATACTTCGGTAAACAGCACCGGAATATCTTCTCCAATGTATCTTCTGATCCATGTTGTTTTATCTTCTTCGGCATCGTCATCGTATACAGACGACAGGATGAAAACACGGAAGTCTTCTTTTACATCCGAAACTGCGCTTCGGAGAATCCGTACCGCTTCTACAAGATTCTCATATGGGTTCAGACTCAGAAAGAAACCCGGTTCCCGGCATTTTTCCAGGCATGATGCCCGCTCATAAAACCTGCATAACGTGCCATCCATGTCTATGTAAAGTCTTTTCAAGTTTTTCCTCCTTCTTTCTTTGTTGTGTTTGGGCATATAAAAAGAGTCCGAGCTCATCACTCTGGATGTCTCGGACTCGTAAAAAAGAGTAACTATATGTAAAAATTGGCCAGTTTCTGATGCAGCTGTCTCATCATGAAACTAATCCCAATAAGTTGATTTCATTATATGTACTTTTTAAAAATTGTCAATTTTAGCGAGGATCCAGTAAAAGAGGAGCCTGCCACAGCAGCTCCTCCTTTACATGCCAAAACAATATTGAGATTAAGTCATCATCTTCTAAAGATCAGTTTCTATGTGAAGCTCGTTAAGAAAGGTAAGCAGAAATGCGTGCCTTTCCTCGGCCATTTTCCTGCCGGATGCGGTATTTATCTGGTCTTTGAGCAGAAGCAGCTTGTCATGGAAATGCTGAACGGATGATTCTATACTCCGCCCGTGCTCTCCGCCATACGCGAATGTGCGGGCTATTCCGATCGCACCAAGAGCATCAAGCCTGTCCGCGTCCTGGACAATCTTGCCTTCTATGGTTTCAGGCTTCCTGTCCCGGTTCTGACTGAAGGACACGGAATTAATCGCATCGCAGATAAGGCCGATTTTTGTTTCTGAGATGCCGTGTTCCGCCAGAAAAGAGCGGGCATTGGCGTTGTTTTCCGTATGGAAAAGCTTGTGATCGTCAACATCATGTAGAAGCGCTGCCAGGGATACAATCTCCAGGTCGCAATTCTGCTCCTGTGAAGCGATCAGAAGAGCATTCCGATAGACCCGCAGGGTATGTTCCGCATCATGTCCGCCGCTGTTTCCCTGAAAAAGACCTCGAATATAGTCTATTGCCGAATCTGTGATGCTCATGCTCTCGTTCTTAATTGGTTTGCCTGGGCTTTCGCCAAGACTTTCATACAGGGCGAGGTAGTCATCCACAGCTTTGTGGAACTCTTCCTCAACAGTATTTAGGCTGACGCTTTCAAAGTTTACAAGGTCTTTGATCTCTTCAATCTTGCCGTAAAAGACATGATCTTCTACGCTGTATTCAATCTTGGTATAATAACCTTTGTATTCCAGAATGTTATTCATCTTTCACATCTCCATTTTCAATCAAACGATCCCAAATTGCTTTACATCAATGGAGACAGACACTGTAGTATTTTTCATCTTTTCCAGCATCAGAATACTCCCCCTATTGGTAACTGAAGTGCGGTAGCTTCTGCATATATTATACCATAACACTTTGAGTTATCAAGAAAAGAGCCGGCATGACATGTACACAAACTCCCAATATGTGCAGAACTATTAACTTAGCAACTAAATATTTCCCAAAATATATGGCAATATAGACTCGAATGTAGTATAATGAGTCTATGGAAAATGAAGTAAAAACCGATTATCGGAAATGCTCACCAGATGTGCTGT
>Ga0256405_10005496_pt1 | contig 21767 bp, 49 predicted proteins | sample RumenRJG_02DNA_FD_189096 | JGI IMG/M metagenome (GOLD analysis project Ga0256405, IMG submission 189096) | Bovine rumen microbial communities from Lethbridge, Alberta, Canada - RJG_02 | ecosystem: Host-associated > Mammals > Digestive system > Stomach > Rumen | place: Canada: Alberta... | reverse complement strand
CAATTTTGGGACACCATTGCCCATGAATGTATTCATGTGTGCCAAGCCATTCTTGAATACTATGAAGAAAGTTGGGAAGGTGAATCACCTGCATACCTTGATGGTTATCTATTTAGAAAAATAGTCGGGAAGATTGGTGTCCCGTGTACTTAATATTAACAAACAAAAAAATTAGTTATGGAAAAAGAAAAGTTGTTGGAAGAGTACAAGGTAACGCTTGAAAGCCTTGTTGAGAAAACGAAGTTCTGTTATTCAGAGGAGTTCTACAAACTTGATGAATTTGACAAGCAGAAGTATCAGAAAGACAAGATGGCAACGGAAGGTCATCTTAGTACCCTATGTAACCTACTTTGGGGTGCAAAGATTCAACTCAATAGCGGTCTCGCAGATATGTTTGCATTGAGCATTATCGGTTCTATGTTTAATGGTGGAGGTTTCGGAAGTCCGTCACCAAGTACGGATTTCTTGAAGAAAACCCTTGACGAGGACGAGAAGAAAGAAAAGGAACAAACGTATGTAATTCCCGAAAACTAAAAAAACGCCCCACAATCGTTTATTTTTCTTTCGGTGGACAACTATAAAGGTAAGCACAAGAAAATCGCCTATGATGCCTAAAAACGGCAAAATAGGCGGTTTTTTATTCACTTTGCATCTTTATGTTCCTTAATCCATTTCCAAAGATAGAGAATTTTTTCATCTAAATCTGTTTCTTCAAATTTTAACAATTTAATTTCACTGCCAGTTTTTGCTTTTATAAACAAGGCAATTATAACGTTTTCGTACTTTGTTATCAGTCGTTGCATTCTTGCAACTTCTTTTACTTCGTTGTCATTTAGTCTTTTCATATTCATACTCTTTACATTTATTATAGTAGTATTCAAGCAATTTTGTTAGTGCAAAGTCATTAACCCACTTGGGGTCATCGAGGAACGTCAATATTGTTGCTGTGTCACGGTTAATGTCATACAACATACCGTCAAGTGGCTGCTTGATAAATTCTTCAAACTTGATGGACTTCAGTCCTTCTGTATCTGCAAACACAAGGTTGCCTTTATCCCATTCAGAAAGTACCTTGTCACGGATAGTTTCAATTTCTTTTTGTTCCATAAGCGTTAATCTTCAACTTTTTTACTAAATTCTTTTTCTTTGCATACCACATACTGCGTTACAAAATATATTCCAAGAATAAATATCTTGCCATTTTGTAAGATAGTCTTATGCTTTGAAATATAATCCCGTATAGCATCCTCACTCTTAAATTGATACGTCCGTTCTATAAAATCTACAGACCAATATCCAAGCTCGGTGTATTCTGCATCCTTGTTTCTGTAACGAAACCTTACCTTGTATAACCTCTCCATAAGCGTTAGTAAAATTCTATGTTTACATTCCCGTCCTCTGTGACAACTACCCTACATTTATCACCACCAAACTTCTTGGCACAAACACTTGCAAGGATAGCAAACCCTCGCTGAAAGTCTAAGATTGTTTCAAATTTTTCAATATCCATAAGCGTTAGTCTTTGAATTGGTCAAAAAATGTTTTTTGTATATACTCTTTGTCGCAGTTGTAGCGTTCATTGCATTCGTTGCTAAGGTTGTTTTCTATTCCATTTGGGGTTTTAATAATTGGTATTTCCCTCCATGCAACTACTTCAAAGTATTCTTTGCATTCAAGTATGTCCCAGTCCCAATCAAATTGGTACGTTATTATATTTTTACCATTATGGCAAGGATAGTTATTGGGAATGTCCTTGTAGGTATTCTTTTCAAAATCCCAATCTTTCCACCTAACAAGTTCGCACCCCCAGTTTATTTTTTCTTCCCCAAAAGTTCTACATTTATAGTACACTATAAAACATTGTTCTTGTTGGGCTGTCCAAGGTAGCATTTCTTTAGGATTAACCCAATCTTGCGCACTTGCTTTTTTAAGCAATTCTTCTTTAATAAATCTTTCCATAAGCGTTATTTAACAATACTCTTCTTCCGTGTAGTTTAACACATCATTCAATGTTGGAACAAATTCTTTTCTTATTGCTTTTTTCTCTTGCTTTAACATTTCGATTTTTTCGTCAATATCATTAAGGCGATTTTCCTTTAATCTCTCTTTAATATAATCGTAGTTATATTTAATAGCGGGTCTTAATAAAATGTTTATGTTACGAACTAATTTCTTGTCAAAACTCTGTCTTTTATACCCTAAAGACGTAATTTTGAAGACGGGATTGCCATTGTATATTCCGTCAAATATACCTTTGACTACAAGAGCATTACTACCGAAGTTAAATTCAACAAGGTCGTTTGGTTTTAAGTCTTTCAGTTCCATAAGCGTGAATCGTTATTTTTTATTACATATTTGAAATTTGTTATCGTATATTTGAAAGTAGTCGTCAAAGCACATTCCTCCATATTTCTCCATATATTCTTTATCGCTTAGATTAAAGAAAACAGATGGGAAATGCGGATGTTGCACCATATACCTCGGATGTCCGTGTGCAATATCACAGTGTTCCTCATATTCTATGAGTTTCCAATAAGAACCTTTGCGTATTCTTAATCTGCCGTTTACATAATCCTTTATACAAAGAACTTTTATAGGTAAAATAACGTCTTTCCATTCTGCTGTATTCATATTATAGTTATAGTTAAAGTTTAGAGATGTTCTACGGAGGGATAAAATCTATTTTCTTCGGAACTCCATGTATAATGCTGCGAACAGAATGGACATACCGCACCAACGCCGGGGTATATATCGAACTCTTTGTTGCATGATGTGCAAATTGCTGGATACTTGTCTTTTACAACCACAAAATGCCTGCTAAAGCCAGAATCTCCAGTATCAAGTGCTCCAGCGTCTGATAGGGTTTTGATAATTCCAACAACATCGCGTACACTACTTGATTCCAAATCGTCTATTCGTGTCTTTAATAGGTTATTAAGTATCTGTACCGCTTCTTGACCAGAGAATCTAAAATCTTTGAGATTAAGCGCATCTGATTGCACTTGCATTTTATATGACTCCGCAAGCAAATCTCTTAGTTGTTTGATGTTTTGTTGAGCAAGCATATTCTCTGCGTCCTTAGTTTTTGTCGAGAGATACGCATCTTCATCCTCTGTGCCAATAACTTTCTTGAACTCGCTCATGTCGTAAGCAAGTGCAAATGCGTTTTGCGGTGATTCACCCAAAACTACCATCAATGTAAAGATATAGTCTTTTTCATCTATCACAATGCCTCTTGTGTGCATTGTAGAAACTGCTTCCAAATATCCCGTCATAATTAAAATGGTTCTTTGTTTACATCTATTATTTCTCCTGTTTCAATTACATATCCTTGTTTGCCGCAGTGTTGGCATTCAAGTTCTTTTAGTAGTGTTGCCATAGGTCTTACAGCAATCCACCGCTTTAGACACCCAAGGCAAACAACCTCAGATGTCTTGTGTGGTAGGTTTTCTTCTATGTAGTGTATCTCACTCATCTTCACGTCCGTATTGAAATCCTACAAGCCTAATAAAAGTTCCATCACTTAGATTCGCAAAGCCACTTTTCATAAAGTCGCCCCAAAGATGCTCTTCGATGAGTGCATCAATCAATTTTTCTCTTTCAACAGTTCCTTTATATACCGCGATGTGAAACCTTATGTCGGCAACAATTCTATCTTCAACAGTGGTGTCATCTTCACCATTATCCAAAAGCATTTTTCTTGTTTCGTACTTCATATCTTACATTTTTTCTTCTATATAGTGTGTTTCACTCATTATTCAAAAATTCTTGGTTGTTGCGTGTTTCGTTCTTCTACACCATTAACTTCAACAAGTGTAAACTCAATACGAGGGCAATTCTTGTCGATAAACTTATTGGCAACAATTTTAACGCAGTTTCGGTCGTTTGTAATTGCCTTGCATGATTGAAGACAATCGAGCACCACTTTGAGACAGTTGTCAATATCTGGTCGGTTGCTCTGAAAATACACATCAAGGTATATTTCAAAGAACCCTTTTATGTTTCTGTTCCGGTATGCACCACATTCAAGGTAAAAACGTTTTTCGTATTCTTTCAAAGTGGTAGTCTTTGCCAAACTACCATGCCCTGACAAAGTGATAATCCTATATTGATTGCTTTTGCTTGGGGGCTGACCATATATTACTTGTTCGTGTTTCATCTTAATATATCTTCAAAATTTGTCAGTTTGATGTTCACAATATCCATGTCATAGCCCTGTTTGATGTATTCACCAAGACTTGCTTTTGCTTCATCAAAGGTTTTTGCGCAAAGGAACACCTTATACTTGATGTATTTTTCCTCACCTTCATCAGAGTGGAACACATCTTGAAGTTCACCAAGCCATATCTTTTCTTCTACATCTTTCTTGTAGGAAAGGATTTCCTTTGCTTTTGATTGCTTGATTGCCTGCACTTCAAAGCATGTCCTTGCACCCAATTCCCCAAACAATTTGTCTTCCACCTCCGTGAAGGTGTCACCATGTTCAACAAGGTACTTTTCCTTTACCTGCCTATCATTACCCTTTTTGTCAATAATTGTGTATGCTACTTGCGTTTCCCAAATCATAATTCTACTGTTTTTTAATTTTTACTTCTACATTTTTTGGAACGGTGATGACTACTTCGTGCTTTTCGTCTTTACCTTGCCCCATTCCATTCTTTATTTTAATAAATTCCTTGACCATTTTCCACTTATCACCCCAACTCCTATCATATTCGAGAAGTTTGGCAAAACTTGTGATGCCATGTATGATTGCCTGCACATGAAACTTATGACCTTCAAAGGATGTTTTTTCCGCTATCCTTTCATACGTCTCCCCCGTCATGTACCTATAGGCATACCAAAACATCCAACGTGACTGTGAAAGATATGCTTTGTTGTTGACAGAAAAAATTTCAGTCACATCAATATCACATATAGAAGCAATGATGTGTGCAAGAAAAGTGGTCATGTTAAAATTATGTCTTTTAAGTATGATTTCCATATCTTTCAAGACTTTTTGTTCCATTTCATTTATTTTGCTTTCTATTTCTTCTTTATTATTCATTCCTCAACCTTTCATTTACTGCGTTAATTATCTTTTGTTTTGACTGTGGAAGGCGTTCCGTGAAAAGATTCAAGCGGAACTTTTCCTTTCCAAAGACTTTATCCCACAAGCCTACGATGGAATAGCAGAAGTGCATAAACACAAATTCACCCTTATACATCTTTGTGTCCCCTTCAAGCCCTTTCTTCATATAGACCTCCCACTTGGGGTTGGGGTTTCTTTCGATATAAGTCATTGTCTTATCATCATATTCAAGAAGTTTTTTTCTTTTAAGCCAGAAGAAATATTCCCCACCCTTTTCAAAATACTGTGCTTCAATGGGTGATATGTCTATGCCATCTATTTTTAGCATTCCTTCATACACACCACCAGCCTTTCTTTCTATATGCCCATTTATAAAGTCATTCCCCACCATAGTACATAAGAAATTCATACATTTTGTAAAAGTATTCTTCACCAAATACCTCTTTTGCCTTTTTCGTCAACTCAATGGCACTCCTAATGTTGTTTTTCATCTTATTTGGCACGACACCAAGTTCATAAGCCCTTTCAAACACATGGTCATTGCAAGGAATGAGTGTCTTATGTGCATCATAATCCCATAGTTGAAGGTGGTATTGGAGGTGGTATAGAAGGAGATTCAAGCGGTAGTGCGTACACGTTGCTTTTGGTTGTGTAAAGCCTGTGTCTTTTCCCAAGACAAGTGACAATACATCATGGGCATACTTACACATGTTCTTTTTTCTTTTTTTTCTATATGCCTCCTCAAGTGTCCCATTATATGAATAGATGTTATGAAGTGATGAAAGAAGGTTATGAAGATTATTATAGGAAAGAAGTCCGAAGAAACTTTCAACCCCATAGTGTTCAAAGGTTTTCCCAATGCCATAGTTGCGGACGTATTCAAGTGGTCTTCCATCCATTATTTCATGGATAAGGGTTTTTATTGCGTGTTCCTCGCCCCTTACACCATTCGACAGCCAAGCATTGAAGGTGGCTGTAATTTCTTCATCACAAATAGACACAAAGCGTGGCATAAACAATATATTCCTATTGTCAACAACCACACTTTCCGCCTTTTGTCTTATTTCTTCGTTTGTCATGCTTTCAACTAATTAAGTAGCATTGGCATCAATAGAGACATGTAGTCTTCTTTGTTTATGTCATATATAATGGCAGCCTTTGTAGCATCCGTCAATTCTATCACCGCATTGTCGCCATCAAGGTTGGAAAGGATTTGCATTAGTGAAGAGCCTTTGAAACCGATAGTAAGGTCTTTTCCTTGATAGTCGCATTGAATGGTCTCACTTGCTGATTTTGCAAAGTCAATGTCCTCTGCGCTTATGATGCACTGTCCCTGTTTGAACGTGAGTGATACAAGTTCACTTGTGATGTTTCCCATAGGCATGACACGTTTCAAAGCACCAAGAAGGCTTTTGCGGTCGATGTCACATGTTGCCTCATGTGTTTTGGGTATAACGGCATCATAATTGGGATAGCGCATATCGACAAGCCTCGATGATAGTCTAAACATGCTATTGCTTATGGTAAGGCTACCACTATTAAAAGCCATTTTCACCTCACCACCCATTGAAGGAAGTATGTTTTTAAGGACATTGACTGTCTTTGAAGGCATGTTAAATCCATACACCACCTCTTCCTCATGGCTAATACTTGTATCACAGCACTTAGCAAGTTTATGACCATCGGAGGAAGCGGAAACGACCTTATCTTTGAAGAAATCGAAATGGATGCCATTCATTACGGGTCTTAGTTCATCATTGGCAATGGCAAAGCATGTCTTTTCTATCATGCGTAACACATTGTTAGCACCCATGATTTGTTCCACAACACCCTCTTTTTCTTCTTTTGCCCTTGGAAATTCATCTGCACTTACAAAAGGTAGTTGGAAATGCCCACTACCATAGTCACATGTAACCTTGTGGCTTTCTTCATCAAAGCAAAGCGTCACATCTATATCCCCAAGGTTCTTCATGGCTTCAATGAAATCTTTTGCATTGATGCAGAAAGGCTTATCCATATCACCATAAAGGAGCGGAAGTTTCACGCTTAACCACTGCTCATTGTCACTTGCTGTTGTAAGAAGTTTGTCCCCCCTTCTTTCAAACATGATGTTTTCAAAGATTGGAAAACTATTCTTTGGCAACACTACCTTGCTGCACTGGGTAAGTAGTGGCAGCACTTCTTTTACATTTAATCTAAGTTCACTCATAATCAATTCTTTTGTTTATCCTTTTATGTTATTTATTTCTTCTTTCCACCACGCGCACGACGGTCGCCCGCACTGTCCTTCTTGCTTCCACGATTAACGCTTGACTTCTTATAGACAATGCCATGACTTGTGTGTGAGGCATCCTTGCCTGCACGTGATGACTTGCCATACTTGCGGTCGTGCTCACGGTTATGTTGTGTTAGTTCACTGCGTTTCTTCCTTTGTTCCGGCTTTTGATTGAATTTCTTGTCATAAGCCTTCTTTTTCGCCCTCGCCTTTGGGTGTGTCCTGTAATATCTTGCAGTCTTTGATACCATATACTAAAATTTATCTACCTGTTATCTCCTTCTCCAACTATTACATTGCGCTTTTGGCGGTCTGCAAGTTTTTTAAGGTTCTCTTGCGCCACATCTTCAAGCGACCATCCCATAACAGAACAAAGCCCACTTAACTGCCATAATATATCACCAGATTCTTTTCGGATTTCTTCTATGTCATCTTTACTAATAGTTTCCTCCGAAATTATGTCGTTGTGTTCTATATGGTCGTAACCTTTGCGTATTCGCTTTGCAACCTTGCTTGCAAATTCTCCAACCTCGCCTACAAGGTTCATAAACATATAAGCAAAGTTGTGGCTACTATCAGTACAAGTAGTCATTGCGCGTTTTTGATACTCATTCAGTTCCATCTTCATTTCCCTCCATTGCCTTTTCTACATCCAACTCACGCAAGGCTTCCATTTCCTTCTCAACCCTCTCATCATCACTCATTTTCTTCAACAACACCCTTTCCTCAACACCCTCCGTGTTGACTTTCAATATCTCAATGAACTTTTCTACAAACCCCTTGTTCGTCAAGTCATCCTTCCTCTCTTCCAACAATACATTGTTCCAAGACAACATGCAAGCATACTTGAAGAACACTATCCAACTATCTACCTCACTTTCACCAATGGCATATAAATTGTCAAATATCAAATGTAACCACCAACTATAATATACCACAATGTTATACTCACTCTTGTCCTCCTTACCATTCAACACCTCCACCAAACGGGCAAAGGAATAACCATTACCAACCACGCAGTCGTTTTCTAAGGCAATCTCTATGATGCGCTTCGTGTAAAGATAAGGACGACTATAACCAGAAGTGGTTATGGCTGAAAATACATGACGGTGGAAAGAGGTGCTTATCACACAGGTGTCCTGCGTAACCTCCAACCTCACACCCTTGTCATCAAAAAATATACCAAGGGTGTCCTTGTCACGGGGAACAAACACTAAGGCATTCTTCATGCGACGCTCTAACTGAGCCTTTGTCTCTTTCTTCTTTTCCATTTTCTTTCTTACTTTACTTTCTTATTGCTTATATTATGTTTCTCTATCTCAGAATAAATAACGGACAAACGCATAACCAAACCCTCATGGCTCTTGGGTATGCGACCCTTGATGCGGTTACGCTGATTCCATGACTTAATGAAAGCACGGGCTTCATCATCATTCTTTATGTTGTCAAAATAATATTCATGCTTGGGCAACCCTAACACATCATCATCCACACCCTCATGCTCCAACTCATAAGCCTCCTTCAATAGCAACTCAGCCTTCTCCTTCGATGAATCATCCAAATCCATATCAACCACATCATCAATGGAGGACATGTAAGAAGGAACAACAAAGATACTATCAATAACCCTAAAAGGGTCTTGACCAAAAACCTTAACAATACGGGGCTTCCTTTCATGGTCGGCATCAAAAGAACAAACACCATAACCATCATAACCACCACGATGACAAAGAATGGCTATACCACGACTAAAAGATGATACACCATCCCATAACTTCTTAGGAATACTTGGCAAACCTAAGTAATCCAAAACCTCTTTCTCAAATAATATCTTCCTATCCATAAACTAAACAATTAAAAAGGAACATTATCAGAAGAAGGAACGGATGATGATAAGGAAGAACTACTACCACCAAGGGAACGAACACTAAAAGCATCACACTGCGTAAACCAACCATCCTTCCACTTCCTACTACTCACATCAAACAATACACTAACCTCACTACCAATCACCAATATGTCCCTCATCTTAGACCAACGAACATCACCAAAAACACTAAAAGCAATATCCTTGGGGTATTGACCTTCTATGTGAAGAACAAATCCATATATCCTAACATCTGAACCATCCCTACCACGATAACTACGCTCGGACAATAACTCCTTAACTATACCAGATATATCCATATAAATACAATAAATTAAAATTATAATCTTAGAAAATAATAATATATTATCATTCCAGTTTGCAAATATAATGACTTTATTATTAACTACAAAATATTTTTATAAATAATTTTATTGTTAAACATAATATTAAACTTAATAAATATTTCTTAGGGAGAATAATAATATTTCAAGATAATATAATATTAAAATAAAAATGTTTTATTCACACACACGCAAAAATATATTTAATCATACATACACACATGCGCATGATTCGACAAAATAAGCATGTTTTTTACCAGATTTTTGCTTAATATGTACAAAAGTATCAAAACAAGCAGATTCAAACATGCTTAATCCGCAAACTTTATCTTGAAGTAGTCCTCAAGGAACTGCTTGTAATCGGGAGGGGGTAACAGCGAATATTCACTGTTCATTTCTTCCCATTCTTGCGAATTGTCGCAAAAGAACACATCACGAACAAACTTTGCATAAATATCGTTTTTGTATATGCTTGCAGATTTGGTGTTCGGGTGTCTTTCCATCCACTTTTTACATGCTCGAATGTAAGCTTTCACCATATTTGGATAAGCTTTAAATTCTTCTATTCTCTTTCTTTTACCCATCAATGGACAACATAGGCAACCCAACCTACGCTCAACGTGGAAATCCCCTTGTTTATCGTAGTAAACGGGGGCACACCTTATGCCACGCTCTCGTATAAACTCCTCAACATCAACGTTAGTCCAGTCCAATATCGGATAATATTGGCGCACTTTTTCTTTCTTTGAATACACACGACAACCCTCTGGCTCTTTGTACTTTTCGGAACGCTTACGGCTCTCGCTTCTACGAATACCAAGGATTGCATAGTCCAATACTTTGTACTCTTTCAGATATTTACAACAAAAACGACCAAAGCGAGTAGGAAATCCATTTTCTGCTACCAACTCAAAAAAACTTTTCTTTGGGCGAAGAATCTCCGCACCCATATCCTGTGCGTGCTTAATTGTACCAGCAGGGTCAATGGTCGTGTTCTTGTATATGGCACGATAAGGAACGCCTGCCATCTTCGTTAACTCCAAGATAACATCGCTGTCCTTACCTCCGCTGTAGGCGACCTCTATCTCAGGGCATCCGTTGTCAGCCGCTATCTTGGAAGCAGACTGAATCAACTTAACCGCTCTCTGAACCTTTTTCTCTAACTCCTTTCGCATAATATTGTTATTTAATTAAAATTTTAGGCAAAGGTAGTTTATTTCTATAAATAACTACTAAAATTTTAATGATTTTTAGGTTAAAAAACAACAAAAGCACAGAAATAGCCCTACAATCGCTCAAAATTATCTCGATGGACAACTATTAAGGCAAAGGGTAGAAATGCGCTCTACGGGGCTAAAAAGTTCCTTAAATCAAATCTTATAATACATATCATAAATTTTCTTTTTAAAATTTTTTTTCTTTTTTTCGGAAATCAAGGTTTGCACCACATCCTTTCGCACACGCTGCACCCCTCCCCCTCCCCTCTTTTGTGTGCGTATGTGTCTGAAAGTCAGCGAGTTACATTAAAAAATAAGATTTTCAAACGAACATATAAAAAACATATTTTGACGCAATAACTGTCTGAATATCAATAATTTACAACACAAAACAACATTTTTCCAACCGTGCCAAATTATTTTTTGTAAATATTTTTCTTTATATTATTACACTCAATATTATAACAATTAGAATATAATATGAATATTATTCATGTATGATAATATCCAGGATATTATATAATAAAATAAAATATATTTACAATAAATGTAAATAATATTCTATTTAGAATATGTATAAATATTATATATATTATAGTAAAAATACTTTACATTTTGTATATATATTTATATAAATATTCATATTTTATTCTATATAATAAATCTTAAAATTATCTTTATTTTTAATATTATTTTAGAATATGATATATTTGTTTTTGTTATTTGTCATTATTTTTTACTTTTTGTGTAAAGAAAAATTATTTTTTATTGTTATGTTTATTTTTTGTGTGCTTTTTGTAATTGTTTGATTATCAATAACTTACAGACCTAAAATTTATGATTTTGATAAAAAAGTTTTACATTTGGTATATGATTTTGGTAAAAAATCCTTACGATTTAACACAAAAAATCTTTGTAAGTTGTTATAAATCAATAACTTACACTTTTTTGAAAAATAATATGTTAAAAACATGCATACATTAAAATATTATTACTACATTTGCAACATCAAAACAAACAAAATTCACTAACTTAAAACATTAAAATTATGAAAACGAAAGAAGTAAAAGCAACAAAAATTGCTGCAAAAAAGGAAACAAAAGAAATGACAAAGAATTTATTTTACATTATTAATGTATTGAATAAGTGTGCAAAAAAACAAACTTCGCCGACGGGCTGCAAACTCGAAAACGTCGCAAAGATAGTCAGCGAGGCGAACAGAATTACAGGAAAGGGCATAACCTTTGCAGTATTACCTCAAAACAGTTCCGGCGTTGTGTGCCGACTCCGAAAAGTAACGCCAAAGAATTACAACGGCGGCGAAATAGTAAGCAAATATCTGGGAGAATATGAATATATCCCCGTTGCAAACACTTTCGCCGGGGTACTCGACGCCGTTACATCATATTTACAATACCGTGCGGACGTGGAGAAAGATTTACAGGCAGCGAAAAAAGAAAAACGCCTAAAAAAAGCGGACGTTTTCCAAATGCTAAAAAGTGGCGAAATAGACGAAACAACTTTTATCAAATTATTTGAGACGGCGGCATAAAACATTCAGAGTGTAGGCGGAGCGGGGCAAATATAATTGTAGCCGTGCGGGAGTGTGCGAGTAACTCCACCGCCACAAATAAAATCCTACAAAATATATTGTAGGCGCAAACGGAGAAAGTTACTATTTTTTCGGTGAGTTATCCGGAGAGCGTGCAAAAATCGGTGAGTTATCCGAGTGCAAACGCAAATAGCAAACGCAAAGGGAGCGGAAGGTGATATTTGAAATATTGACACATCCCGAAAGCTGCAAACGTTTTGGCGGTGACAGGGCTACTTAATTCACTATCATCATTTTGGCGTGAATTGTGCTGAATGAATGGACGGGCTGCGCCTCGTTTGTTCGCTTTTCAGAAACACGGGCAGGATAGGGCACGGGCGTAATATATGCGCACGTGAAAGAGCAAAAAAAGATTTGAAAGATACAAAAGCGTGAAAGCACGGGCAGGGTGATATTGTTGCACTTTTGCACGTGTATAATATAGGCGTGTGTGTGTATGGATAAATCGTTAAGACAGCCTCGCAAAATAGCGTGCGGGGAGTGTGTTGGGCAGGGAAGTCATACACTGCAAACTGTGTCGCAACGGCACACGTCACGAAAAACAATTTGATAAAGTTATGAGCAGGAAAAAAAGACAGAAAATGAAAGCGTATCTCAACACGCTCAATGCAGAAGAAGTCATGCTATTAAAGTATGCTTTGCAGGAAAAGCAGGCGAATACTGTACATATAGCGGAATATGGTAAAAACGTATTTCGTGAGTGTCAGGGGCAGCGCATCCGCAAACGTGTGCGAAATACCTTTTCACGTGAAGAGATGGGCACGTGCCCACAGTCGGTTTATGGTGTGCGCACAGGAAAGTATTCGGTTTGCGTGTGCCGTTGTTGGGACAATAGATTTTAATTCACTAACTTAACTTTGGTAAAAATGAAAAAGGCAATTAAAAAGGGCGATATATTGCGCCACAAAAGCACAAAAAGGTGCTATCAGGTAGTTATGTTTTCGGACGTTGTGACGGTTTCCGACGTTGAAAGTATTGCCGAAAAAGGTGTAACTGGGTTGCTTTTGTGCGACTTCTGGAAGCTAAGTGCAAACTATTTGAAAGAAAATTTTGAACTTTTATAAACCTAAACAAAAATGAAAAAAGATGTATTATTTGCGGTCGCTATGGCTGCATTGCTCCAAGTGAGCACGTGTGAGTTAGATGAGGCATATAGTGCCTTTGTGAAAGACTTCAAATCAGAGGAGGGCATAAAATGATAGTTGGGACTTTTCTTGTTCTCGTAGGTTGCACGTGTTGCGCCTGCATTTATTCATTATCTTAACAAACAATTTTCACTAACATTTAATTTATAGGAGAAATAGTTATGACCAAAATTGCAAAGACATGGGCAAACAAGGCAAACGCGAAGGGAATAATAAATGTCAACAAAATCGAGACGTGTGGAGTTGCTAATTATGACATCGATTGTGGCGGCTTCGGTTGGTGCAGAATGAATTCGAAAGAGTTTAATGAACTTTCGACGTTGTTAAATGAAAATGTAAAAATCACGACCACAAACAACAAACAATAATTATAAACCTAAAAAACAAACAAAGTTATGAAAGCAATGATTTGTAAAAGCGATTTCCGTTTCAATGAGATTTCGGAAGAGTTAAGAGAAAATTTTGTAGAAACAAAATGGAACGACCTCAGCGATTTCCATGCAGAGGCTTTAAGGTGGGCAGGCGATGCAATACGACCTTCTAAGTCCGAGTTCTTTTGGAACAATGGGTGTTATTGTTGGTGGACTGACAATCAGACGCACGAGTATTGCGTATGGATGACCACAAACGGCATCCTTATGTACGAGGATGTAACAGAGAATAAGTTATACAGAGTAGGATTTAATAGATAGGAGGACACAACTATGACAGACGAGCAAATCTTTGTATCAGTAGTACCTTACAAAAACTTCATTACGCCAACAGTCGAGGGATATGTAAGGAAAGGTGACTATATATGCGAGATAAGTTGCGGCGAGGCTTTCGGAGGCGGCACTGCGGTTGGTGTTACGGTTGTAAATGCCGTAACGAGAACGCACGAGCACGAACTCTGCAAGAGCAACTCTTATCCAACGTACAAAGGTGCATTGGAATGGGCGCACGAATATATTAACAATCTTTAAACGTAAACAACTATGAAAGCAGAAGTAACAATGAGCCAGATTTGGTCTAACAAGGGTTTGAGTAATTTCTTTTTCAGAGACCAAGCATACGAGACGCTTGAGGAACTTGTTACACGTTCCACCATGAGCGGACCAGACACGTTGGATGCACTTGACGAAGCAACCGACGACATGGATATTGATGATGTAGAAGAAATGTTCTATTCTGAGTCCGTTGAGTATTGTTCAGATGAGTTTGGAATTGAATTAGAAGAAGAGGAGGACGAAGACGATGACTGATATGTTTGTTGTAACTCCTTACGATGTGTACACAAAGAAGGAGTTTTGCGAGAAGAAGGAACAGCTCGCAAAGGAGGGCAGGAAGGTTATGGCAGTTGTTTTCAACTGCCGTACCTTTCAAGAATTTGAAGAGAAGTATTTTGGCGAGCAGATTTGCTACAACAGAGAAGTGCTCGCACATTGGAACAAGAAAATAGCAAAAGAAGGATGAGAACAATATTTGTTTACACGTCTATGAGCGGTGAAGAGCATCGTATAGACGTACAGGAATTTATGAAAGAGTACGGCTACACAGACATCGGTCATTGCAAGCGCAATCTTATGATGTGGATAGGTATTAACAAACATTTTGAAGAGAACTAAGTAACAAATTCAGCCCTCGACAGCACGGTTAAGTCAAATATTAAAATGAAACGAATAAAAACACTACCTAACAATGCGGTGTACGATTACACAGATGTACATGGACGTAAAGTCTATCACACTTCAAAGAGACGTTACGAAGTGGAAGTCCGCAACAACTATGGAAAGAAAGAATTGATAATTTATTCAGAGAGTAGATAACAACTAAAAATGGCAACTATGAAAACAATTAAAAAGTTTACCACGTTTGTGAACGTTGTAAGAACAGCCATCGAAAACGGCTTTGAAGTCGATTTTAATGACGACATGGAACAAATTCTCGTTGACGCAGAGCAATTCATCCTGGAAAACTGCAAAGTGGAAGGGCGTGTTTTTTGCGAGTTACATACGCACGGTTCAAGCCAATACTATAATTTCATCGACGAGGACGGCAGTGAACGTAATAGTAGTGGGGAAATCTTTGACTTTTTGAAATACAAAGAAAAAGACGAGGTGTATTTCAGGATAGAAGAAAACGGCAATTTCACCCCTGTAAACTGGTTTGACATTCCAAATGAAGGAGAAGAAAGGGAAAACTACGTGTTTGTCTATGATAGAATAGTTGATTGCAAAGGAAAACTTATTGAATTGTACGATTGTTTCAAATAATATTTAATAACCTAAAAAAGAAAGATAGTATGAAAAGATTTAGTGTTTATTGTGTTGGCTTTAATGCTGATACATTCAGGGGAAATTATCCAGAGTACATCACAGGGGAAAGTGAAACATACTTTGAAGATGTGGAGTTTGAAATGTGCGCACCACAGGAAATCTATGATGAGATTGCTGACTTGAAAGAAGAAATGATTGAAATTTTGGAGGGCTAAGTTATGCAGTTATATTCTTTGTCAGCATGTGAAAACCTTATCAACAAGTACGTTGAAAGAGGTGGGGAAGTATATACAATCGAAGAAGGTTGTCTTGGATTAGGGCTTATGATTTTAACAGGACAAGACCTGAAGACAACAATTATTCAGGAGGTCTATCTGAACGAATGGAGCAGCGGTCACAAGGTGCGTATGTACAACAAGTGTCCGAAAAAGTATCAAGAAATGATTGACAACGCAAGACTATGAACAATTGGCAACGAGTAAAAGAGAGCCGTGAGGATGGCTGCATGGAGGCATTGGAATACTATGCAGACCTTATGGATAGAGGTCGCAAGTTGAGCGACGAGCAACTAAAAGACTACGAGCACAAGTGCGACATCCTCATGTGCATGGGAGTAGAGGCGAGCAAGTATGCAGACATGATGTTAAACTGTCTAAACGAAAGATTATGAACATAGTACAGGAAATAGAACAAAGATACCGCAACAATCCGAAGCATGGGGTATGGTTCAGTATAGACGCGAGCGCATACGAAAGCAGTTTTGGCGACAGAGTTTCTTTTGGAGACAACACAACGGCTATGCAAGGTGGTGCGTTATATAATTGGCAGGACATTATCTTAGACGGCAAAGTTGTCGGCTATCTTCAGGAAGTAGAGAGCGGAAGACTATTCGAACCTATGACATCTTCATTCATCGTGCCTATTGCGGATTGCAGCGAGCATGAGTTATGGGATGAAATGGAAGTCAAGTACAAAGAAAACCCACATCTGTATAATATGGGAGAGGTTTTGGAGTTAAGGTTTGCAACATTAAATCAGATGTTGGAATATCTTGAAATTGCATGAACCGCGTTCACTCTCAACACGGACGGCTGCGATGGTCTAGTTAAACATTAAAACAAAAAAAATATGGAAAGATATTATAGAATAGCACGAGATGTTCATGGATTAAGCATCTTTACAGACGAAAAATACAAGACGCACACAGAGGCTATTGTAGAAGCAAGAAAGTTGTTCAAGACATCTATTGTAAAACCAAAAGAAATAAGGGTGTCTGAATGGCAAGAAGGACAGCATATCGGTATGACTGTTTTTGTTGCAGAAAAACGTGGGCGCAAAATTACGGAAATGTTTCGTGACGGCTATAAAGTAAACAATTAACACTCCCGAGCAGGAGGATAAAATCGGCACAAAGATTATGGAGGAGAAGGATATGAAAGCAAAAGAAAAACAATACACGGTCGTTTATAATGACGGAGAAACAATAATATCCGTAAGGAATAAACGTGAGGCGGAGGCTTATGTTTTTGGAATGGCAGAAGGTTTCTATATTACTGGGCGACATGGATATTTTGTTCGTCTGGTAGATGAGAAAGGAAAAACGATTTTAGAGCGTGTAATAAGATAAGGAGGAATAAACATGAAGAAATATCAAATCATAACGAGGGACATACAGGCGGCTTTCCAGATTGGCGACCGCGTAGAGCGCAAAAGCGACGGAGAGCGGGGCACGGTGGACGACTACGGCGTGACGGACGGCAAGCTGACGTACATCGTGAAGTACGACAGGACGCAACGCCGAGAGTCGGACGGCTTCGAGTATCTGAGTGAGGAACTGAACGACGACGAGCTGCAGGCGAACGCTATCGGGAGCCGCAAGCGCACAATCATTGCCCGTGCAAAGGAGGACAAGCAGGCATGGCGACTGGTGAATGGCTGTGAGGTGCGAGTGCGCAAGGCATACACCAACGGCAGCAGCGACCCGAAGGACTGGACGTACTGTGTGAGCTGGTATGCAGACGGGCAACTGGTGGAGTGTGAGAACGGTGTAAGGCTGGAGCAGGCTGCCAAAGCTCTTAACGACCTGCCACGATGGGCAGAGGCATATTGCCACGAACAGCTTTCACAAATCGCCTGGGCATAACATCAGACATTATACATCATAGCAAAATTTAGTAATCACAATTATAGAATTTAACGGACAACATCACTACGAGAACGTCAAACATTTCCATAGTCACGGTTTTACATTTGAAGACCAACAAGAACGTGACATGGCACTTAGATTATATTGCAAAGAACGCAAAATAAAACTTATAGAAATACCCTATTGGGATATAAACAATATAGACGCAATTCTGTCAAAAGAATTAAAGAGTATAATAAAACAGTATTAACAATAAACATTATGAAAAAACAATTTATTTCATGGCGAAGGGTTAGTACGTTTCGCCAATCCAAATCTGGCTTGGGCTTGGAGGCTCAGAAAGAAATCATCCGCTACTTTGTAGAACGTGACAATGGAGAACTTGTCGCAGACTACTCAGAGTGCTACACTGGTAAAGAACTTAGTGGATGTAAAGAACTTCGTAAGGCAATGCAACACGCAAAGAATATAGGTGCGGTATTGGTTATTGCGAAATCTGACAGATTCAGAAATTGTCAAGAGGCTCTTGGAATACTTGATGAAATGGGGGAAGGGCACATAGAGTTTTGCGACCTTCCACATAGCGACCGTTTTACATTGACCTTGTTCTGGGCACTCGCAGAAAGGGAAGCCTTGATTACAAGTATAAGAACAAAGCAGGCTCTTGCAGCGTTAAAGGCTCGTGGAGATGTGAAGTTTGGTGCAGCAAGTGAAAAGTATAGATTAAGATATAAACTAAAAACAAATGAAGAAAGGAAAGAAATTGAAATGAAACGTGGAGAATGTAAGCGATTGCGCTTTCAAGAAAACAAAGAAACAAAAGCGTTTGTTCGTGTATTACGGAATGTCTTCCCAGATGCGACACAAAACGAAGACCCAGCAAAATGGGATTGGAATAAGATTAACTGCAAGCAAGCGAATAAGGTTCGTATGCTTAATCTAATGAAAGACTACAACGAAATGGATTGCGAGTTATTTCGCAAGTGGGATTTCGATTGCGACTTCTACGAGAACAATGCTACGGCAACAAAACTTCGTGGCAAGGTTGATACGTTTAAGAAAAGTTTTTTGTATAATTAGAAAAGGAGGTACTATGATTATCTTTATAATTCTTGGTCTGATTGGGGCAACCCTCAATGGCGATTTGATTAAAATGGGTGGACGTGGTTTCCGCAAGTGATTAACATATAAAAAAGAAAGGACAAAGGACTATGGCGATAATTGTAATACTTGGTCTGATTGGAAGTTTTCTTGGTGGAACGCTTTGGAAATTGTAAGACCTAAAAGAAGGGTTGCGCACGACACGTATTTAGTGCTTATTATTATAATTATATTATTTAATAATTAAAACTTAAAAGGATTTATGGAAAAGTATAAAGTATCTTTAACATGCAATGGCATGAACAAGACCTCAGAAGTAAGTAGTGTGGTTGATGCACTGAAAGCCTTGATGTGTGTGGCTTGTTGTGGTGCGGTGGTAAGTAACGTAACGATATACAAGTATGGGGAATGATGTTGTTTTGAACTTCCATACAAGGAAAGACTTTGAAAGGACAAAAAAGTTATTGGCTGAACATCTGGAAGTTTCCCCTGATGAAGTTCGTGATGATGCACAAAGCATTATCTTTGACAGGGAAGAACTCAAAGGGTGTGATATTGCTGACAAGTTGGAAGCCTTTGGCATTATTGATTATGATTTAGAGTGAACTTAAAAAAGAAAGAATAGTTATGACAAAAGCAATGATTAAACAATACAAAGAGTTGAAAGCAAAGCACCCAGATGCTATTTTGCTTTTCCGCTGTGGTGACTTCTATGAAGCGTATGGAGAGGATGCAGCGGTATGTTCTAAGTTACTCCCTATTAAAGTAGCAAAGAATAAAGGAAATGTAAGACATCTAAACTTTCCCCACTATAAACTGACGGACTATCTGCCTGTGATTATCCGTGCAGGGCATCGTGTGGCTATCTGCGACCAGTTGGAATACCCAAGACAAAAGAAGTTAGTCAAAAGGGGAAGTAGTGAAGTAACAAACAACTAAAACAAAAAGGTACTTAATTAAAAAAGTTTGCAGCAATTAAGTACCAAACTTGTTTATGGTCGTTCGGTGTGCAAAAGAAATCACTATCAACATTTGCGCCACTTGAAAGGCTACCGATGAATGGTTCTTTGGGGTGGTTCGATTCCACCCTTCGGACAAAAATATTTTGGAAAACATTTTGTTATTTGATAAAGAAACATTATCTTTGCAACAAAATAAATTCCATAATTGAAATTATAACTTTTTATTAAAATTGTTTTGTTAAGGATTTTTTGAGTTAGTGAATTGATTGCCGATGAGATGTTGTGAAATATAGTAGTCGGCTTATCGCGGAAGAGGTGTAGTGGTCGCACGTTTGTCTCATAAGCAAGAAGGGCTGTTCGATTCAGACTTCCGCAACTAATTGAACTATTGTTTTGTTATACTATCTTTTTATTAGATGTATTAGGTTTATATTATTTGCTTGGCTGAAAGTCTGTGAAGATAAGTAGGCTTTTTTATGGGGTGGTTGAGAGAGTGGTTATGTGGTGTCTATTGTGATTTGCTTAATTTCGTTTGACATACATATTGCTTTTTGACCGTACAAAATAACAAGACACAAGGCGGGTTCGATTCCTGCACCACCCACGATGGCGAAGAGGAGAGGAAAGATAAGGATAAAAAAGAGTGTTAGGCTAATGAAAAATAATGCACCATTTATTGGTGTAGATTCCACAATTAAGCCTATCAAAAATAATTCTGCCATAATCCGTGTAAGAGTTAAGCCTAAGAATAAAAGTTGATATTATGGAACATCTTTGTAGAAAACTATTGATACGAATAGGAAAGGTTATTCCGTTCGTACTCGCATTCATCGTGCTTGTCGGTTATGTAGAAAATGTTTATTCAGTTCTTACGGATAGGATTTGTATTGATGAATATGGAATGGCATTTTATTATTGTCCTTTTAGTACATGGATTTCTAATCTTGTTTACATTGATTGGTTTGACGTACTACTTGTGTGGATTCTATGCTTTGCACTTGAACTATGCAAGTATTCTTTTAGGTGCGCATACCTAATAACGCTAAATTTACCGTTTCGCTGGCTTGTAGAGCACGTTTCAATGCCCGATGATACAATTATAGGTCTTGCAAGTTTTATGGCGTTAGCGGGTTTGTATTGCGTTTGTGGAGGCTTTAAGATGATACCGCAACAGAGAAATAAATTCTAAATCGTATATGAAAACTCCACGACTACAAAAGAAAGTCCACAAGGACTGCCCATTCACAAGAGAGCAGATACTTGAAATGAAAGCCATGCTCTACAACGTGAATACCGCAAACCATTGCTGCAATCCTGCACCCGTACATTGGGGAGTGGCTGCACAGGAATACGAGCAACTTCAACAAATGAAAGGACATCGTGAACGATACAAGGAATGGCTTGAAAACGAACTGAAACAATTACAATAATAAGTAATCAAAAAAAATATTGAAAAAAATGATGAAAAAATTTGGTGGTTCAAAAAATAGTCGTATCTTTGCAACGCTTAATGGAAGTGGAAAGCCGTTAGCAAGACATTGAGGAAGACGTTGAGAAACGCAATGTTTACACCTATAATCGTCGGATGCGGAACTTTCCACCTTGCAGCAAGCAAGTCTTCCGACATTACGACGAAACCACAAGAGTTGCCTGTTGGAAGATTCCGATGGGCAACTTTTTTGTGGGTAATGTCTCAACAACAAAATCCACAACTTACATAGAGGTTGAATCAGTACACTCCTCTTCGGTCTTATCAGCCGATATATAAAAGT
>Ga0256405_10005495_pt1 | contig 21768 bp, 16 predicted proteins | sample RumenRJG_02DNA_FD_189096 | JGI IMG/M metagenome (GOLD analysis project Ga0256405, IMG submission 189096) | Bovine rumen microbial communities from Lethbridge, Alberta, Canada - RJG_02 | ecosystem: Host-associated > Mammals > Digestive system > Stomach > Rumen | place: Canada: Alberta... | reverse complement strand
GTCAACGAGAACATCCATATTGAAAGTGTGCTTTAATGGACAAGTGTGGTGATAATAGACTCCATTGCCTTTTTTGTGCACTTAATATAAAATCGTTATACCAATAGGCTGAATGACAGGGAGGGCAGGATGAGTGGCTAGAAAATGCAGAATATTCTTACAGTGATAGCTATTACTTTCCTTGTACTGGGTTATTATATAGAAAAGGATGATCGAACATTATAGGCAGAATTTTTATAATCTTGGGTGCTATTATACTTGTTATCAGTATAGTTGGAAGTAGCCATACACACAGATTCTCTCATTTCTGTTCGCGTTTCCGCATTGATTTGCCGCCCCTCCGGGCGGCTTATTTTTTTGCGCGGCATCTCCTCTCGCATCGTGGTTTCACCGACGCTGCTCCACATAAAACAGGATCTTTGTAATGTACTCCGCCTCGTTGCCGGTGGAAAGATAGTCGTTGATCGCAAACTCGTAAGCGTCCGAAACGATGCTGAGCCGATGAGAGCGGCAATATTCCAGGATGCGCTCGTATGCCCTGCCGATGGAAAGGTAGTCGCCCGTGTGGTAGGTGACCGTGCATTGCCCGGCAGGGAGCTTGACGACGCTCTTGGCGCTGCTTTTTTCAATCGGCAGAAAGGCAAAGGACGCCTCGGTATACCGCCCCGCACGAATGCGCTCGAGCGGCACGACCGCTCCGCTTTGAAAGAAAATGGGGAGCTGCTCCCGAAACGAGCGGACAAAGCATTTTTTGGTAGCGATGCTGACCTCCTCGAGCGTATAGGGCGCGGCGACCTCCTGCAGCAAAAGGTACTGGCGCTTTACCTGCTCCACCGACACCGCTGTGCTGTCGGCATGGATGGCGGCGGACTGCTCTAACTGCGCGCAGCGATGCTCCACGCGGCTTTTGATGAGCTGCAGATCCGCAATCTGACGGTCGATGATGGCGAGCTGCCTTCGCAGCGCCGCAAGAGAGGTGTCGAGCGTATAGCCCTTCATGTGCGACTTGATCTCCTCGAGCGAAAAGCCGATCTTTTTCATCATGCAGATCGTGTCCAAATAGTCGAGCTGCGCGGCGCTATAATAGCGATAGCCGTTCTCGGGGTCTACATAGGCGGGGCGGAAAAGGCCGATCTTATCGTAAAAGATGAGAGTCTGACGGGAAATATTCTGATGTTTGGAGAGCTCGCCGATCGAAAACAGTTCGTTCATAAAAAACCTCTTGACCTTATAGTTACTATATAGTTTATGATGATAGCATAAACTCATAAGGGTATCAAGGAGGAAAACAAAAATGAGATCCCGCGCAGCTGTTCTTTGGAACAAATTAGTGGATGAACTGACGATGAGAAAAATACTGCTGATTTTGCTGGGGGCAATGATCTGCTCCTTTGGCATCCACAACATCCACCAGCGCACAAACATCACAGAGGGCGGCGTCATCGGCCTGATGCTTTTTGCGGAGCATTGGCTGAACATCTCTCCGGCTTATATCACCCCCATTCTGGACATTGCCTGCTACCTGCTTGCGTTCAAATTTCTGGGCGGCGGGTTTATCAAGATCTCCGTCATTTCCACGCTCTTTGTGTCGGGCTTTTATAAGGTTTGGGAGCTTTTCCCGCCGATGCTCCCCGACCTAACGGAGCGGCCGCTGATCGCAGCCGTGCTGGGCGGCATATTTGTCGGCGTCGGTGTCGGCCTGATCGTGCGGCAGGGCGGCTCCTGCGGCGGAGACGACGCGCTGGCGCTGACGATCTCTCGGGTGTTTCGCTGGAAGCTGTCACGGTCATATCTATTTACGGATGTCGTCGTGCTGCTGCTGTCGCTGAGCTATATCCCCGCGCTGCGGATCGTCTTTTCGCTCGTCACCGTTACGATCTCCTCGTACCTGATTGACTGGGTCAGGGGCTATGGGGAGGAAGCAACGCTGCCGGCAAGAGAACAGAAAGTGCCGCAGCTGGAGAAGGTATCGGAGCATTGAGCGTCCCGACCCGAGGCGGCTTTATTGCGCCTATCAATGATACGAACGCGCCGCTGTTCCGAGGCAGCGCGGCCCCGCGGGGCCGCGCTGCCTATTTGTGCAGCTGTCGAACCGATAAGATCTCTTGAAAACGCCCCTGCGGCATGGTAAAATAAGTTTAGCGATTTTTTCTTTCAGGGATGTTTATGCTGAGAAAGATGAATATGCCGCCAAAACCGAAGTTTACAAGGGAAGAAATTGCGCTCCGGCAAGCACCAAGAAACGGCCCGAGCCGAAGGGCTCGGACCGTTTCCTTGTCACATATATCATTCTGTCGTCTCATTTTGGGCGCCGACTCAACGAGTCAGCGCCATCCGGGAGAGTATATTCAACATGATCGCAATTTTACTTGCGCCGGTGTATTTGCTGGCAAATTACTATCTGCTGTGCCGCGTGATGGGCTGGGTAAAGGCGTGGTTCCCGTTTTTTCGCACGGTGCGCCACTGGGCACTGCCTGTGGCGGTGCAGGCATTTTTGGTCTGCTCTGTTGTCATTGCGTTCTTTCTTCCCGAGGGAGGATTTCGGCGCGCAATGAAACTCGTCGGCAACTACTGGCTCGGCGTGCTGCTGTATATCCTGCTCGCGGTCATCGCGGCGGACCTCCTGCGGCTGCTGCTCGGTCACGCGCTGCCGTTCAGTCACATTTTCGTCACGACGCGGATGTATCGCGCCGCAGGCTGCGTGTGCGCGTTTGCCATTTTGGCGGCGTCTGTCTGGGGCGTCATCAATGCGCGCATCATCCATGTGACGCCGTATGAGGTGACGGTCAGCAAGACCGTTGAGGGCATGGAGGAGCTGAAGGTCATGCTCGTGGCTGATCTGCACCTCGGCTACAACATCGGAGAAAAACAGATGCGGCAGATGGTGGAGAAGATCAACGAGCAGGACGCGGATCTCGTCGTCATCGCGGGCGACATCTTCGACAATGAGTGGGAGGCAGTGGACAAGCCCGAGACCATAGCCGCCACGCTGCGCGGCATCCGGTCGAAATACGGCGTTTACGCCTGCTACGGCAACCACGACATCGAAGAGCCGGTGCTCGCAGGCTTTACCTTCCGCCAGAGCGAGAAAAAGGAGAGCGACCCGCGCATGGACGAATTTTTGAAGGAAGCGAACATCACGCTCCTGCACGAGGAGGGGCTGCTCATTGACGGGAGGTTCTATCTCTACGGCCGCCCCGACGCGCATCGGCCGGGCCGCGGCATCGAAACACGCAGAACGCCGGAGGAGATCACGGCGGGTATGGACAAGAGCAAGCCCATCCTCGTCCTCGATCACCAGCCCAAGGAATTACAGGAGCTTGCGCAGGCGGGCGTCGATTTAGACCTCTGCGGTCACACGCATGACGGTCAGATGTTCCCGGGGAACCTCACGATCGGGCTGATGTGGGAGAATGCCTGCGGATATCTCAGAAAGGGGCAGATGCACAATATCGTCACCTCCGGCGTCGGTGTGTTCGGGCCCGATATGCGCGTGGGGACAAAAGCGGAGATCTGCCCGATCACGATCCATTTTACAAGCAGATGAGGTCCCGATAGAGACGGACACTCTGCACAATGCGGGAGATGCTCAGCTCTCCAAAGCGCAGAAAAGGATCATGATCGACTTCCGCAAGTCCGCTGCGGCGGCTCAATTCAGCTGCTCAAGGTAGGTAGCGAGCTCGTCGAAGCTACCGTGCGGGAACATTGAAATGTCCTTCCCCTGCGGATTGATGAGGCAGGGCGTGAGGAAAAACACCGGAATACCGAGCTTCTGCGCCGCGCCGTCCTCCGCCACATCGTTGCCGACCATGAGGCATTCCTCCGCCTTCAAGCCGAGCTTTTCAAGGACCTCACGGTAGTAATCGGGGTTCGGCTTACAATAGGTCGCGTTTTCATAGGTGGTGACGAGCGCAAAGTCGCTCGGCTCCAGCCCTGCCCAGCGGATGCGGCTCTCGGTCGCAATGCGTGGGAAGATGGGATTGGTCGCCAGCGCCACGCGAAAGCCGCGTCCTTGCAGTCTGTGGACGATCTCCGCCGCGCGGGGGTCGTACCCGCAGACACTCTGCGCCCCGCTAAATTCGTTGGCGTAGAAATCCTCAAAGAGAGGCTCGTCCGCCCTTGACTTCTCGCCATAGATGGAGGCAAACTTATCCCAGAACGCCTCCTCGTTGGTGCGCGTGCCGTCGTTGCGGACCATGGCCTCAGTGCCGGACCAAATGGACTCGACCAGCTCCTTTGGCTCGTAGCCGTGCGGCGCGAGCTTTGCCGCAAGGAGCTTGAAGTAGGCGCGGGTGAATGCGTCCTGATCCATCGGGAGCAGGGTCCCGTCCAAATCAAAAAGTACGGTCGTGATCATTGTGCTTGCCTCCTGTTTTGCTGAGAGTACATCTATCATACCGTTTTCTCTTTGTAAAAACAAGAAGGTTCTTTGCGTTACTCGCAGAACTGCCTCCAGATACCAACGCAGAACAAGGGATATTTTCATATCGCCCGCTTTCGCTGTGCGGGTCAATGTATTTGATGACCGTCTCCAAACGATTGCCGCTGATGGCCGCGAGCAGCTCGCAGCGCACATTATGGATCACCATGATCACGCCCGTTCCCTTCTTATGGTATAGGGCCTCACCACGCGGCGGCCGTGCCATCGCAGCGCGGCTCGGTTCCGGCGATGTAAACGCCCCTCTCCCCGCGCCAAATGATCTGTCCACGTCCCATAGAAATGCGGTCGTCCACAAGCTCGACCTCGTGCCCCATCGCACGCAGCGCGTCGGCGATGTCCTCGCCTGCCTCGCGCTCAAGCTGGAGCTTCTTCCCGCCGATCCACTGGATGCGCGGCGCGTCGAGCGCCTCCTGCGGGTTCATGTGGTAGTCAATCGTGTTGACGAGCACCTCGACCTGCCCCTGCGGCTGCATGAACGCGCCCATCACGCCGAAGGGGCCGACAGCCGTGCCATTCTTGAGCAGAAAGCCCGGAATGATGGTGTGGTAGGACTTCTTGCCGCCGGCGAGGCAGTTGTCGCTCGCGGGATCGAGCGAGAAGTTCGCGCCGCGGTTCTGGAGCGAGATGCCCGTGCCGGGGACAGCGACGCCCGCGCCGAAGGTGGTGTAGTTGCTCTGAATGAACGAGACCATATTCCCCTCGCGGTCGGCGGTGCAGAGGTAGATCGTGCCGCCGCAGTGCGGGTCGCCCGCCGTCGGCTCGAGCGCACGGTCGGTGATGAGCGCGCGGCGCGCGGCGAGATAGACGGGGTCGAGCAGCTCGCCGACCTTCGTTTTCATATAGCGCGGGTCAGCAACATAGGTCTTGGTGTCGGCAAAGGCGAGCTTGATCGCCTCCATCACCTTGTGGTAGTGCACGACGCTCTCGCGCGCGGCCGGCATGGTCAAGCCGTCGAGGATGCCAAGCGCCATGAGCACCGTGATGCCGTGGCCGTTCGGCGGGATCTCGCAGACCGTATAGCCGCGGTAGTCCTGCGTGATCGGCTCGACCCACTCGGGGCGGTAATTGCGGAAGTCGTCCTCACAGAAGTAGCCGCCGGTCGCGCGGGAGAAGGCGACGATCTTCTCCATCAGCTCGCCGCGGTAATAGCTCCCGCAGTCCGTCGCAGCGAGAGAGCGCAGCGTTTCGGCATAGTCGGGGAAGCGGAACAGTTCGCCCGCGCGGTAGGGCGTGCCGTCGGGCTTCATGAAATATTTCCACCAGTATTCGTGCGGCGCGGCGTTCTCCGCCATCGCTTTCGCGATGCGCGCGCTGTCGCGCTCCCACTGCCGCGCGACATTCACGGGCACGGGATAGCCCTCCTCGGCGTAGGCGACGGCGGGAGCGAATAGCTCCGCGAGCGGCTTCGTGCCGAAGCGGCGGCTCAGCGCCGCCCAGCCCGCGGGCGCGCCCGGGACCATTGTGGGCAGCCAGCCCGCCTTCGGCATTTCGGTGCAGCCCAGCGCGCGGACCCTCTCGGCACTCAGCGCCATGGGCGCGACGCCGCTGGCGTTGAGCCCGTAGAGTCTCTTTTCCCGCTCGATCCACACAAGCGCGAAGCAGTCTGAGCCGAGACCGTTGCCGGTCGGCTCCAAAAGCGGCATGGCGGCAGCCATGGCGACGGCGGCATCTACGGCATTGCCGCCGTTTTTCATCACATCTATGCCGATCTGCGCGCCGAGCGGCACGCTCGTGCAGGCGACGGCATTTTTCGCATAAACGACGCTGCGCCGCGAGGCGTAGCGGTAGGTCAACGGGTCAAAGTCAGGCATCGGTTCGTCCTCCTTCGGTTGTTCTCTCTCAGTATAGCAAGGTTCTCAAAAAAAGCAAGAAGAGCGCCATAGGGCGCTCTCCTTTTTGCGTGTCTACCGGACTGCGCGCTTTGTTTACTGCGCAGCAGGCGGCGCCGAGATGGGTGCGGGCGGCTCGGGATCCTTGTGTCTGCGCTGATAGATCAGCTTCTGATAGCCGACCACGATGGCAAGCAGGGCGATGCCGACAATGTCGGTCAGCGTCTTGCTGTCAATGAGCATCAGCGCGCCGGCCATCGAGAAGATGCGCATGATCCAGTTGAGGTTGCCGAAGAAGTAGCCCTCGACCGCGGCGGCGATCATCACAACGCCGATGCAGGAGCTGATGACGACCTGCGTGCCGCTGAGCAGCGTGACATTCTCCAGCAGGAGCTGCGGGTTATACATGAACATATATGGGATGATGAAACCCGCCAGCGCAAGCCGCACCGACTGCCAGCCGGTCTTCATCGGGCTGCCGCCGGAAAGGCCCGCGGCGGCGAAGGACGCCAGCGCGACCGGCGGCGTGAGGTTCGCGAACATCGCGTAGTAGAAGCAGAACAGGTGCGCGGAGAGTTCGGGCTGACCCAGCTCAACGAGCGCAGGCGCGGCGATGGTCGCCGTGATGAGGTAGGACGGGATGGAGGGCAGGCCCATGCCGAGGATCATGCAGGTGATCATGGTGAACACAAGCGTCAGCAGGACGCTGTGCTGACCGATGCGGATGATGGCGTGCGCCACATTGAGGGCGAAGCCGGTCATGCCGCAGACGCCGACGATGATGCCGACGCAGGCGCAGGCAATTGCCACGGAAACCGTGGACTTCGCGCCGGCGACAAAGGCATCGCAGATGTCCTTGAAGCTCATGCGGCTGATGGGCCGCAGCTCAGCGACGAGGATGGTGACAACGATGGTCCAGAACGCGCTGAAGATGACCGTTTTGCCGCTCCAAATGAGCATATAGAGCAGGAAAGCGATAGGGATGAGCAGGTGTCCGCGCTCGCGCATGACCTTGCCGGGCTTGGGCATCTGCTCCTTGGGCAGGCCATTGAGATGCTCCTTCGTCGCGCGCATCTGCACCTGCACGAGGATGCCGCCGTAATAAAGCAGAGCGGGAATGACGGCGGCGCGGATGATCACGCCGTACTGTACGCCCAGCGTTTCCGCCATGACAAATGCCGCCGCGCCCATGATGGGCGGAAGCAGCTGCCCACCGACGGAGGCCGTGGCCTCGACCGAGCCGGCAAACTCCTTGGAGTAGCCGGTCTTCTTCATCAGCGGAATGGTAAAGGTGCCGGTGGTGACGACATTGGCAACAGCGGAGCCGTTGATGGAGCCGAGGAAGCCGGAGGCCAGCACCGCGACCTTCGCGGGTCCGCCCTTGGTGTGGCCGGCGAGGGCGTTTGCGATGTCGTTGAAGAACTGGCCCATGCCGCACTTGTTCATCACTTCACCGAAGATGATAAAAAGCACGATATAGGTCGCCGCCACCTTGACCGAGGTGCCGTAGATGCCGTAGATGTCGGTGGTCAGATAGGTCACGATGCGGTGCCAGGTGTAGCCGCGGTGCATGAAGATGCCGGGCATGGAGCGCCCGAAGATCGCGTAGATCAGGAAAACGATCGACAGGATGCTCAGCGCGGGACCGCTCAGGCGGCGGGAGCACTCAAGCACCAGCAGGATGAGGATCGTGCCAACGATGATGTCGATCGTTTCGCCCTGAAAGCCGGTGGAGATGAACACAGGATAGCGGATGAACACATAGATGGGCATGATGGCGGAAAGCGCGAACAAAAGCCAATCATACCACACGACCTTTTTACGGCTCGACTTCTTAAAGGCGGGATAGAGCAGGAAGCCGATCACCAGCACCAGTCCAACATGGATGGCGTGGTGCTTGATGTTGACCATTTGCAGCAGGCGGATGCCGGAGGCATAGGCCAGATGGTAGAGCGTAAAGGCAAGACAGAGGAAGTAGACGAGCTTATTGACCCAGTTCGCCTCAAACTTGCGGGTGCGGGATTCTTTTTCGTATTTCTCCATGATCTCCGCGCCTTTGGCGGCGTCGATCGGAGCAGCGTCGCCGGTCGAAACGGCAGCGGCGTTTTTCTCAAGTTCAGCCACGGAAGAGGTACCCCCTTGTCGTAATGATTTTTGCCTCGACGCGGCTCGCGTCGGGCAGGGAGCGGAAATCGAAGATTTCCGCGTCGTTGAGTGTAAAGGTCTTCATATATTTGCTCGAGGTGATCCAGTGCAGCGTGGGAAAGAGGCTGTTGATGTCCTCCATCCACACCAGCCCGTCCTCGATGCGCGTCGGCACATCCATCTCGGCCGGAATGCCGGCGCCGTAGCCTGCGACGGCGATCGCGTCCAGATTGAATCGCAGATCGTCTGTCACGGTGTAGAATTCATACCACGGGATATGCTCAAAGGAATGCTCGATCTCAAGTGAGAGCGTGTCGCCTGCGGCGATGGGCCACGCGGCGATCAGGGTATCGGTGCTGCGCTCGCGCAGCTCGAGCGTCGTGCGCTCGGGCACGATGCAGGCGAGCCACGCGGCGAGGCTCAGCAGACACAGAAGTGCTGCCGCAGGGCGGCGGCCAAAGGAGCTTTTCATCTCTCGAACCTTACCGAAAAGCGGGCGTGGGCGGCACAGTGCGCTCACGCCCGCTCTCTTATCGTTTCTTTACAAATGTATCGAAGGGGACTTTGCTTAGTCGATGTAGCCGTTATCCTTCCAGAACGCCTCTGCGCCGGGATGCAGCGGGAGCTGGATATCGTCCACACCGAAGGTGATGTCGATGTTCTTGTCGGCGGCGTTGTGAGATGCCTTGATGGTGGAGATGTTCTGGAAAATGCCCTCGAGCATATCGTAGACCATCGCGTCGCTCAGATCCTTGCGCACGAGCATGATATTGTAAACGAACAGGCCCTCAATGTCCTCGGTGTTGTTGTAGGTATTGGCAGGGATGACGGACTTGGCGTAGTAGGGATACTCGGAAACGAGCTTCTCACGCCCCTCACCGTCGATGGGAACGACGACCATATCATACTGCACGCTCAGATCCATAACGGTGGCGTTGGGCAGGCCGGAGGTGACGAACACCGCGTCGCACTGGCCGTTCTTCATGTTGTCGATGGCTTCGCCGTAAGCGAGGTAGTCGGGCTTGATGTCATTATAGGTGATGCCGTAGGCATTGAGGATCATGCGGGCGTTGATCTCCACGCCGGAGTTCGCCGCGCCGACGCCCACGCGCTTGCCGCGCAGATCCTCAACGGACTTGATGCCGGTGCTGGAAACGGTGACGAGCTGGACATAGTTGGGCCAAAGGCGCATGAGCGCGCGCAGATCGCCGGCCTCGCCCTTGCCCTCATAGGCGCCGGTGCCGGTGTATGCCTGCATGACGGCGTCCTGCATGGCGATGGCGATCTCGGCGTCACCATTGAGGATGTTCTGGATGTTCTGGCCGGTGGCGTTCGTGGCCTCGGCAGAGGTCTGATAGCCATATTCCTTCAAAGCGGTGGCAAAGGCGCCGCCGATGGGGAAGTAAATGCCGGAGGTCGGGCCGGTGCCGACGGTGATGAACTCCTTGGCGCGCTCGGCGGGGGTGAGGCCCTTGGTCTCCTCAGTTTGCTGGGTGTCGCCGGAATTGTCGGGAGTGGGGGTATCGTTCTTGTTGCCGCAGGCAGCAAGAGAGAGCACCATGATCAGTGCCAGCGCAAGGGACAGGAACTTTTTCATCTTCATTTCTCCTTTTGTTGTTATGGTATTTGGAAATGGGAAAGCATACTCCCCCCATTTCTGCCGTTCATTTTATGTTAATATTTACCGCCGCGCAAGGGAATTTGGGGGAACGGTCGTCTTTCGCGCGTGAACGGTTCTTTGCGGCGTGTTAACACATGCTCTTATTTTTTATTCCAATTTTCTATAATTTCACAGTGTTTTCCGCTTGAAATAAGCAGAGTGTGTGTTATATTATTTAATTGTGAAGATTTTGACAACACCTGTACATCGGGGGAACGGCCTGCCATGCAGAATAACCTCTTCTTTTCTCTCATTCTGAATATCAGCTTTCTTGTGCTGATCGCCACCATCCTCACCGAGCTGCGCCCACTGCGTATGATGCTCAAGCGGCAGGACCGCTCGCTGAAGAACCAGCTCGTGCTGGGCGTCATCTTCGGACTGCTCTCCATCAGCTGTACCTACACGGGGCTTTCCTTTCAGGGCGCGGTGGTCAACACCCGCGTGGTGAGTACGGTCGCCGCCGGACTGGTCGGCGGGCCGGCAAGCGGCATCTGCGCAGGAGTGCTCAGCGGCGTACACCGCTATTTCTATAACCCCGCAGGCTTCACCTCGTTCGCCTGCGCCATCGGCACCTTCCTCTTCGGCGTCATCGGCGCGGTGAGCTACCGCTGGTTCACGCGCCGCTCACGGCGGACGAGCGACCTTGTGTTCATCACGCTGGTCGCCGAGTTGGTCCAGTGCGGACTTATCCTGCTGCTGGCAAAGCCCTTTTCCGCGGCCGCCGCACTGGAGGAGTCCATCCTCCTGCCGAAAATCCTGGTCAATTCGCTCGGCCTTGTGGCCTTTATGCGCATCCTTGACCGGCTGAACCGCGACCTGACCATCGAGCTTGCCGAGCAGCAGGCTGTCGCCCTGCTCATCGCGCAGGAGTGCCTGCCCTATCTGCGCCGCGGCATCAAGGACCGCGAGGGGCTGCAATGCGCCGTGAACATCGTGCGCGAGAAGCTCCCTCACTTTCAGGTGGCATTGACCGACTGCACGCAGATCCTGGCCGCGAGCGGCGGACTGTCCTCCGCCGGTCCGCTCCCGCCCTCCGCGCGGGAGGCCATTGCGCAGAACCGCTCCGTCGCAGCAACGGAGCTTTCCGGCGGCTCCGGCTACGCCGGTCTTGCCGCGCCGCTGCATCAGGACGAGAAGGTCATCGGCGCGCTGCTGCTCAAGGTCCCCACGGGGCCGAACCTCGTGCTTGACGCCGACATCCGCACGCTGGAGAGCCTTGCCAAATTCTTCTCCGTCATGCTGGAGCTGGGTGAGGCCGAGCATCAGATCGCGCTGCGCAAGCAGGCGGAATTCCGCGCCCTGCAATCGCAGATCAACCCGCACTTTCTGTTCAACGCGCTCAACACCATCTCCGGTCTGTGCCTGACCGATCCCGACCGCGCCCGTAAAACGATACTTGTCCTCGCCGCCTATTTCCGCCAGACGCTGACCATCAACGAGCCCTTTGTCACCCTTGAGCAGGAGGTCTCCAATGTGGACAACTACCTTATGCTCACCGAGGCACGCTTTGAGGGCGCGCTGCATGTCGAATGTTCGCTGCCCGATGATCTGACGAAGCTGCGCCTGCCGCCGCTCATTCTCCAGCCCATTGTGGAAAACGCTGTGCGCCACGGCTTTGTGTCTGTGGACGACCGGCGCGTGGACATCTGCATCCGTCAGGATGACGAGCGCGCCTACATCCGCGTGAGCGATCAGGGACACGGCTTCCCGCCGGAGGTGCTGCGCAAACTCGAGGACCCGAACGATCCGACCTACACCGGTCTTTTCAATGTGCGCAAGCGTCTGCGCAGCATCTACGGCGAGCAGTGCATCTTCACCATCGACAGCAGTGAGCTCGGCTCGACCATCGCCTTCTCCATCCCGCTCATTCCCCCGCAGATGCCCGATATTGTTTGAAGGGAGATGATCTTATGCGTATCGCCGTGATCGACGACGAAAAGTACTCGCGCATTGCGTTGGTCCACCAAATTCGTCAATTTCTGCCGTATGCCGAGGTCGTTGAGGCCGGAAGCGGCGCACAGGCGATCGAACTGCTGGAAAAGCAGAGCTTTGACATTCTCTTTCTCGATGTCCACCTCGGTGATATGGAGGGCACGACGATCGCCGCGCTGGCCCGCCGCCTGATGCCGTCCGCGCGGATCATCTTTGCAACGGCCTATTCCGAATACGCCGTGCGCGCATTCGAGCTGCGCGCGGACGATTATCTGCTCAAGCCCTTCGACCCCGACCGCATCCGTGAGGCACTGGAGCGCAGCACGGCTGCCTCCGCAGCGCCGGTTTCCCCACCGCCGCTGCTGCACCGCATCGCTGTGAGCAGCAACCGCAGCACCACGCTGCTCGACATCGACGAGATCACCCACATCGAAACAGACGGCGTGGGGCGCGGCTGCGTGATCCACACCACCTCCGGCAAGACCTACAACGACAGCACCTCCCTCGGCGAGTACGAGGGCAGGCTTGCCGGGCAGGCATTCTACCGCATCCACAAGACCTGCCTTGTTCAGCTGCGCTATGTCGAGAGCATTTTCCCGTGGATGGGCAGCGGCTTTGCCCTGCGCGTACACGGCACGGACTCCGTGCTGCCGATCGGCCGCGAGCGGGTGCGCGAACTGCGCCGCCGACTGAGCATCTGATCTCCTCTGAGACCATGCCAGTGAAGGCCATTTTCTCTCTCATTCTAACAGCTTCGGCTTTGAGATGGAAAAAGACGCGGCTGGTTGCCGCGCCTTAAACCGCAACTATATTGTAGGAGGATATGACTGTCCTTACAGTCACGACCGACAGTTTTGAAAACGAAATCCTGCGTGCAAACAAGTCCGCGCTGATGCTCTTCTGCGGAAACGAGCTGTTCGGCTCTGTCGTCGCACCTGCCTCCAAGGCGGCGAACGCGGTGTTTATCGAAGAAACACTCGCACAATAAGAAGTCGATGACAGAGCTGGTGGGGATCAGCAGAGACGGCGCAAGTTATTCTTTGTCTCTGCCAGCGCAACTGATTGCACCCGAGACTTCTGTGGATTATTCCCCCTGCATATTGCCAAATATGCCGCAAACAGGTGTATTTACAGCACAAATCTAAGCATTCCTTTTTGCGCCGCACCCCTTTGACTGCATATTTGCCCACAGACAGCGAAAAGCCGCCCCGCCGGGGATTTCCCTCAGGCGGGGTGGCCTGTTTCCTGTTATGCCGTCCGTCTGCTCCATCGCTTTCTTGCATGGAAGTCGGTCATCGTGCGCTCTTGTAGTGTGTTTTCTCCTGCCGGCAGCGGCTGCGCTTTGGCAATGCCTGCGTCGATTTTCACCGCTGCCTGCCGCCGCATCTCCTCCGTGATGTGGGAGTAGGTGTTCAGCGTGGTGGCTGCGGAGACATGGCCCAGGATGGTGGACGGCGTCTTGATGTCCATCCCATGGGCGAGGGCATTGGTAGCAAAGGTGTGTCTAAGTCGTGGAATTTGATTCTTAATTTATATTATACATTTTCGAGCATTGATGAAACAAAATTGTAAAATAGTACTTTCTAAATTCCAATATTGGTGATATACTGAAAATAGATTCTAGCTATTGAGGTATATGAGATGCATCCCTATACAGGAGATTATATTGAGCATATTGATAGCACCACAAATAACTTCAAATACTATACCTTTGCACCTCGTCCACTGATGAACGGGAACATGTATCAGATGGATGATGAATTAGCAACATTGTTAACTGAAGCCCACCGTAATATTGGCTTTCTAGAGGGCCTTATTCAGTTTGCCCCGAACAGAGACCCTTTTACAGAACTGATACTGTTGAAAGAGTGTACCTATTCCCGCATGATTGACTACACCGGTCCTAATTTCAAAGATGTGCTAACCATCTGCGGCACTGGTAAAGGTGATATATCGCCAATCATGAATCTGAAGTCGGCATATAGAACGGCGATGACTATGGAAATTGCAGCTCCTAATTTGAGCCGTATTTGTGGAATTGCCCTCAATGGAGATGAAGAAGCAGACTCGATTGGTGTTAGGGATCATCAAACTTTCTGGCTGGGTGCAAAGACAAATTTGAGAGGATACAATCCTACTGAACCTGATGCTGTGTTGCCGACACTGGCTGATATTTCTGCATATCTGTATAACGGCGGAGAGGATCCTCTGATTCAGGCTGCGCTAGTACACTATCAGTTTGAAATGATACACCCATTTGAAAAATATAATGGGGTTGTAGGGCGTATCCTACCATTCATGGTTTTGAGAAAAATCGTAGGCAACGCATTACCCGTTCTGTGCCTCTCTGAACATCTATTATTAAATAAAAATGAGTATCTTGATATGCTCCGAACAACACAATATAGTGGTGGTTATGTACGTTGGATTAAGTTTTTCATACAGATCATTAACGAAGCTGCTCGAAATAGCGCAGAACTGCTTAAGAAATACGAAGAAACAATAAAGCTGGATGAAGAAAGATTAAGAAATGCAATGCCGCAAACAAGTACTTTTTGGAACGTGTATGAGCACATAAAGGCTTTCCCGGTTGCAAGTATTCCTATTGTGGCACAAAATCTTAGCTTATCGTATAATTCTGTTTCTAAAGCATTTTCTACCTTGCAAGAGAACAATCTTATTATGCAAGAAAGTAGTGCCAAAAGGAATCGAGTATGGGAATACTCCAATCTTGACTTTATATTTTCGTTACCATGCATCAATGAAACAACATCTATATTTGAAAAATAATTAATGCGGGGGCAGAAACATGAGTGAATGGCTAAATGGCATATTTGAATGCCTTGATATAAACAGCAGTACTGGTTTGGCTACAGAAGACAGTTTGCAAAGCATGAGCCCCTTTCAAAGACTATTCTATACACAAGTTCATGAAAAGATAGGAATTGACGCTGTGTTTTTTCTTCGCGATGCAAATGGGATTGCCAAAGTTCCGCTTATCTATTTTTCCGTTATCCAGAAATATGATGCAAAGCAAGTTGCAGAGCTGCATCGTCTTTCGTGGAATCTCGGAGAGGCTCCGCTGCTATTTGTAGTGACTCCGGACGAGATTTTGATTTATAACAACTACGAGGCACCTCAAACCGTTGAGGACGGAAACCTTGACCCCACCGCAGGGATAATTGAAACGTTAAGCTTAGCCAATGGATTGGCTTCACAGCGACTTGCATTACAGAAATATCATCGCTCAATGCTTGAAAGCGGCGAATATTGGCGGCAAAGCATGACTAGATTTGACGCTCAAGGCCGTGTGGATACCACATTGATGTCAAATTTGAGAATAATGCGAAGAACGCTGATCAAGCAAATCAGCAAAAGGTGTGATAAGAGTAAGGAAACAATCACGAGCGTAGTTCACTCTTTGCTCAGTCGGTCGATTTTTATTAAGTACCTGGAAGAACGCAAAGATTCAAACGGAGAAACTGTATTTCCGCAAGGTTTTTATTCCGATTTTTTGGAGTCAGCAAAACAGTATACCGATGTGCTAAACAGTAAAGAGGCAACTTATCGCTTGTTTAGAACACTTAAAGAGAAGTTTAATGGTGATACACTGCAAATTTCAGAAGTTGAAATAGAGACTGTTACTCAAAATGACTTGGATGAGCTTCGCACATTTATTCTAGGTGATAGCGAATTAGAGAGCAAACAACTCGCGTTATGGCCATTTTATAGTTTTGACATTATCCCCATTCAATTGATCAGCAGTATCTATGAACTGTTTTTTCACCTGTCAGACGAAGATGATGAGAAGGGCACGTATTATACGCCACTCCATCTTGTCAACTTGGTCATGGATGAAGTATATCCGTGGGAAGGCGAGTATAAAGATACATCCTTTTTTGATCCATCATGCGGTTCGGGAGTTTTCTTAGTTGAGGCATACAGAAGACTTGTTTGCAGATGGATGTCCCAAAATAGTGTTCATACGATCACTTGTGATCAACTGAATCTTCTCTTAAAAAACAGTATTTTCGGTGTAGATATTAATGAAGAAGCTATTCGAGTTGCCTCGTTTAGCCTTAGCTTAGCTATGTGTGATTTCCTCGATCCACGAAGCATCTGGGATAAGCTTTCATTTCCGCGTCTACTAGATAACAACTTGATTTCAAGTGATTTTTTCGATGAGGTTAAATCTTTTAATAACAGAAGATATGATATCATTGTCGGCAATCCACCTTGGCAGAGTAACATTACTGGAAAAACGAAAGAGTACTTGAAAAAAGCAAATCGCGTCATAGGTGACAAGCAAATTGCGCAGGCATTTTCTATCAAGTGTTCAGAGTTGTGCAAGCAAAACGGAATTATTTGTCTCCTTATGCCTAGCAAAGGATTGCTTTTTAATAGATCAGATAAAAGTAGGACGTATAGGGCAAATCTGTTTTCCGATAGCAACGTCCTAGCGATTATTAATCTATCAGTATATAGAAAATTCTTATTTGATCACGCTAGTGGCCCTGCTGCTGCCATTATCTATACTCCTAAAAAGGAAGAGATCAATCAGCCAATAGTTTATTGTACGCCAAAGCCAATTTACACAATTGAAGATATCAGGAAGTTTTCTATTGATCCTACCGATATATGTAAAATACCCCGTGACATTATTGATGACGATAGGATCTGGAAAATTGCAATGTGGGGAGCGCCTAGAGATCTTGAATTAATAGGAAAAATGCAAAGCACTTATGCACCTATGGCATCATTTATTAAAGAAAATCACATGACAACTGCCGAGGGGTTCAAAAGAGGAAATAAGAAACACCAATGTTATGACTTCAAAGGTCTTCCATTGGTGGAAGCCAAATCCTTTAAACCATACTATGTTTCATCCAATGAGCTTCCGATAGTTGATTTTGATGATTTTGAGTGCATTGTTAAAAATGCCAGAGAAATATTTGCAGCCCCACACTTGATAATTAAGCAGAGCCATAAAAATGGAACATTTCTTTCAGAAGTGCTGGATTATGATGCTGTGTTTAACCATAGTCTTTTAGGAGTACACGGCAACATAAATGAGCTTAAATACTTGAGCGTGATAATTGGCTCAAGAGTTTTTTCGTACTATCATATTCTTACAAATAGGAAATGGCTTGTAGAAAGAGATGAGTTAGAAGCAGGAGATATCTGGCAAACACCTATCCCCAGCCCAAGCGATGCAGAAATTGCTGAAGCATGCGAAATATTTGATGAATTAGCGATCTCACCAGCGAAAAAGGAAAACGCAGAACAATTTGTTCGCCATATGTATCGGCTAAAAGAATATGAGAGCTATCAAATAGACGATGTAATTGATTATGTATATGACTATTTCAAAAAAAAGCAGCATTCAGTATCCTTTGAGCGGCCGAACACCGGTGCTTACAAACTGTATTATGATTCCATTAGCGAGGTGCTGACGAACACATTTGGATCAAGTACAAGGTTAACTGGAGATCTATATTTTGGCGATGCTCCACTGTCTGTGCTTGTTTTAAATGTTGGACAACAAAACAATGCGGATCCAAATTTTGTAAAAAACAATGATAGGTTGAATGAAATACTCCTAAGCTTGGACAGCGCATTAGCCGATAAACAGAAAATGGTATTCATTAGGCGAAATCTCCGAATTTACCAGCCGAACAGGATATTTATCATTAAGCCGTCCCAACGTAAATATTGGACATATTCCGCAGCTTGCAGGGATGCAGATGAGATATTCGAAGATGTTTCCAAGGCGTGGAGGTGATACAATGAGCAGTATAAGAAATATAACAGCATCCACAGCTGTCCCGGATGATTTAGCAAAGCGGCTGGGCCCTTCTGGTGTTAATGAGATTTTATTGACCCTGTGGCAGGGATATCATGATTTAATAACGGATACGAACATAACTATTTCCGAAACCGCTAAGGAAGATGATATCACCTTGGAATGGTATGGGAAAATATCGCAGCGGTGGGCCAACGCGAATCGGGCCACCATTCTGAGAATAAACAACATTGGACCTGTTCATCAGTACCCAGACCCCACGTTAAAAAAGGGCCGTGGATATAAACCTACGATTGATTTTTGTTTTCGTGATTGGGATACTTCAAACAGTTATTTTGGCGCAGAATGCAAGAACCTTTATAATCACAAGAAAGATAAAATTAAAAGATATGTTGATACAGGAGTAAAAAACTATACATCAGGACGCTATGGATCACAGTCATCAGAATCCTCAATTATCGGATATGTATTAAGCGGAAAGATTCCGGAAATTGTAACGGAACTGATTACTGAAATCGCAACAATTGCGCCAATAAGCAATCTGTCCCGAGAATTACGTTTCAAAGAACCGCAGTACGCCTCACAACACAAGCGCCCCACAGATGATAGTGAAATTACATTGCATCACTTATTTTTTGATTTTACACATTAAGAAGTAGTGCATAAAGTATCAAAATTTATTGCATTAATTATAATGGGAGGAGTTCATATGCCTTTAGATATTGTACGCGGAAAAATATCCAATATCGTGGCCACAAAAGAATTAATAAAAATTGTTGAGCAGCATGGAAATCACGAATGCAGCGAAACCTTATATTTAGGATATCCTCTTTCTGCAAATGCGGAGAGGACAGTCACCGTTGACGCCTTACTTCTTAGTGAAAAGAGTGGGCTGATAGCCTTCATTTTTTCAAAACTGCAAGATACCGCGTCAATTGTAGAAGAACAAGGGGAATTATATTACCAATTGATCAATACTTTGACCCAATATCCAAGTTTGAGGAAAGGTCGGTCGCTTGCATTCGAACCGCATGTCATCTCTATAACACCAAACAAACCTGACAATGATATTGAGGATGGTTATATATTAACTACTTTTAGTCAACTCTCGCAAGCAATTTCCCAAATACCGGCATTTGACACGAGTTATTATCGAGTCCTTGTGGAATCACTGCAAAAAATTGCAAGTATCAAGCCTCGAAAAAAACGCGAAAATGTAAAAAACTCAGGATCAAAAGGAGATATAATTAAGAAAATCGAAAAAGAAATTGCGAATCTAGATCAGTGGCAAAAGAAGGCGGCTCTAGAGATCGTTGATGGACCGCAGAGAATAAGAGGTTTGGCTGGCTCTGGAAAAACAATTGTTCTGGCATTAAAAGCAGCATACTTGCATGCACAATATCCTGAATGGGATATTGTGGTGACTTATTATACACGTTCTTTGTGGCAGCAATATCGAGACTTAATTACTAAATTTGTATTTGAATTTTCTCGTGATGAGCCCAATTGGGATAAATTACACTTGTTTCATGCTTGGGGTTCGCAATCAGAGCAAGGCTTGTATTCTGAAATTGCGCGTTCAATTGGCCAGGTTCCCATAAACTTTGCCAATGCCAAACTAAAGTACGGGAGAGAAGGCGCATTTTCTGGTATATGTAATGAGTTAAATCAAATTATGTCCAAAGACTACAAACCATTATATGATCTCTTGCTTATAGATGAAGCCCAAGATATGCCAGCACCATTTTTTAAACTCGCATATAGATGTGTAAAAAATCCAAAACGAATTGTTTGGGCTTATGATGAACTTCAAAATTTAAGTTCTTCGATTATGCCCTCAATCGAGGAAATGTTTGGCTCAGATGAAAATGGAAAGCCTCTTGTTGAGTTGAAAAATGAGCCTGATGAACCTATGCAGGATATCATACTCCCGGTTTGTTACCGAAATCCCCCTTGGGCGTTGGCATTAGCGCATTCACTTGGCTTCGGCATATACAGAGACCATTTAGTGCAACATTTTGACGCTTTAGAACTTTGGGAAGATATTGGATATAAAAAGGACAAAGGCTCGCTGGCCTTTGGTAAGAAAGTTACACTATCTCGTAGACCTGATGCAACCCCCAATTATTTTTATGAACTATTGAATCCACAAGATGTTATTAAAACATGGCGTTTTGAAGATGTTGATACTCAATACGATTTCATTGCCAAGCAAATCAAGAAAAATATCACCGAAGATGAATTGGATCCAGATGATATTTTAGTAATTTTCCCTTCTGTAATTTATGCTAAGAGCCAATATCAAAGATTTGCACAGCATCTTGCTCGATATTCTATATCATCCATGCTTGCTGGTGTAACCAACGAACGCGATATTTTCCATATTCCTGGGAGCATTTCGTGCTCGGCAATTTATCGCGCCAAAGGAAATGAATCCCCAATGGTGTATATCGTCAATGCAGATTGTTGCTATGAAGGTATTGAGCTAATCAAATTAAGAAATACTCTTTTTACTGCGATTACTCGTTCGCGGGCATGGGTTAGAATTTGTGGTGTTGGTTCAGCAATGGCTGGCCTAATTTCTGAAATACAGATATTCATAGATAAGGAGTATGTTCTTGACTTTAAAATTCCTACGAAGACAGAGATGAACAAGTTGAGAACCATCAACAGAGAAAGAAGTGCGTCTGACACAAGAAAAATCGAGGAGGCACAGAAAGGTGTAAGAACACTTTTAGATTTGGTAGCTAAGGGAGAACTTGATGCCTCTCAGATTCCTGAACTTGGATCTTTGATGAAGCTTTTTTTAAATAGCAAAGCTGGCGGTGAAGATATAGATGAAGAGGATGAATAGGCATGTTGAAGACACGCGAGATCAAATTCTAAACACATTGCAAATACTGTCTGGATGTGGACTGACACGCATTACTAAGGATGTGCTTTCGACTTTTGATCAAGACTGTGAGATATTAACATGGAACAATCATGTCTCAGGCAGACATAATGTCGGAAAATCATTTACCACTCTAAATCAATATATTTCCATCTACGAAACAGGCGCATATCATTGTATCCTCTTTGACGGCTCAATTATTCGAGCATGTTTTAAATTTCACAAAAACATACTTTTGCAAGAAAGCCTATTATATTGGCCTGCTCCAATTATTATCTCTGAGGAAGAAGTCGATGAATTAGGAATTCGTGAAGCGGTAAATATGTACTTTTCTGACGAGGATTCAAGAAATAAAAAAGCCATTATGCGAAGTCCTCTTAGATTTGATTTTGACCCGTCGAACACAAGTGAACTGCATCCAGCTACACATGTTCATATGCAACATGCTGACTGCCGAATTAGTGCTAAAAGACCAATCTGCTTTAACACATTTATCAAGTTTGTTTTTAAAAATTTTTATCCTAATTGTTGCCCTTCAATACTTGATGATTTGAAACGATTAAATTATTCAGGTTTTGACATTTTCGATAAGGCAGTAATATGTCTATAAGATATAAAGCGACTTCCAGTAGAATCTGATCTGAAGGTCGCTTTATTTTTTGTCGTGTGCTTGACATACGGGTAGCGGAGATCATGGAAGCGTACGGGATAATGTACAATAACTTGCGCAAATTGAAAAGAGCAGCCGCTGGCGCACCGGTCCCGTCAAGATTTATGCGCAAAATTATTTGCAGGCTCCGGCTGAATGAAGTCAGCCGGCAATAGAGGCGTCGTCCAGAGCCGCCTCCAAGTGCTTCATGTTCATGTATTTCTTGCTGCCCCACTGGGTGCCCGCCACATGGCGCAGCCTCGCGCAGACCAGCATCAGGGCGGAATTTCCGTCAGGGAACGTCCCCACCACTCGCGTCCGTCGGCGGATCTCACGGTTCAGCCGCTCGATCACGTTGTTGGTGCGGATGCGCGTCCAATGCTCGCTGGGAAAATCGCAGTAGGTCAGCGTCTCCT
>Ga0256405_10005493_pt1 | contig 21791 bp, 16 predicted proteins | sample RumenRJG_02DNA_FD_189096 | JGI IMG/M metagenome (GOLD analysis project Ga0256405, IMG submission 189096) | Bovine rumen microbial communities from Lethbridge, Alberta, Canada - RJG_02 | ecosystem: Host-associated > Mammals > Digestive system > Stomach > Rumen | place: Canada: Alberta... | reverse complement strand
CCGAATAACCGCCCGACCTATCCGACACAATGGCCAAGTGTCGGATAGGAACGGCAAAATTTTTTGCACTTCTATTGCTTCTTTATCACACATAAGCAAAGTCCCAGGGCATGAAGCAGCTCATGGCAGGCGGCGGTATGGCGCTGGTCGGCACCACCCTCGTCCCCCTGCTGGCCAACCTGTTTGGCTAATCAACAATCAACTCAATAGCCCTCCCGCGTAATGCGGGAGGGCGGAAAGGAGGCCCACATTGGATCGACTATGGGCCAGCATAACCGAATGGCTGAAAGAAGTCCTCATCAACGGCATTACAAGCAATCTGGCTGGGATGTTCGACAGTACCAATCAGCACATCGGAGAAATCGCCGGCAATGTGGTGACGACGCCGCAGGCGTGGAATGGCAGCGTGTTTTCGATGATACAAAACCTTTCGGAAACTGTCATCGTCCCCATCGCCGGTCTGATTCTGGCCTTCGCGATGACGCTGGAGTTAATCCAGCTTATCACAGAAAAGAACAATCTTCACGATTTGGATACCTGGATGTTTTTCAAGTGGACGTTCAAATCCGCCGCCGCGATCCTGATCGTCACAAACACCTGGAATATCGTCATGGGTGTATTCGACGTGGCGCAGAGCGTTGTTAACAGCGCTTCCGGCGTCATTGTCGGAGATACCACTCTGCCACAGCAGAGCGCTGATGTTTTATAGTGGAAAAATCCGTAGTTATGGTGTATAATTATACCAAATTTTAGTGTGTGACGGGAAGTTCCCGGCGGGTTGGGATTTGGAGGCTGAAATATTAATAAATTCTTTGGGAAAAAACGAACTATGAACTGAAGAAGGCAAAAATACAGAATCAGGATATCTTATCAGAAAGGAAAGACCAATGAAAAAAATTGTAACACTCGTATTGATCGCCGTGATGATCTTCGTTCTCAGCATGCCTGCCTTTGCTGAAGGAAAAAAGGAAACCTGGGATAAAATGGGGTTTACACTCACATATCCCGAAAAATTCATCAACACCAAAGGTATTTTTTTGCCGAACCCTTACCCTGTGGTGAAGGACGGCATTTATACCATGATGTTCAACTATTATGCTTTCTCAAAAGCAGAGTCTGACGCTTTTAACGAGAAGACCAAAAAAGGAGACCTGTCAGCAGAAGATACCGCCAGAATATTAAACACCATGGGCACGTTGCTCATCGTGATGGGAATCGACGGTGACCGCAGTCTCGCGGATCTGATGGAAGTGATGGGGTTTGAAGGTGCTCAGGAAGGTAACTTCATCCTGGTGGGGAAGAACGACGGGATTTCCTATTACGCTTTGACCGAACCAGATTTGTACGACGGTTTTGCGGAGAGGATTCCTTCCGAGTATGCGGAAGAGTATCTTGATCTCCAGGCCTCTATGATTGATGTTCTGAAAAACGCGGAGTACTTCTCGCCTCATTCCACAACAGCGGATCTCCTTGGCACGACTCTAGAGTTTGAAACCACTGACCTCGAAGGCAATGCAGTGAAAAGCGGGGAACTTTTCGCTGCCCATGCAGTCACGATGGTCAACATCTGGGCGACCTGGTGCGGTCCCTGCAAGGCCGAGATGCCGGAGCTCGGTGACCTCGCACGCCGCATTGAGGCAGAAGGAAAAGACGCTGCTATCGTCGGAATCTGTAATGACGCGGACGAAGAACTTAAGGCTTGTAAAGAAATCCTTGCCGAGAGAAACGTGGAGTATTTGAATCTTCTGCCCTTTGAAAATATGGATGAGCAGCTGTACCTCTCCACCCTCCCCACGACACTCTTTGTCAACCGGGACGGCATTATCCTTTTGGCGCCTATCGAGGGTGTTCCGAGTGATCTGTCCAAGTATGAACAGCTGATTGATATATTCATCGGAGCAGCCGCGCCTGCTTCCGAAAGCGCAGCATCGCCAGCGGCCGTTGAAAATGATGAGGGTGTCTATCGCGTGATCGTCACGGACAACAGTGGGGAACCTGTGAAGGGAGCCACGATCCAGTTCTGTGACGATACGGCCTGCATGATGGGCAAGACGGATGATAAAGGTATCGTATCCTTCCCGGATGCAGCGGAAGGACATCCCTATACGGTTCATGTTCTGAAGGCTCCCACAGGGTATGAGAAGAATGCGGAGGAATTCATTGCACTGGATACCTACTGTGATGTATCCATCGTTCTCCAGAAACAAAGCTGAAAACAGAAGAGGGACCCGCTAAACTGTTCAAAGCCGTTTGACCTCAAATCGAGTAGGAGGGGCTGAATAAGCTCCGTCCTCTCACACCACCGTGCGTACCGGTCGGTACACGGCGGTTCAATCGCATAAGTGCAGAGACTCGTACCGGCCAAGGATACTGTAGTATCTGGCCTGTGCGAGTCTTTCATTTGTAATGGCATGCGTGAGGATTCCACTTCCGGCAACTGCCCAATATCCTTTGCGGGTGTTGCCGTTCCGGTGAGCCATCCATTTGGGCACTCCAAGCTTTATCAGGTTCAATCAACGGAGTCTCGGGTTTTCTCGAAATATTTTACACGTGGTAATTTCAACTGATTTTTCACTGCCCTCCTGGAGGAATGCAGTTCCGATCAATCATAATCCTTCTCGAATTTCAAGATGTTTCCGGTCTCGGCATCGACGTCGTATTCATACTCCAGGCCGCCCTGGTAAAACTTGATCTCATAGACCTTTCTGCCGTGCTCCCAATCCAGTTCAACTCTCTTGACATAATCGGCTTTCGTCAGGCCGGCATGCGCAAACGCCTTTGCAAGAGCTTCATCCTGGGTGAGCGTTCCGCCGGATACATTCTCGAGAACTTCGTCATTCAGCTTGTTTGTTTCTTTCATTGTTTTTTTCTCCTTCTAATTCTTTTGTTGTGAGGCCTGTCGGCCTCTGTTTTTTGTTTACGCGTATATCATAGCACGGTCATTGTCACATAACCGTCACAATGAACAAATGTCCATTCCTTCTCAGGCATGTTTCACCCGGATCTCCACGGTACCGTTCCGGTCCGTGCGCCAGATGTTGCAGCCGTGGGCCTGCAGCCGGATCAGGACCTCCCGGTTTGGATGGCCGTAGGAGTTATTGTTTCCCACGCTGATCACCGCGTCCTCGGCCCGGATCGCCTCCAGAAAGAGATCATCTGTGGAGGTCCGGGAGCCGTGATGCCCGACAATGAGCAGCTCCGTGTCAGGGAGGCTGTGCTTCTCTACCAGATCCAGTTCCGCCTGTTTCAGCGAGTCTCCCGTCATCAGCATGTCGAAGGCTCCGATCGACGCAAGGCTGATGATGCAGCGCTCGTTTTCACTGCCGTCCGGCGGCGGAGCAAAAAGCTTCAGGCGCAGACTGCCGAAGGCTCGCTCGGCATCTTCGTTCAGCCGGGTGATCTTCGTCCCGTGGCGGGCCGCCGCGGCTTCGATGGCGGCGAGTCTCCCCTCTTCCATATCCGCGTCCGGAGACAGGATAATCTCCTCCACCGGAACCAGTTCCAGCAGCATCTCGACACCGTTGCAGTGGTCGTCATGGAGATGGGACAGGACCAGCAGGTCCAGGTGACTTCTTCCGGCTGCCTCCAGATAGTTGGCTGCCGTCTCGCCGGCGTTTTCCAGATTGCTTCCGCCGCAGTCCAGCATCAGGGTGGTGTCTCCGGAGAGGACGCAGACGCACTCTCCCTGCCCCACATCCAGTGCCGCCGCCACCGCGTCGGTACGCATATATCGAAGGCCGGAAGCACGGAGGCAGATCATCAGCGTTACCACCGCCAGAGAAACCGGCATCAGCACGCGGAAGCGGTGGGATGCCCTCGCCCGCCATCCCAGCACGGCCAGCACGTAGCAGAGCACGAGCCAGAGCTTCCGCTCCACACCCGCCATGCTGATCAGATGATGGGGCAGGCGGCAGATCAGACCGGCGGTAAAGATGAGATATCGCGCCAGCAGCGCCGCCGGTACCGCCAGTATTCTTCCGAGGGGAATCACAAACATCCCGGCGAGGCAGCTGAACCATCCAAGGCAGAAACAGGCGGACACCGCCCAGAGCCCCAGGAGATTCACCAGCGGAGAATACAGCGCGAGGGTTCCGAAGTGCAGCGCCGACAGGGGCGCAGAGAAGGCCAGCACCGCAAGAGAGGCCGCGACCGTGGCCACCGGCGCGCGCAGCAGGCTCCGCTCCGACAGGCCGAAGGCGGCGAGCATGCTTTGGGTCAGCGGTCCAGCCAGGAGGACCATCCCCGCCATCGCGGAGAAAGACATCTGCAGGCTGATGCTTGCGCAGCTGAAGGGATTCACCAGCAGGATCAGGGCAAGGGCCGCCATCAGGGACGTCGGCCCGTCGTTCTCTCTTCGAAAGATGGGAGCAAGAAGCTGAATCGAAATCATGATGCCTGCACGAACCGCGGAGGGAGATGCGCCTGTCATCACAGCGAAAAAGCTGACCAGCAGAATCCCGGCCACCGACGACATCGGCCGTGCTCCGAAAAGCAGCTGGATCATTCCCACCAGAAACGCCACATGCATTCCGGAGACGGCCACAATGTGCATAAAGCCCGCGCCCCGCATGCGGGCATAGAGGGGCAAATCCTGATAGAAGTCCGTCTTCTCGCCCAGCATCAGGGCTTTCATGAAAACGCCGACCCGGTCAGGAAAAAGCGTCTCCACCCGGTCGGAGATCCGTCTGCTGCAGGAGGCGGCCACGGTGCGCAGGGTTATGTGCCGTTTTCCTGTCTTTTCCAGTTCGCGAAGCGTCCCGGTCAGGTAGATGTTTTTGGAGATATAATTATTATTTTTCTCTCCCCGGCGGAGATCGGCCCGGCGAAAGCGGGCACTTACTTCCAGCACGTCGCCCGGACGGAGTTCCGGAAGTTCACCGTCATAGGCATAGAGCATGAGATTCAGCTTCGGCGCTTCGGTCCGCTGAACCAACAGGCGGGTATAGCGCTCAAAAACCTCGGGAGACTCCAGGAGGCACACGGACATGCGCTGTTCCGTCTCGTCCCAGTCCAGGGCACGGCCGATGGTCGCGTTCCAGTGCAGCGCATAGGATGCAAAGCCGAGCCCGGCCCCCAGCAGTGCAAGGAAGACCGCACGCACTCTGCGCGGCGCCCCGTTTCCCTTCCAGAGCAGGACCGCGCCGGACGGCACACAGACGGCCGCGAGCACCAGGACGACACTTCGCGGCAGAAGATAAAAAGAGAGAAAGATGGCAGCCGCTGCTGAAGCACAGGCAATGGCAAGCTTACGCATCTTTCCCTCTCCTTTTATTTTTGATCAGACGATCTGTTCTCCGAGTTTCCGTCCGCCGATGAGGTGGAAGTGGATATGCATCACGGTCTGACCGGCGTCGGCGCCGCAGTTGTTGATCACGCGGTAGCCGGAAGACAGGCCTTCCGCTGCGGCAATTTTGGGGATGGCTTCAAATACTGCCGCTACATTGCCCACATTTTCAGCGGTGATGGCATTGGCGGAGTCCATATGTTCTTTCGGCAGGACCAGCACATGGACCGGTGCCTGGGGATTGATGTCCCGGAAGGCGTAGACCTTGTCGTCTTCATAGACCTTGGTACTGGGGATCTCCCCGGCGATGATTTTGCAAAACAGACAATCGTTCATGATAACCGCTCCTTTATCTTATTTTGATACGATTTCTTCTACAAACGGTTTCAGGCTGGCCAGGGCCGTGTCCAGTTTGGAGACGTCGGTGCCACCACCCATGGCGGAATCGGGTTTGCCGCCGCCTTTTCCTCCGGCGATGGCGGAAATCTGACGGATCAGGTCTCCGGCCTTGACGCCGGCCGCAACGGCTTCCTTGCCGCAGACGCACAGGAAGCTCAGCTTCTCGCCGTTCACCGCCGCCATCAGCGCCACAATGGCCGGCTCCTTATCCCTCAGGGAGTCGCCCTGCTTGCGCAGCGCGTTCGGGTCCCCCTCCGTCTTGAAGGCCACGACCTTTACGGGCCCGACCTGTTCAGCCTTCTCCAGGACGCTGTCCGCGCCTCTGGCGTTTGCCTGATCACGCAGCTGCTCCAGGCTGCGGCGAAGTTCCTTCAGCTCCGCGGCCTGCTGATCCAGCTTCTTCGGAAGCTCGGCCGGCACAGTCTTAAAGCGGGCAGCGGCATCCAGCAGAAGCTTTTCCTGCTCCCGGTTATACTGCAGCGCACGCAGCCCGGTCAGGGCCTCGATCCGGCGCACACCGGAGGCCACAGAGCCTTCGGAGACCAGGACGAAACTGCCGATCTTGGCTGTATTGGAAACATGAGTGCCGCCGCAGAGCTCCAGGCTCCAGCCGCCCATATCCACCACGCGCACGACCTCGCCGTACTTTTCACCGAACAGGGCCGCGGCATGGGTCTTCTTCGCCTCTTCGAGGCTCATTTCCTTCGTGACCACCGGGTAATCGGCAAGGATGGCGCGGTTCACCGCCTCGCGCACTGCGTCGAGTTCTTCCGCCGTCGGGGCGGAGAAGTGGGTAAAGTCAAAGCGGAGCAGGTCCGTATCCACGAGGGAGCCGGCCTGATGGACATGATCACCCAGGACCTCCCGCAGGGCTTTGTGCAGAAGGTGGGTCGCGCTGTGGGCGCGGCAGAGGGCAGCACGGCGGTCCGCGTCTCTCGTCACGGTGACAGAGTCACCCACCATGGCCTGTCCCGACCGAACGACACCGCTGTGCATGAACTTTCCGCCCTTGTTCTTCTGGACGCTCTGAACTTCGAAAACGAAGCCGTCTTTCCGGATGACGCCTGTGTCGGAGAGCTGTCCGCCCATCTCTGCATACAGGACGCTGCGGTCCAGAACGAGGATGGCCTCGTCGCCTTCGGAGACAAAGTTGCTGAGCTCGCCCTCACGGACGGTCGCCAGGATGCTGGCCTCGCAGGCCTCACGGTCATAGCCGATGAACTCCGTATCCGGAATGTCCTTGCCGAAGCTGATGCCGGCCCAGCCAAGATCGCCCAGTGCCTTGCGGGCTTCACGGGCACGCTCACGCTGCTCCTGCATCAGGCTGCGGAAGCCCTCCTCGTCCACGGTGTACCCGGCATCCTCGCACATCTCGACCGTAAGGTCGAGGGGGAAGCCGTAGGTGTCGTAAAGCTTGAACGCGTCTGCGCCGGAGAACACCATCTCGCCCTTGGCTCTGTGGGTCTCCAGGAGTTCGGAGAAAATGCGCAGGCCGGCGTCGATGGTGTTGCCGAACTTCTCTTCCTCACTGCGGATGACGGTGGTGATATACTTCTGCTTCTCCTTCAGCTCGGGATACTGGCCGCCGCTGACTTCGACGACGGTGTCGACGATCTCATGGAGGAAAGGCTCATTGACGCCGAGGAGCTTGCCGTGGCGGGCAGCCCGGCGCAGCAGTCGGCGCAGCACGTAGCCACGGCCTTCGTTGGACGGAAGCACGCCGTCGCAGATCATAAAAACAGAGCTGCGAATATGGTCCGTGATGACACGCAGAGACACGTCCTTCTTATGACTCTCGCCATAGTAGGCGCCGGTGAGTTCACTGACCTTGTGGGTGACATGCATGACGGTATCCACGTCGAAGAGCGAGTCGACACCCTGGCAGACCACCGCGAGGCGTTCCAGGCCCATGCCGGTGTCGATGTTCTTCTGCTTGAGTTCGGTATAGTTGTTGTGGCCGTCGTTGTCAAACTGACTGAACACATTGTTCCAGACCTCGATATAGCGGTCGCAGTCGCAGCCCACCGTGCAGTCTGGCTTGCCGCAGCCGTACTTCTCGCCGCGGTCATAGTAGATCTCCGAGCAGGGACCGCAGGGGCCGGCGCCGTGCTCCCAGAAGTTGTCCTCCTTGCCGAAGCGGAAAATCCGCTCAGGCGCGATGCCGATGTCGTGCTCCCAGATGGAGGCAGCCTCGTCGTCATCCACGTAGACGGAAGGATACAGCCGGTCCGGATCCAGACCAACCCATTCCGGGGAGGTCAGGAATTCCCAGCTCCATGCGATGGCTTCCTTCTTGAAGTAGTCGCCGAAGGAAAAGTTGCCCAGCATCTCAAAGAAGGTGCCGTGACGGGCCGTCTTGCCGATGTTTTCGATGTCGCCGGTGCGGATGCATTTCTGGCAGGTGCAGACCCGGTGCCGGGGCGGCTCCTGTTCGCCCTTGAACCAGGGCTTCATCGGCGCCATACCGGAGTTGATCAGCAGCAGGCTCGCATCATTCTGGGGAATCAGAGAGAAGCTCGGCAGGCGAAGGTGGCCTTTGGTCTCAAAGAAGCTGAGAAACATCTCTCTCAATTCGTTCAGTCCGTAGTTTTTCATGTTTTTTCCTCGTTTTCCGTCAAAGATTGGCTGGGATTTCCCCATTTGCAAACTGTTTGTCTTCCGTATTTCCCCGCCTCCGGCAGATCGCTTCGCCATGGCTGCTCCGCGATACCGGCGGCTGATTTAATAATCCTGTGTTGCGACGAAGGCGTTGAATTCATTCTCGTCATTGAAGAAGCGGTGCCGCCCGGTATCGGTATCCAGGGCATAGTAGTAATAATCTGTCTGGCTGGGATTCAGCGCCGCGATGATGCTCATCAGGCCCGGATTGCAGATCGGCGTGGGCGGCAGGCCCTTGTAGATACGAGTGTTGTAGGGGCTCTTTTCTTTCAGCATCTCGGCCGTGGGCGCTCCGTCATGGTCCTGATGGACATAGAGGATGGACGCGTCGATGCCCAGCTGCATATCCGCCCGCAGACGGTTATAAATGACAGAGGCAATATCCGCACGTTCGTCATCATCCGCTGCTTCCTTCTCGATCATGGAGGCGATGGTCACGATGTCCCGCAGGCTCCGGCCGCTGTCCTGGATCTGCGCCAGCAGCTCGTCGGTGAGCTTGCTGTTGAACTGGTCCAGGAACTTGTTGATCGCGCTGGAGGCCTGCATGTTGGCGTAAAAGTTATACGTCTCCGGGAAGAGGAAGCCTTCAAGGCGCTCGGCGTCAATGGGTTCGTCATCCACTGAATTCTCAATAAAGCTGTAGTTAAAGTTGGCGGTCTCCGCTGCCTCCATCAGGTCTTCAAAGCTTGCCACACCGCTGCGTTCGAGTCGTACGAAGATCTCGCGCATGGTCATGCCTTCAATCAGCGTCACATTCACCGTCGTGGCAGAACCCGCGTTCGGGCGCATGTTCTGGATCAGCGCACGGTAGTCATAGGTGGACTGGAGATGATACTCCCCGGGACGCACCTTCTGGTCCGCGTTCGCCATGCGGCAGTAGAATTCAAAGAGCCAGCGGTACTCGATCAGACCGGCCTGCTTCAGGGTGTTGCTGAGATAGTTGATGTCGGCGCGCCGGATCGTCTTGCGTCCGGTCACAGTTCCGTCCTCATCCGTGGTTTCCACGACCTCGGTCGTGAAAACGCTGTCCGGCAGAACCACAGTGGCGGTAAAGCCTTCCTTGTTGAGCGCGAGCATGTCACTAGCCGCCATCCAGCCAAGGCAGGCAAGAATGATGCTGACGCAGAGGATGAACACCGCATACAGCACCCCGCCGAGGCAGCCGCTGCGGGTATCCTCCCTGCGCTGGATCGGATGGTAGGGCTCCGCCGGGCCGTCCTGCTTCTCGGCTTCCGCTTCATCGGCCCAGACCATCTCTTCTCGGGTCAGATGGCTGGTTCCAACCCGGATCTCGTCCAGCTTCTGTGACTGCGTGCGTTCCTTTTTCGCATCCTCATGAATTTTAAATACCTGGTCGATGGCGTCGCTTTCTTTCGACACGTCTCCATCTCCCCTTTCCAATGCGTGGGTTTGCTCCCGGTCTTACACCGTTATTCTGGAAAACACCTCTCCGATTTTCTCGTGAATCACGAGATTGGCATAGGAGTCATAAGGTGTCTCGCTCAGGTTGACCAGAACCAGTTTGTTTCCGCGGTAATAGCGGATCAGTCCGGCAGCGGGATAGACGTTCAGGCTGGTCCCGCCGATGATCAGGATCTCGGCGTTGCGGATATAACGCACCGCGTCTTCCATTACGGTCTGATCCAGCGGCTCCTCATAGAGCACGATGTCCGGCCGGATCACGCCGCCGCAGTCGCATTTCGGCACGCCGGTGCCGTGATTGATCACGTCCTGAGGCCAGGGCTTCCGGCAGCGGGAACAGTATGCCCGCAGGATGCTGCCGTGGAGTTCCAGAACGTTTTTGCTCCCCGCTTCCTGGTGCAGCCCGTCAATGTTCTGGGTGATCACCGCGCGGAGCTTTCCCGCCTGTTCCAGCTCGGCCAGCTTGAGGTGAGCCCGGTTCGGTTTCACGCCGTCAATGACCAGCTTTTCCCGATGGAAACGGTAATACTCCTCGGGATTCCTCTCAAAGAAACTGTGGCTGAGGATCTCTTCGGGCGGATACTTCCATTGCTGATGGTACAGGCCGTCCACGCTTCGAAAATCCGGGATGCCGCTCTCCGTGCTGACGCCCGCGCCGCCGAAGAACACGATGTTGTCGCTTGCCTGAACCCAGTCGTTCAGTGTCTTGATTCCCTGAATGTCCACGTTGTCCCCTTTCTCCGATGCTGCTGTCCGTCCGGTGATGCCGGTCCGGAATTACTCAATCAGCGCTACCGCGTGAGCTGCGATTCCGAGCCCCTCGCCGGTAAAGCCGAGTTTCTCCTCCGTGGTTGCCTTGACGTTCACGGCGTCCTCTTCAACCTGCATCGCCGCTGCGAGATGCCTGCGCATCTCAGCAATGTAAGGTGCGAGCTTCGGCCGCTGGGCGATCACGGTCACATCGACGTTGCCGACACGATAATTCTTTTCCGCCAGGAGCCGGCAGACCTCCTTCAGGAGTTCAATGCTGTCCGCTCCCAGGAAACGGTCGTCATTGTCCGGGAAGAGATGCCCGATGTCGCCGAGTCCCGCCGCGCCCAGCAGCGCGTCCATCAGCGCATGGGTGAGTACATCCGCGTCCGAATGGCCAAGCAGGCCCTTTTCCCAGGGGATCTCTACCCCGCCGAGAATCAGTTTTCTGCCTTCTACCAGACGGTGCACGTCATATCCGTGTCCGATTCTCATTCCGCCGCTCCTTTTCTCCGCTCCAGGATGCCCTGTGCAATCACCAGATCTTGGGGCGTGGTGAGCTTGAGGTTCTCCTCCTCACCTTCCACCGCCTGGATCGTCATGCCAAGCCGCTCCACCGCCGTCGCGTCGTCGGTAAAGGTCAGGCCCTTTGTCACCGCGTCGGTGAGGGCCGCTTTGACAATCTCCGTCAGGAAAATCTGCGGTGTCTGGACCCGGACCACGTGCTCCCGGTCAAGAATACCGGTCAGCGCCCCTTTTTCATCCACGACACGCAGCGTGTCGGTGCTCTTTACCACGGGGATGGCCGCGAACTGAATACCGGCTTTCCGGATGCAGGCCTCAATCAACTGCCCGGAAACCAGCGGTCTGGCCCCGTCGTGAATCGCCGTCAGACGGCAGTCCTTCTTCAGGGCCATCACGCCGGCAAGCGCGGATTCCGTCCGGGTTTTGCCGCCGCATACCACCGCAGAAACCTTGCTCAGATTATACTGATCGCAGAGCGCAGCGATTTCTTCGATCCGGTCGGCTTTTGTCACTACAACGATCTCCTGCACCAGTGGGGACTGTTCAAAGGCATTTACCGCTCTGACCAGGACGGGCTGTCCGTCCAGCATGACCGTCATCTTGTCAAAACCCATACGCTGGGCGCTGCCCGCGCCGAGGACCACCGCCCCGCAGGTCAGAGGTTCTTCTTCCTTCTTCAGATGTCTATACGCAGAGACCAAGTCCATGTTCCGTTCTCCATCCTGCTGTTTTCCGGATCATCTCAGCTGACGCATCCGGTAAAAGTTCATCATGCCGTCCTTCATCTCATCCAGATGCTTCAGCATCTTTCCGGCGCCGTAGGTGGCACAGGAAACCGGGTCGTCCACCGGCAGGGTACGGATGCCGGTGCTGCGTTCAATCAGGCGGTCCATGCCGTACACCAGGCTGCCGCCGCCGGAGATGATGATGCCGTTCTGATCCAGGTCTCCCACCAGCTGTGGCGGCGTGCGCTCCAGCACGGCGTGGATCGCTTCGAGGATGTCGTTCATCGGTTCCACAAAGGCTTCGATCAGTTCGTTGGAGCTGATGCGGACGGTCTTCGGCAGACCGTTGGCCAGGTTCCGCCCCTTGACTTCTTCGATTCCCATGTCGGGACGCTGCATCACGCAGCCGATGTTCTTCTTCAGCTCTTCGGCCGCGGTAAGGCCGATGAGCATGTTGTATTTCTTTCGCACATACTTCACGATGGATTCATCAAAGCTGCCCCCGGCTGTCTTGATGGATTCGCACTCCACCACGCCGCCGGCAGAGATCATGGCGATCTCCGTAGTACCGCCGCCGATATCGACCACCATGTGTCCGTCCGGCTTGCTGATGTCAACACCGGCGCCCAGTGCGGTCGCAACTCCCTGCTCCAGCAGGTAGACCTTTCTCGCGCCGGCTTCGATGGCCGCATCGATCACAGCGCGTTCTTCCACGCCGCTGATGCTGCTCGGCACACAGCAGAGCACACAGGGCTTGAAGAGGCTGAAGGAAGTGATGCGGCTGACCAGCTCCCGCTGCATCTGCGCCGCCATCTCATAGTCCGAGATGACCCCCGCGCTGATGGGATGGATCGCGACAATATTTGCCGGGGTACGCCCAAGCATCCGCTGGGCGTCCTGGCCGACCTTCTGGATCTTTCCGCTGAAACGATCCACGGCAACCACCGTCGGTTCACGGGCAACAATTCCCTTTCCCTGCTCAAACAGAAGGGTTGTGGACGTTCCCATATCGATGGCGATGTCTTTTTCAAATATCTGCATAATCGCTTTCTCCGTTCGATTCTGTTCTGAAGCCTCTGTCTTCTCTGTCGGTTCGGGCAAGCGTCAGGGCGGAAACCTCTCCGGCTCCGGCATCCAGGAGCACCTTCGCCGCCTCGCCCAGGGTGGAACCCGTCGTCACGATGTCGTCGATGAGCAGGACATGTTCTCCCGCAAAGGAGGTCACCGGGCGATAGACGCCCAGGACATTTTTCCGCCGCTGCTCCACACCGGAGGTGCCGGACTGGGCGGGATTGTTCCGGATCTTCTCCAGGGTCCGCTCGCAGGGAAGGCCCTGCAGTCTCGCTACTTCCTTTGCCAACAGCCGCGCCTGGTCATAGCCGCGGCGGCGAAGGCGCTTCCGGCTGAGCGGAACCCAGGTCACCAGGTCAGGCGTCAGTCCGTGTTCCTTCATGCAGGCGCTCATAAGCTCGGCATAGATGCGATAATACGCCGCTGCGCCCTGAAACTTATACCGATGCAGGGACTGCCGCACGTCCCCTGTATAATACAGCGGAGAGAGGCAAACCGCAAGACCGGAAATCTTCTGGCTCTGCATTTCTTTCTCCGGCACCGGGAGCCGGCTTTCACAGTCCGGGCAGAGCATTCTCCCGTCCGTAACCAGCTTTCGGCAGAAGGCGCATTTCGGCGGGTAAAGCAGATCCAGCAGAGCTTGCCCAAACCGCTTCATTTCCCGCAGGCCTCGCGAATCCGGATCCGCAGCGCGTTATAGCGGCGACTCGGGGCGACGTTGTCAATCATGCGAAAAGCAATATTTTCATTTCCGACCATGATGAGCAGCTCCCTTGCCCGGGTCACTGCCGTGTACAGCACCGTACGCGTCAGAAGCCTTCTGGAGGAATCCGTCAGCGCCAGAATCACGGCCCGGTATTCCGATCCCTGGGACTTATGCACCGTGAGGGCCCAGGCATGTTCCAGATCCCCCAGCGATTCAAAGTCATATTTTGCTTCGCGACCGTCGAAGTCCACGGTCATCGTCTGCTCTTCGGTATTGATCTCCTTCAGAATCCCGATGTCGCCGTTGAACACACCGAGTCCGCTGCTTCCGTCGGCACATTCCCAGAGCACGTTATAGTCGTTCCGGTTCTGGATCAGGCGGTCGCCCACCCGGAAGATCACTTCCCCGACGGGACGTTCCTTCTTTTCCGGCGCGGGGGGATTCAGCGCTGCCTGCAGGAGCTTGTTCAGCGCCGCCGTGCCGCAGTCCCCTTTCCTGGTGGGTGCCAGGACCTGGATCTCCTCCGGAGGAATCTGCATCTTCTTCGGGAGGCGGACGCTGCAGAGCTCCACCACCGTCTCTGCGATGGAGCCTGCCTGCATGCGCTGCAGCCGGAAGAAGTCGCCCGTATTCTCCGAGAGATTCGGATGCTCGCCGCGGTTGATCAAGTGGGCGTTGCGCACAATGCGGCTGTTCTCCCGCTGTCGGAAGATCTCCGTCAGCATCACCGACGGCACCGCCTCGCTGCGCAGGATGGCCGAGAACACATCCCCCGGGCCCACTGCGGGCAGCTGAGCCGCATCGCCCACCAGCATCAGGCGGGCCGAGGTCGGCAGAGCCTTCAGCAGGGCGTGCATCAGGCGGATATCCACCATGGAGCACTCATCGATGATCAGCGCATCACAGCGGAGCGGATCCTCTGCGTTTTTCATAAAAACCAGGTCAAGACTGTCCTCGGAGAGCTTCGCACCCAGCATGCGGTGGATCGTCGCGGCCTCTACGCCGGTGAGTTCCGTCATGCGCTTTGCCGCGCGCCCTGTGGGCGCAGCCAGCAGCGTCTTGAGTCCAAGCCGGTCATAGAGCTTCAGCACCGCGCGCAGCGAGGTGGTCTTCCCCGTTCCGGGGCCGCCTGTCACGGCGAGGATGCGGTTCTGCATCGCATAGCGCAGGATCTGCTTCTGCTGCTCGGCAAAGTGCATGCCCTGTTCCGCTTCACACTCTTCGATCAGCTGATCCAGATTGAGCGTCACGTCCGGCAGCTTCTGGACCATGGCCGCGATTCGCTCTGCGGTCTCCTTCTCGGCCCGGTACATGTCGGGGAGATAGCAGGCATCCTGTCCGGCAATCGGGTCGCGGACCAGATCACCCTGCTCCACCATGTCTTCCATCACCGAGGTGATGTCCTCCTGCTCCAGCTGTAGCTGCTGAGCCGCCGCGGTGCAGAGCTTTGTCCAGGGGATAAAGCAGTGTCCGTTGTGCTCATTATGCCGCAGCACGAAGGTGACGCCGGCGCGAATCCGGTTCGGATCCGCATCCTCGATCCCCAGTTCCTCAGCCAGACGGTCCGCCGCCGCAAAGGGCGCTCCGATCCCGTCGACGGTCAGCAGGTAAGGATTCTCCTTGAGCAGTTCCAGCGCGTTTTCACCGAAGAAGCGGTACAGGCGTACCGCGTATTCCGGTGCGATCCCGGAAGCGCTCAGCAGAAGAACCAGCTTTTTCAGGCCGACCTGGCGTCTGAATTCCTTTGCAATCTTCTCTGCCTTGTTCAGGCTGATGCCACGGATTTCGGTCAGCAAAATGGGTTCCTCTTCCAGGACGCGCAGTGCGTTCTTCCCGAAGCGCTCCACGATCTGTCCCGCCATCACCGGGCCGATTCCCTTGACGGCGCCCGAGGCCAGATACGAGAACACCGAGCGCTCGTCCTCCGGCGTGCTGCGCTCCGAGGATTCGGCTTCAAACTGCCGCCCATAGGTTCCGTGCATGCCCCAGTGTCCGTAGGCCGTGATGGTTTCTCCCGGCCAGGCATAGGGGAAGGTCCCGGTCATCTTCTGCTCCGCACCGTCGGTGTCGGTCACGCTCAGCACGGCATAGCCGTTTTCCTCGTTGCAGTAGATGACGCTCCGGACTGTACAGCTGAGCACGTCGATCTCTTCCTCATGATTCGGTTCCTGGTTGATCATGGTATCCACGAAGTTTACTGACTCCCTATCTTGACTGGATTCTGTCCCATCTTCCCGCGCCTGCGGCGCGGGAAGATGGATACCCCAAACTTACTGACTCCCAATCCTCACCGGGTTTTTATTCTTCCAATTCGAGCAACTGTTTCAGATATTGTCCGGTGTAGCTTTCCTCACAGCGAGCACAGTCTTCCGGCGTACCGGCAAAGACCAGTTTGCCGCCTTCGTCGCCGCCCTCCGGACCGAGATCGATAATATAATCGGCAACCTTGATGACGTCGAGGTTGTGCTCGATCACGATGACGGTGTTCCCCGCATCGGTGAGCCGGGACAGGATGTCCGTCAGGCGATGGACATCCGCCACATGCAGGCCCGTGGTCGGCTCGTCGAGAATATATACCGTACGCCCCGTGGCCCGTTTGGAGAGTTCTGTCGCCAGCTTGACCCGCTGGGCCTCACCGCCCGAGAGTGTCGTGCTGGACTGGCCCAACTTGATATAGCCGAGGCCGACGTCATAGAGTGTCTGGAGCCGGTCACGGATCTTCTCCTGATTGGTAAAGAAGCCGAGGGCCTCCTCCACAGTCATGTCCAGGACTTCGGAGATGTTCTTCCCCTTGTAGCGTACTTCCAGCGTCTCCCGGTTGTAGCGCCGTCCGCCGCAGACCTCGCAGGGGACGTAGACATCGGGAAGGAAATGCATCTCGATCTTCACCAGGCCGTCGCCGGAGCAGGCCTCGCAGCGGCCCCCCTTCGTATTGAAGGAGAAGCGCCCCTGGTTGTATCCCCGCAGGCGTGCGTCCTGGGTCGAGGCGAAGAGGTTCCGGATGTCGTCGAACAGGCCCGTATAGGTCGCGGGATTGGACCGGGGCGTCCGTCCGATGGGGCTCTGGTCCAGCGCGATGACCTTGTCGACAAAGTCTAGGCCCTCGATGCTGTCGTACTTTCCGGGATGCACCTTGGCCCGGTTCTTTTCCGAGGCCAGGATCTTGTAAAGGATCTCCTGAATCAGAGAGGACTTTCCGCTTCCGGATACCCCGGTGACGCAGATCAGCTCTCCCAGGGGGAAATGCACATCAATCCCCTTCAGGTTATGCTCTGCTGCGCCGCGGATGACAAGCTCATGTCCGTTGCCCTTCCGGCGCGCCGTGGGGACGGGGATCTTCTTTCTTCCGCTGAGATACTGGCCGGTGACCGACTCAGGGCAGGCGCAAAGATCATCTACGGTTCCCGCACAGACCACTTTTCCGCCGTTGATTCCGGCCCCCGGACCGATGTCGATGACATGATCCGCCGCGCGCATGGTCTCCTCATCATGTTCGACCACCACCAGGGTGTTTCCCAGGTCGCGCAGGCGGTACAGCGTCTTCAGGAGCTTGGCGTTGTCCCGCTGGTGCAGGCCGATGCTGGGTTCGTCCAGGATATACAGCACGCCCATCAGACTGGACCCGATCTGGGTCGCCAGGCGGATGCGCTGGCTCTCGCCGCCCGAGAGGGTCCCGGAGGCACGGGAGAGCGTCAGGTACCCGAGGCCCACGCTGCTTAAAAACTCCAGCCGGCTGCGGATCTCCTTGATGATCTGCGACGCGATCAGCTGCTCCTTCGGGGTTAGGGTCAGGCCGTTCAGGAACTCCGCCGCGTTCACCACCGAGAGTTTTGTAAGTTCGGCAATGTTTTTACCGCCCACCGTCACGGCCAGAGCCGTCTGTTTCAGGCGCTGACCTTTACAGGCCGGGCAGGGCGTCTCGGACATGCAGGATTCGATCTCTGCCCGCATCCCGGGGCTCTGCGTCTCGCGATAGCGCCGTTCCAGATTCGGAACAATGCCCTCAAATTCTCTCTTGATAACGCCGTGTCCGTCCGCCTTTTCATAGCGCAGCTGCAGCGGTTCGCCCTTCGTTCCGTAGAGGATCGCGTCGATGGCCTCCTCAGACAGGGTCTCGATGGGATCGGAGAGCTTGAAGTGGTACTTTTTTGCCATCGCGTCGAAGTACATCTTGGAGATGCCGTCCGCTTTCACGTTTCCCCAGCCCGAGGCGTTGATGCCGCCGTTTTCGATGCTGAGCTTGCGGTTGGGCATGATGAGCTCCGGATCAATCAGCATCTGAATTCCGAGTCCCGAGCAGGTCGGGCAGGCCCCGTGGGGGTTGTTGAAGGAAAACAGCCGCGGGGTGATCTCTTCCAGCGAGATTCCGCAGTCCGGGCAGGCATAGTTCTGAGAGAAGCTGAGCTCCTCCTTGTCCTTCAGCTCTGCCGTCAGCAGGCCGCCGGAGAGGCTCAGGGCCGTTTCGGCCGAGTCTGTAAGGCGGCGCCGGATGCTGTCCTTGATGGCGATCCGGTCCACGATAACCTCGATGGTGTGCTTTTTGTTCTTGTCCATCGGGATCTCTTCCGCCAGGTCATAGACAAGTCCGTCCACACGGGCACGGACATAGCCGGAGCGTTTTGCGTCTTCCAGGATCTTTTTGTGCTCCCCCTTCTTGCCGCGCACCACCGGTGCGAGAAGCGAAAGCCTGGTCCCCTCGGGGAGCTGCATCAGACGGTCCACGATCTGATCCACGGTCTGCTGGCGGATCTCACGCCCGCACTTCGGGCAGTGCGGAATCCCGATGCGCGCATACAGCAGACGCAGATAGTCATAGATCTCCGTCACCGTGCCCACGGTGGAACGGGGATTCTTTGACGTGGTTTTCTGGTCGATGGAAATGGCCGGCGAGAGTCCGTCGATGGAGTCCACATCGGGCTTGTCCATCTGTCCGAGGAACATTCTGGCATAGGAGCTGAGGCTCTCCACATAACGGCGCTGGCCTTCGGCATAGATCGTGTCAAACGCCAGGCTGGACTTTCCGCTCCCGGAGAGGCCCGTGACGACCGTCAGCTTGTCCCGTGGGATCTCCACGTCGATGTTCTTGAGGTTGTTCTCTCTCGCGCCTTTGATAACGATGTTTTCCTGCATGCGTTCCGGTTCCTTACCTGCTTATTCTGTAACTGTTTTATTATACGCTCTTTTTTCTTCCGTTGCAATAAAGAGTATGTGAATTCATGTCGAAAAATAGAAAACACCGAGCATGTCGGTGTTTTCTGTATTCAACCTCTGCTTCTTTACTTTTTGGCGGCGTCCTGTTCCGCCCGCAGGAGCTTCGGCAGGGCCAGGACATTGTTGATGTCGATCTGTTTGTAATCCACATTCCGTCCGGTTACACGGTTTTCCTCCTCCGAGAGCGTGTCCAGGTCTTCCCATGGGATGAGGCAGGCGTGCTTTCTCTCCTCCGGGTTCTTCGAGATGCGGAATTTTGGCTGCTTTCCTTCCGTCTTCAGGCGGGAGAAGGCCTCCATGTTGGCTTCGAATTCCATCCGGCTCATCAGGACATAGCCCATGGCATAGTGGAACGCACACCAGCGCAGATGCTCGGTCTCGCCCAGCACCTGCTGCAGTCCCCTTTCCGGATTCCAGTTTCCGGTCAGAATCTCCTCCCGGCTGCTGCCGGAGATGCGGATGAAGGCCGGTAGGAAGTCCGCCGAGGCCCGGGAGGACATTTTCCCGAAGCTGTCGCAGGCCATCCATTTTTCCCAGTCGCTCCGATCCGAGCTGTCGTAGGTGCTGTTGAGCAGGATCGCCAGGCGGTCCGCCTCCTTCGCCGACAGGTAGTCCAGCGAGCAGATCTCCGTCCGGATGATCGGTTTGCCCACCGTCTCCTGATAGCGGACACCGCTGTCGTCGCACTGTACGACGCAGATCCGTTCCGCATGATTCCGCCGGAGATACAGCATCAGATTGTCTGAAATCTCCCGGTTCATCACTTCATCTCCGGTGCAGATCACGATCATCTTGAGGCTCCCCAGATGAGAGCGGATATGGTCGTAAAACATACTGCTCCGGGCATCCGCCGCAATGCGCCGGATGTCATACTGCCGCAGCAGTTCCGGGCTATCCGCCTCCAGGAAGCCCGATTCATTCTCCACGTTCGGCGAAAACACCGCCGCGTGAAACGTGCTTCCGGCAAACTGCCCGTTCATGACAAGTTTCTTCAGCGCTGCCTGTCCGTGCCGACCGAAGCCCGCCACCACGCAGTCGAAGTCCTCCGTCGCCCTTCCTTCCGCGTCAAAGTGCATGAAACGCCAGGGCGGACAGGTGCGGATCAGCGCCCGCGCCGCCAGATCGGCCGAATCGAACACATTGACATATCCGAAGCCGTAGCGCTCTTCCGAGACCTGCAGCATCGGCGCCAGGATATCCTCCGCGCCGGGCAGCGTGATCTGGGTGTTTTTCGCCGGAACCCCGGCCTTCTCCAGCGCGTCCTTCAGGCGCAGCGCATAGAACAAATTCTCATCTTCCGCCTGATCGAGCGCATAGACCGTGAGCTTCCGTTTCCGGATCCGCAATTTCCGGATCACGGGCTTTTCGGACCGTACCGCCGCGTTCCCGGTCAGGACGGACATTCCCGCCGTATTCAGGTCGTTCACCGTGGCCTCGTCGGCGCTTTCGGCGATAAAAACCACCGAAGTCTTTCCGGCAGAAACACATTCGCGTCCAAGCGTGACGCTTTTTTCATTGATGCCGTAGATCAGTGTAAGGTCCCCGTGGCGGGCCAGCATAAAGCGCAGATAACGCAGCAGTCCCGCGCCGATGGTGTACATGGCGGCGCTGGCCATGGAATAGAAGGCCATCAGGTGTACCACCCAGAAGACAATCAGACCTGCCTGGGTCGATACCGGTGTTGTGTTTTTGATGGTATCCAGGTCGTTGACGCCGATGAACATGCGAATGACGGTCATCGGCGTACGGATCACGGTCAGAGCCAGGCTGCCTTCCAGCGCCTCTGCGTACCCGATGCCGTAGATGATCAGTCCGCCGACCACGGCAATCGTCATAAATACCGCGCTCAGCCGCCGGGCGGCAGCCGGTTTGAGCACCAGGCCGAGGATCATGGCGAAGAACACCAGCGCCGACAGAATCAGACTCAGAATTGGGAGCATCCGCATGCCTCCGTTCAGATTGATAAATTTGATTATAACATGCGAAGCCGGCGGAATCAATAACATCCGCCGGCTCCGCAGCCTTTGTCTCTGACACTGTTCAGCCTCTGAACCGGGAGAGAAAGTCGATGGTCTCCTGCTTTCTGGGGTTTCCAAAGATTTCCTCCGGGCTCCCCTGCTCACAGATCACGCCGCCGTTCATATAGACCACGCGTCTGCTCACATCCCGCGCAAAGGCCATCTCGTGCGTGACGACCAGCATCGTCATGCCGCTCTCCGCCAGGTCCTTCATGACGGTCAGGACTTCCCCGACCATCTCCGGGTCCAGGGCCGAGGTCGGCTCGTCGAACAACAGTACCTCCGGATCCATCGCCATGGCCCTCGCGATGGCGACGCGCTGCTTCTGGCCGCCTGAGATCTGCCGCGGGCGGGCGTTGATATACGGGGTCATGCCAACCTTTTCCAGATAGTGCATGGCGTGCTCCCTGGCCTCGGTTTTATCCCGCTTCAGGACCTTGATCTGGCCCACCATGCAGTTTTCCAGGACGGACATGTTGTTGAAGAGGTTAAAGGACTGGAACACCATGCCCACATGGGCCCGGTATTCCGCCGGGTTCGTTCCTCGCTGCAGGACGTTCTTCCCATGATAGAGAATCTCTCCGGACGTGGGGGTCTCCAGGAGATTGACGCAGCGCAGCAGGGTGGATTTTCCGGAGCCGGAGGCGCCGATGATGCTGATGACATCGCCGTGGCTGACGGTAAAGTCGATGTCCTTGAGAACCTCATGGGAGCCGAAGGACTTGGACAGATGATTGATCTGCAGAATTAAGTCCTGCATCTTATTCCGCCTCCTTTTCTCTGTTCTCGTACTCTTTGCTGCGCTCATCAAAGGGCGTACCTTTGTCGGGATGGCGATAGGTTCCGGCGGTCATGGTCAGCTGATCCTCCTGGACCAGTTCGTAGTTGCCGGAGCCGTCCATCTTCTTCTCCACCCAGCGCAGCAGGAAGGAGGCGATCAGCGTCATGGTGAGATAGCCCACCATCTCCACCGTGGCCGAAGGGAAGTAGAGGTAGCTCGCGCCCACCGTAGCCCGGTGTGC
>Ga0256405_10005492_pt1 | contig 21793 bp, 20 predicted proteins | sample RumenRJG_02DNA_FD_189096 | JGI IMG/M metagenome (GOLD analysis project Ga0256405, IMG submission 189096) | Bovine rumen microbial communities from Lethbridge, Alberta, Canada - RJG_02 | ecosystem: Host-associated > Mammals > Digestive system > Stomach > Rumen | place: Canada: Alberta... | reverse complement strand
GTTTACTATTCAAATTCTATTGTGCCTGGCGGCTTGGATGTAATATCATACATTACACGGTTTACATGACTTACTTCATTTATGATTCTTGAAGTCACTGTCTTCAGCACCTCATATGGTATCTCAACTATATCTGCTGTCATGAAATCGACTGTATTCACGGCGCGGAGCGCTATCGCATAGTCATAGGTTCTCTCGTCTCCCATGACACCTACGCTTCGCATATTGGTAAGCGCTGCGAAGTACTGGCCGGCTGTCTTGTTGAGGCCTGCCTTCTCCATTTCCTCGCGGAAGATGGCATCGGCGTCCTGGACTATCTTCACCTTTTCCTCAGTAATGTCACCGATGATACGGATTCCAAGTCCCGGGCCCGGGAATGGCTGACGCATTACGAGCTCTTCAGGAATGCCGAGATGGAGACCGACCTTACGCACTTCATCCTTGAAGAGATATCGTAGCGGCTCTACTATCTCCTTGAAATCTACATAGTCAGGCAGTCCTCCTACATTGTGGTGACTCTTGATCGTGGCCGATTCGCCGCCGAGTCCTGATTCAACTACATCCGGATAGATGGTTCCCTGAACCAGATAATCTACTTTTCCAATCTTCTTAGCTTCCTGCTCGAAGACACGAATGAATTCCTCACCGATTATCTTTCTCTTCTTCTCAGGCTCTGTCACTCCCTTGAGCTTGCTATAGAAGAGATCCTTGGCATTGACCCTGACGAAGTTCAGCTCATACGGGCCTTCCGGTCCGAATACCTTCGATACCATGTCACCCTCATCCTTACGAAGGAGGCCGTGGTCTACGAATACGCAGGTCAGGTTCTTGCCGATTGCCTTTGCGAGTAGAACTGCTGCAACTGATGAATCGACTCCGCCTGAAAGCGCACAGAGAGCCTTGCCGTCACCTATTTTTTCACGGAGTTCCTCTATCGTTTTTTCAGCAAACGATGACATCTGCCAGTCACCGGCACATCCGCACACGTCGATCACGAAGTTATGTAATATCTGCTTGCCGTACTCGGTGTGAAGAACCTCCGGATGGAACTGGACTGCATAGAGTTTCTGAGCCGGGTTTTCAGCCGAAGCCACCGGGCAGTTATCGGTATGTGATGTGATATGAAAGCCTGCTGCCGGCGTCTTTATATAATCATTGTGGCTCATCCACACGATGGAGTTCTTCGGCACACTTTTAAAAATAGGACTCTCCGCGTCGTCTACCGTAAGGGGCGTCTTTCCGTATTCTCTCTCCGGCGCGTGATCTACAACGCCGCCTAACACATGCATCATCAGCTGTGCGCCGTAGCAGAGTCCGAGGATCGGCACTCCGATCTCGAAAAGCTCCTTCGGGGCTGTCGCCGAATCCTTTTCAAATACGCTGTTCGGACCGCCCGTCAGAATGATGCCCTTCGGGTTCATTTCTTTTATTTTTTCGAGAGGCGTCTTATACGAGGTGATCTCGCAGTACACGTGGTTCTCTCTGACACGGCGTGCCACAAGCTGGTTGTACTGCCCGCCGAAGTCTATGACCAAGACTTTTTCTTTATGTTCCATTAAAAGCTCCTTTTTTGAAAACGAAAACCTTCTCATATGATAACTTATTAGAAGATTTTTTTCCATAGGCAGTTTATTTTTTGAAGAAAAATCCGATAAAAATAAAAAGGAGCGAATACCATGAGCAGTTACACAGTCACTAATAATATGTACCTGAGAAATCTATATAAGTCCACCGACTCTTCACTTGTGAAGGGTTCGAACCGCAAAGAAGCCTCGAAGCCGAAGCTCATCATCGCAGATACGACGGCTCTCCAGAAGGGCATCAGCAGCCTGGCGGACGAGGACTACGGTGATCCTGACGAAGAGGATGAAGAGATCACGAAGGCGAATTTCTATAAAAAAATGAAGGCCTTTGCCGACGCTTATAACAACACGCTCGACTCTTCCTCTTCTTATAAGACGAGCAAGTACGCGAAGACCGCCACCAAGCAGATAGAGTCCCTGGTATCACAGTACAGCGACGAGCTCGATGATCTCGGCGTCTCTCTCGATGATGACGGATACATGACTCTTTCAGATTCTGCTTTCGATAATATCGACGAAGCCGATTTTGAGGATACTTTTGGAAAGGATTCAGAGTTTATGAAGTCCCTGAATTCCATCGCGAAGAAGCTGTACAGGCACATTGATGTACAGGCATAAGAACACGCGGGTTCCCGGAAACGGGGACCTTTTTTCATGTCTTGACTAACTCTTATGAACTTACTATAATATGTTCTGATTGCGAGCGCGAAAGCCGCTCTATTTTTTATTTTTAAAAGGAGTAATAAAAACAAATGGAAGACTGTAATAATCTCGAAAACGTGCGGATCCTTACACATCCGCTGATCCAGCATAAGATCTCAAGGCTTCGGGATAAGACGACCGGTACGAACGAATTCAGACAGTTAGTCGGCGAGATAGCAATGCTCGAGGGCTTCGAGGCCCTCGCAGACCTGCCGCTTAAGGATATCGAGGTGGAGACACCTATCGAGAAGTGCCAGACACCTGTCATCGCCGGAAAGAAACTGGCTGTTGTGCCGATCCTGCGTGCAGGTCTCGGAATGGTTGACGGTGTTCTTTCACTCGTTCCTACTGCAAAAGTCGGTCATATCGGACTTTACAGAGATCCTAAGACCCATGAGCCACACGAGTATTATTGCAAGCTCCCTAGCCCTATAGAACAGCGTACCATCGTAGTCGTAGACCCGATGCTCGCTACAGGCGGTTCTGCCTCGGCTGCCATTGATTTTATCAAGCAGCATGGCGGAAAGAAGATAAAATTCATGTGCATCATCGCTGCACCGGAGGGCGTTATCAGACTTCACAACGACCATCCAGATGTGCAGATCTACATCGGACACTTAGACAGAGAACTGAACAAAGACGCATACATCTGCCCTGGTCTCGGAGACGCCGGAGACAGGATTTTCGGAACGCTGTAAAGGTAGTAAATCATGGGAATTTTTTCAAAGGATGACTCCTCGGAAGTCAAGCCTCTGCATATAATCATAGTTGGCTGCGGAAAAGTCGGCCACACCCTTATCGCCCAGCTCTCGAAAGAGGGCAATGACATCACGATAATCGATGAGAGCGACCAGAAGATAAGCGACATCACGAACCAGTACGATGTCATGGGTATCGTCGGAAACGGTGCCAGCTACAGTGTGCAGAAAGAGGCCGGGATCGATGATACCGACCTGCTTATCGCCGTCACTGATTCTGACGAGCTGAACCTGCTCTGCTGCACCATCGCCACTCGTATCGGTAAATGCTCTGCGATTGCCAGAGTCAGAAATCCGGAGTACAGCACAGAGATCAACTATCTCCGTGACAGGCTCGGTCTCGCGATGATCATAAATCCCGAGATGGAAGCGTCGATGGAAGTCGCCAGGATCCTCTACCTGCCGAGTGCTCTCGAGGTAAACTCCTTTGCTCACGGCGAGGCACAGATGATAAAATTCAAGGTAAAGGAAGACTCAAAGCTCGTCGGTTCTGCCGTCTATAATATAGCAAAAGAGACAAAGAACCTGCTCTTTACAACTGTCTTCCGTGACGGTCAGGTCATTATCCCGAACGGTAATTTCATCTTTAACGCCGGCGACATGGTGTCTTTCGTCACCTCCCGCCACAATGGAAAAAATGCTCTGAAATCCCTCGGTGTTCCGACCACAAATGTCAGGGACTGCATGATAATCGGAGGCGGAAAAGCCGCTTTTTACCTGGCCCAGCAGCTCATACACGAGAATATTTCCGTGAAGATCATCGAGCGTGACATTCACCGCTGCGAGGAATTATCTGAGCTTCTCCCGAATGCCATCATCATAAACGGCGACGGCACTAACGCCGATCTGCTCAAAGAAGAAGGCATCGAGAATATCGACTCCTTCGTCCCTCTGACCGGTATAGATGAAGAAAATATCCTGCTGACCCTCCATGCGAAGCAGGTATCTGACGCCAAAGTCGTGACGAAGATAAACCGTTTTGCTTTCCAGGATGTCATAAACACTCTGGATCTCGGAAGTGTCGTTTACCCGAGGATCATCACCTCTGAAGCTATCATCGCCTATGCGAGAGCAAAGCGGGCTTCAATGGATTCAAACATAGAGACCCTCTATCATATGTATAACGATACTGTCGAGGCCATAGAGTTCAGGATCGGTAAGCCGTCTGCTGCTACCGGAACTCCGCTTAAGGACCTGAAACTCCGTGGTCATCTGATGGTTTCTTTCATAAACAGAAACGGACGTATCATTTTTCCGACAGGAGAAGATACGATCGAGGTCGGCGATACGGTAATGATCGTTACGACACACACTGGTTTTTCTGATATAGTAGACATTCTCGCATAAAGGAGGAAACGGCTGTGAACCAGCCAATCATAAAATACGTTCTTGGAAAAGTCCTGGCTATCATAGGTCTTTTGATGATCGTTCCGATGGTCACTGGCCTTATATACCGTGAAGACGAAGTTTTAGCTTATCTGATAGTCGGAGTCCTGAGTTTTGTGATCGGACATTTTTCCAGCAGGAAGAAACCCAAAAACACGATGTTCTACCTGAAAGAGGGCTGCGTAGTAACGGCTCTCTCGTGGATCCTGATCTCTGTAGTCGGCGCGATTCCATTCATGCTGACCGGAGAGATCCCGAATTTTATCGACGCGATGTTCGAGACTTCATCAGGTTTTACGACGACAGGCGCTTCGATACTGCAAGACGTAGAGGCGCTTTCACACGCTTCTCTGATCTGGCGAAGCTTCACTCACTGGATCGGCGGCATGGGAGTTCTCGTATTCCTGCTTGCTGTCATCCCGATGTCCGGCGGCTCAAATATCAACCTGATGCGTGCCGAATCCCCGGGACCTTCGGTCGGAAAACTCGTTCCAAAGATCAGAAGCTCAGCCAGCATCCTATACCGGATCTACTTCGGTATGACAGTAGTCCAGATTGTGCTTCTGATCATCGCAAAAATGCCTGTTTTTGACGCTCTGTGCATCACCTTCGGGTCAGCCGGAACTGGTGGTTTCGGTGTCAGAAATGACAGCTGCGGAAGCTACACTCCGCTTCAGCAGTGGATCACAGCGATTTTCTTTGTACTGTTCGGCGTGAATTTTAACTTCTATTATTATATACTCGCAAAGGATCCGAAGAAGAGCTTCAGGATGGAAGAGGTGAGAGCCTATTTTGGCATAATAGCAGCTTCCGTCTTCCTGATTTTTTTCAATATCTGCGGACGCTTCGACACAGTCTCTGCTGCCCTTCGCGCCGCCTTCTTTCAGGTCGGATCTATTATAACGACCACAGGTTATTCGACTGTAGACTTTAATCTCTGGCCTACCTTCTCGAAGGCTATACTGGTACTTCTGATGTTCATCGGAGCCTGCGCCGGTTCGACTGGCGGCGGCTTCAAGGTATCGAGGATCATCATCGCTTTCAAGACTTTCCTGAAAGAGGCGAACTCATACATCCACCCGAAGAGCGTCAAGAAGATAAAAATGGACGGAGAATGTGTCGAACACGACGTTATCCGCTCTGTGAATGTCTATATGATCACCTACCTGACGATTTTCGTCCTGTCGGTGCTTCTCGTATCGATAGAGGGAAAGGATCTGGTCACGACCTTCACCTCGGTGGCTGCCACATATAATAACATAGGACCGGGACTGGCCGAGGTGGGGCCTGCGGCAAACTTTGACAGTCTGTCATATTTTTCAAAGATCGTGCTGATATTCGACATGATCGCTGGAAGACTCGAGCTGTTCCCGCTCCTGATCCTCTTCCACCCGGCAGTACTTAAAGACATTTTCGTAAAGAAAAAATGCAGTCAGTCTGCAAAATAAAAAGAGCGCCCCTTTGGGGGCGCTTATTTTTTGATCTTATTTGGCGGCGATGACCTGGCGCATGTCGTAAAGGCCTGCCGGCTTTCCTTTAAGGAACTTCGCTGCTTCGACGGCACCTTTTGCAAAGACACTCTTCGAAGTGGCCTGATGCTTGAAAGTGATGACCTCGTCGTCTCCGGCGAAGATCACTTCATGCTCACCTACGATATTCCCACCGCGGATAGATGAGATACCGATCTCCTTCGGGTCTCTCTTCTGTCTTCTGTCGTGTCTGTCATAGATGTAAGTGTACTTCCCATCGGCTGCTTCATTCACCGCATCTGCAAGAGCTATGGCTGTTCCGCTTGGTGCATCGAGCTTCTGGTTGTGATGGGCTTCCACTATCTCCACATCGAATCCTGCGTCTGCAAATACCTTAGTGGCTTTTCCCAAAAGCTCAAACAGGGTATTGATGCCTAGGGACATATTTGCGGAGCGGAGGATGGCGACCTTTTTGGAAGTCTCGTTTACTTTTTCAATCTGCGCATCAGAAAGTCCTGTCGTACAGAGCACTACCGGGATCTGCTTTTCTGCGGCGTAGTCCAGAAGTCCGTCCACTGCCTTCGCATTTGAAAAATCGATGATAACGTCCGCATCCACGTCACACTCTGCCGGCCAAGCGTAGACCGGATAGTCGTTCTTCTGCTCGGTATATGGGTCAATGCCGGCCACGATCTGACAGTCATCATCGCCTGCTACTATCTGTGTAATGACCTGACCCATGTGGCCATTAGCACCGTTCATTATAATACGCGTCATAGTAATCCGTAATCCTTCATAGCTTTCTTAAGTTTCTCGAGGTTCTCAGGCTCCATCTCACAGAGCGGCAGACGAAGAGGTCCGACCTCTTTTCCCATCAGGTTCATGGCTGTCTTTACAGGGATAGGGTTTACCTCGCAGAAGAGAGCGTCGACAAGTGGAAGCTCGCGGAGCTGGATCTGTCTGGCCTTCTCTATGTCACCGTTCAGGAAGCTCATGACCATTTCATGTACGTCGTGCGGAGCTACGTTTGAAACCACTGAAATGACTCCGATGCCGCCGAGTGAAAGGATAGGAACTACGAGTCCGTCCTCTCCCGAGTAAAGCTCGATATCTCCGTCACAGAGTCTCATCATCTCTGAAGTCTGTGCGAGATTTGCGGTAGCGTCCTTTACTCCGACGATATTCTTCTTAGTCTTACGAAGAGTAGCTACTGTCTGCGGAGCGATGTTCGTGCCTGTTCTTCCAGGAACGTTATACAGGATCAGCGGAAGCTTCGTCGAATCTGCTATAGCGCTGTAGTGAGCGATAAGTCCCTTCTGTGTAGACTTGTTATAGTAAGGTGTAACAACTAATGCTGCATCTGCTCCGTGCTCCTCAGCCTCCTGTGTCAGCTGGATAGCCGTAGCCGTGCAGTTGCTTCCTGTTCCTGCTACTACCGGGATCCTGTGCTTTGTGAACTCTACAGCCTTCTTTATGCACTCGCTGTGCTCTTCCATAGAAAGGGTCGAACCCTCTCCTGTAGTACCAACGATAACGATGGCATCTGTACCGCCGGCAATCTGCTCTTCTATGATCTCTTCGAGCTTATCGTAATTCACCGATTCATCGGCATTCATAGGTGTGACGATGGCCACGCCTGCTCCTTTAAAAACAGCCATTTTTTCTCCTTCTACTTATTACTTTCATCACTTATTTTAAAAATCTGGTCGCACTTTTTTCTCAGGCTCTCCGGCAGCACCGTCCCTGTGAGGATCAGCTGCATCGAATCCGTGCCAAGCGAGACCAGGTTCACCATGTCGTCTTCTGATATGATCCCCTCATCTGACAGGCCTAAAAATTCGTCGAGAACTAAGATGTCGCACTCCCCGGTCGTTAAAACCTTCTTTGCGAAACCGAGTCCGTTCAGGATATTCTGCTTCTCGTCTTTTTTCTCTTCGTCGCTCAGCTCGTTGAAATTATGCGTACTGCGTTCAAAAGAAAATGCCTTCACTTCAGGCTCGAGCCTTTTGAAATAGTCCTCATCCAGCTGTCCTTTCAGGAACTGGATGATATAAACACTCTTCCCCACCGAGGCAGCCCTTATCGCGTTTCCGAGCGCCGCGGATGTCTTTCCCATCCCCGGACCGTAATATACCTGTACTTTTGCCATAAATACCTCGCTATGACACCGGCAGACCCGTCCGCCGTTTATAATATAATCTTTAGTATTTTATCACAAATCTCGTCTTTACGCAAAGACTCATTGCCGTCAGATTGCCTAAATTTTTCGTATTATTTGAAGGAATTTCGTCATTTTTCTTATAGTGTTTGGCAGTGCCAGGTGATATAATATAAAAGTTGCATTGCAATCAAATAATCGAATAAATGAGGTGTAAAAATGATTCAGACAAGAGAAGATATCAGAAACGTCGCGATCATCGCACATGTCGATCACGGTAAAACGACGCTTGTAGATCAGCTGTTAAGGCAGAGCGGTGTCTTCCGGGAGAATCAGGAAGTGCAGGAGCGTGTCATGGATTCAGGTGCCATCGAGCGTGAGCGTGGAATCACGATCCTGTCAAAAAATACAGCCGTAAAGTATAAAGACGTAAAGATAAATATCGTCGATACCCCGGGACACGCTGATTTCGGCGGCGAGGTTGAGCGTATTTTAAAAATGGTCGACGGCGTTGTTCTTCTTGTCGACGCGTTCGAGGGCGTTATGCCACAGACGAAGTTCGTTCTGATGAAGGCTCTGGCATTAAACCTTCCGGTCATCGTATGTATCAACAAAATTGACCGTCCTGGTGCCAGACCTGCAGAAGTAGTCGATGAGACTCTTGAGCTTTTTATGGATCTCGACGCTACTGACGAGCAGCTGGATGCTCCGTTCATCTACGCATCAGCTAAAGACGGCTACGCTATAAACGAACTCGGCGATGAGAAAAAGGATATGACTCCGCTTTTCGAAGCCATCCTGAAGTACATCCCGGCTCCTACAGGTGACCCGGATGCCAATACCCAGGTACTGATCTCTACTATCGACTATAATGATTACGTAGGCCGTATCGGTATCGGTAAAGTATCAAACGGTTCTATAAAGCTGAACCAGAACGCCGTAGTTGTAAATCACCACGATCCGGATAAGAAAGAAAATGTCCGTATCTCGAAGCTCTACGAGTTCGAAGGTCTGAACAAGGTCGATGTCGAAGAGGCAAAGATCGGTTCGATCGTAGCTATCTCAGGTATCGCTGATCTCCACATAGGTGATACGATCTGCGGAACTGACGGTGACCCTGTGGCTATCCCGTTCCAGAAGATTTCTGAGCCTACCATCGCCATGAACTTCATAGTAAATGACAGCCCGTTCGCCGGAACCGAAGGCAAATACGTGACCAGCCGTCACATCAGAGACAGACTTTATAAAGAGCTGAATACAGATGTATCTCTCAGAGTAGAGGATACAGACAGCCCTGATACGTTCAAGGTATCAGGCCGTGGTGAGCTTCATCTGTCAGTACTTATCGAGGAGATGAGACGTGAAGGATATGAGTTTGCCGTAAGTAAGGCTGAGGTTCTCTATCACTATGACGAGAATGGAAAGAAGCTCGAGCCTATGGAGAGAGCTTACGTCGATGTCCCGGATGAGTTCCAGGGTGTCGTTATCGAGAAGCTTTCAGCACGTAAGGGTGAGCTCCAGGGTATGCGTCCTATCACCGGAGGCTACACCCGTCTCGAGTTCGTGATCCCGGCCAGAGGCATGATCGGTTACAGAGGCGACTTCATGACAGATACCAAGGGTAACGGTATCATAAATACAGTCTTTGAAGGCTACGCTCCATATAAGGGAGAAATCGCTTACAGAAAACAGGGTTCCCTTATCGCTTACGAGGCCGGAGAGTCTGTTACCTATGGACTTTTCGCAGCTCAGGACCGTGGTACACTTTTCATCGGACCTGGTGAGAAGGTTTACTCAGGAATGGTAATCGGCGCTTCAAACCGTGCTGAGGACATCGAGATCAACGTCTGCAAGAAGAAGCATCTGACAAATACCCGTACTTCTTCATCAGATGAAGCTCTGACACTCGTTCCGCCAAAGATACTCTCACTCGAGCAGGCTCTCGACTTTATCGAGACTGATGAGCTCCTTGAGGTAACACCGGAGCATCTCCGTATCAGAAAGAAGATCCTCGATCCTCTTCAGAGAAAGAGAGCTATGATCAGAAGAAATAACAACCAGTAATTTTTCAAATAAAAAGGCTCGCTACGGCGGGTCTTTTTTTGTTGAAGAAACTATTTAAAAGGGTTATAATCTATGTATTGACAGAAATACACAGGAGGATTTTTTATGTTAGAGTACCGTTATGATACCCAGCTTCTTATCGATGGAGAGGATCTCGATGAGGACGAGATAAACGATTATTTCGTACAGAACTTCAAGGGGGACTGCCTTTTGGCCGTAGGCGACGAGGACCTGATAAAAATACACTATCATACGAATGAGCCTTGGAAAGTGCTTGAGTACTGTGCTTCACTCGGCGAGATCTATGACATAGTCGTAGAGGACATGGACCGCCAGGCGAGAGGACTTCACGGCTGATTTTTCAGGAGGAGGTATACAGATGGACGACGGACGCGATTATTTAGCTAGAGTTAAAAAATACCGTGAGAGCAAAAATCACACGGAACTCAAATACTGCAGGATCTGTGGCAGAGCCTTTCCATATAATGGCGAGGGCGATATCATCTGTCCCCGATGCATCCAGAAGGAGCAGGATGATTTCGAAAGAGTAAAAAAATACCTAAGCGAGAATCATTCCACCGAGAAGGAAACTGCCGAGGCTACAGGAGTTCCCGAAGTTACCCTGACCAAATGGGTCAGAGAGGGAAGGCTTTCCTTCGGAGCCGGTGTATCCGGACTTAGCTGCGAGATGTGCGGCAAGCCTATCCGCACCGGAAAGCTCTGTGCTGACTGCCAGAAGAAAGTAAGTAAAAAAGGATATTCCACCAACCGGTCAAATAACTATGGAAAAATGCGTTTTGCCGGCAGGGATAATTGACCGGATCTATCGAAGGCCCTGCCGTCCATTCAGGGGAAGGAGCGGCCTATGAACAAGCTGACAGATTACGATCAGGAGAGAAAAAAATCTATAAGCAGACTCTCGGAGATTATGACCTCAGGTACTGCACAGAGTGCGGGAGACTTTTCGCGTATCCTGGTTACGGACCGAATATCTGCCGTGACTGCCTGAACAAAGATCAGACTGATTTCGACAAAGTCCGTGAATACCTGGAAACGCACGACTCGAGTCTACCGAAGACAGCGGTCGATACCGGCGTACCCCCGAAGAAGCTGTATCAGTGGGTCCGTGAGGAGAGACTTTACTTCAAAGACGCTGAAGGAAGCGGACTTTATTGCGAGATCTGCGGCGTTCCGATCACCACAGGGCGCTACTGCCGCAAGTGCAAGGCTAAACTGATGCTCAAAGGTGTAAAGATAAACACCGATTCACCTTCAGATACTATCGATGAAAAAATGCGTTTCATCGGAAATTCCAAAAAGTAACGGAGTATTTTTATGCAATTCAGGATTATGGGTTTTACGCTCCTGCAGATACTCGAAGTGTACCTCATCCTCTCATTCCTGCTGACTGTTTTTTCAGTGGTCAGAATGTACGTGATAGGCGCCTTCGCATGTAATAAGAAAAAAGGGCTTCAGAGGATGGAGCTTCTCCGCAGCCAGGGCCGGTTCAGCCAGTACCCCATCTACACTATGGAAGAGATCGCGGAGAAGAAAAAGCGCGGAGCTGTAAGGCTCTCCGTATTTTTAAATGATACCGGGAAAAGATCCCGGTGCGTCATAGTATGTCCTGGCGGCGGTTACGCGCATCTGTGCACGACCAAGGAAGGCTATCCTGTAGCCGCAAAGCTTAATGAGATGGGCTACACAGCTTTCGTTCTCGAGTACAGGGCCGGACTTGACTGCTCATCACATGCTCCGATGCATGACCTCGCTGCAGCCGTCCGCTTCATCTCCGCCCGGGCCGACCAGTTTAACGTAGACATGGATGGTTACGCCGTTGTAGGATTTTCTGCAGGCGGTAATCTGGCGGGCATTTTCGGAGGCAAAGCCTGGGGCTACGAAAAGTACAACGCTCCAAAGCCTGGCTGCCTGATAATGGGCTATCCGTGGACAAATGTGAACCACTGGATGAAACACCCTTACTGGAATATCTGGGTCGCCCTGATGGGTATCTGGCTCTCCGAGCGTGGCAATATCTATATGTTCGGTCCGAAAGGTCATTTTAACAAGAAAAAAAGAGATTCGCTCTGCGTTCAGAAATGGATCACGCCTGACTATCCGCCTGTCTATATGTTCGGAAGCGGAAATGACGTGCTCGTGCCTACTGCCGCTCATCTCGATGTACTCGCAAAGGCCCTAAAGGAGAACGGAGTCCCATACAAATACGATAAGTTCTTCGGGCTTCCGCATGGCGTAGGACTTGGCTATCACACGAATGCTGAGGGCTGGTTAGATACAGCAGTTCAGTTCTGGGAAGAAGAAGTCAGCAAATAAAAAGCGCCCTTACGGGCGCCTTTGTTTTATTTGTTTTCCTGGTTCATTTTTTCAGCAAGCTCACAGATCAGGTGTACACAGGTATCTTCACCGAGAATGCCCGAGTCGAGCGCCAGATCGTAGTTCTGATATGCGCCCCACTGCTGGTCTGTGTAGTAGCGGTAATAAGTACGTCTCTGCTTATCCTTCTTCTGGATACGCTTGCGGACGTCTACATTTGTGATGTCACCGTATCTCTCGAGGACTCTCGTGATCCTGTGCGGCATGTCAGCGTGGATCAGCACATTCAGACAAGGTATCTCTGCATTCCTCAGGATGTAGTCACTGCAGCGTCCTACGATAACGCACGGTCCCTTCTTCGCTGCGTCAAGGATAACCTTCCTCTGTGCCAGGAATATCTCGTCCTGAGGGCTCTGGAAGTACATCGCAGAGGCAGCCGAGATGTCAAACCACTTATTCGCAGCTGATGTCGTCTCACCCTGCTCCTCTATGAGCTCCTTAGCGTAGCCGCTCTCTTCTGCAGTCTTCGTGACGATCTCGCCGTCTAAGAATGGTACGTTGAGCTTATTCGCTACTTTTTCTCCGATAGAATGTCCGCCGCTTCCGAACTCACGGCTTATAGAAATAACTGGATACATAAGAATACCCCCTTTGCTGGTATCGTTATATAAGACGCGCCTGCGTCTCACTTCTTTAGCTATATTGTACAAAAAAAGGTGCTAAATGTCAAAAGAAATTGTAAAATATTTATACTTTAATCTGAGTGGAGTGTATAACTACAAAACCCCGATGGTAGATCTGACTGATATATCTGGAACTAACTGCTACTGCGATGATGTCGCAGGATCTGAAATCTGCAGACGAATAGACGCTCTACCTGAAATCCCCCCTGTCCGCTTCATAGACTCCGGGAATTATCACTATATGTCTCTCTTCTTCATGCGAAAAATAACCGTTCCATTCACTCTACTGCTCCTCGACAATCATCCGGACACCAAACTTCCGGTCTTTGGGAATATCACATCTTGCGGCGGATGGGTAAGAGAAGCCTCTGAGACGATTCCTAATATGATGCAGGTTATCATGGCCGGAGTAGATTCTGACCTTATAGAGGAGGAATCTCCGCTTCCTGAGCGGGCTTTCTCAGTATGTCTATCCGACCTGCCTGCGATTTTCTCCAGGCTGGAAACTCCACTCTATATATCACTGGATAAGGATATCATGAATCCTGAGTATGCGAGAACTGACTGGACCCAGGGACCTTATACACTTGAAGACATCATTTCTATCCTAAAAACTGCCTACTCTTCGTGTGATGTCATAGGTCTCGATATCTGCGGTGAAAAAAAAGAAGATCCTACAGACGAGGATCTACTGATAAATGATCAGACAAACCAGAAGCTGCTGGAGATATGCGAGTAGGTTCGAGCCCTACTCGTACATTTTGACAAAAAAATAAGGACTTCAGTCAACTACTGAAATCCTTTAGCAGCTCCCCGAGTAGGGCTCGAACCTACAACAACTCGGTTAACAGCCAAATGTCGATACGTCATTCTCTTTCTCTAGTTTCTATCTATTCATTTTATCTACCATATATAGTTTTCTAGTCAGGTAACCATATATTATTTACCTCATTTCTTCTAAATTCAGGTGCATTTCTATAACATTTTTGATGAATGATACCGAACCGCACCTATATATCTTCATTTATAGTTTCCACTCTGTATATCATAAAATACATTTTTAGCATACTTATTTTACTAAATCAAATCTCATATGAAAATCTCCTTTTCTGTAATACAGATCAAACTTATTGTAGTCCAGAGACAGTTCATAAGAGATATATGACCTGAATGACGGATCAGATATACGGAGAATCCTTTTCCCGCCATCTTCAGATATCGAAAACCTATACCCAGTCACATATTGCTCGCTTGAATCAAAAAATCCATCAAATGTACCATCTTTGTGAAATATAAATGTTCTCCTGCTTTCATCAGATATAAATTTTTTATCATATAGTACATCAAGAACAGCATCATCTTCCTCACTATAAGAAAAATCTTCAATCTCTTTCTTTACATCTATACTTTCCTTGCCTGCTTTGATTACATCAGGATCATTTCCGGATAAATCCGTCTCATCTTCTGCTTTAACTTTACCGCTATTATCAAGCATTGCCTCAAAAGATCTTTTGGAAGCAGACTTTGAATCAACACCTTGTACAGGACTAGTGATGTAAAAGCACAGATACCATGTTACGATCAGCGTAGCAAAGAAACCAATTATACAGTTAGAAAGAAAAATCTTACGATACTGCATACAGCTGATCATCTCCTCTCAGTTTACTGAGATAAAGAAGGTCATCAATGCTATGCATCAGGAAGCACCTGGCATCAGGTGTATCTCTCTTGATCTTATTGAAAATAGAATAGACAAGAGAAAATGACTGATATTCAGCACCATTGTTGTTGTCGTTAAGCTCTGATATTACAGATGAACTCGGACTAAGATAAAAGAAATGAAATGAGCTTAGTATATTACTGAAAGCCCCATTTAATCCCTGCTTTTTATCCTCTGATAGTGCAAAGAAGCAATCTTTTGCAAAGTTCACCTCGCTCTTCACATTAAATGCTCTGAGTTCTTCAATATCTATTATCTCACCTTTATCTCTAGCCTCACCAAGCAGTTCCTTTCTTTCATCATCAAGATATCCATCAAGATAATGAAAATAGTTCATAATGTCTATCTGATCTAATGACTCATCATTTCTGTCGATATCAGTAAAGACGTAGCAACTGGTATCAAGATCCCGTCTGATACAGATCAGATCCCCTACTTCAAGTGAAATAGTTCTGTTCACACATGAAAAATACACTTTCCACAGATAAGAGGAATCGTCAAATTCTTCCACGCCATCAATACTGTCCACTATGACATATTCCCTGCTAGGAAATACCGTAACTTTTTCACCTTCTGACAAACAAAGGCCAGACTTTCTAAGCAGATATATTTTTCTGTCAGGTTTAAGCAGCATCTCCCATCTGAGCTGACGCTTATCAGAATCTGTATCAAAATTTTCATCCTTGTAACTATCTACCATATAACCACCTAAATACCTTTTTACAATACTATTGTAACCAAGCAGAGTATAAATTAATCAGTATATAAAAAAGATAATCATAGATCATCAGGATATATAAAACGGCAGGCTGTTAAGATAAACACTGAAGAGTACATCATACTTACTATCCAGTGAAAGAGATATAGTAACTATCTTAGAAAAAGGCAGATGACCAAGTTTATCCATATCCTTCTGACAATAAAAAAAGGTCCTTTTTGAAATATCAGCAAAGTATGCAATATCTTCTATTCCTAATCCTTTGTCTATCATTCGACAACGCAGAACCTTACCCTGGGAATTTATTTTTTTGTTTCCGATTATAGAAGCCTTGTCTATCTCATGTACCAAAGGAACAATCTTATTGATATAGTCATCATCAGAAAAATAACGTCCTTCAGAATCAGATAGGCAGCTAGAAGAGGATAATACTGTCTTCATTTTATTCATAAGACCATTATATGTGTCTTCAGTAATTATCCCTCGTTTTTTCAGATAAAAAATCCTGTTGTTCGCCTTTTCTCTAAGATATGAATAATCAGCTCTCTTATGATCTCCTAGCCAGTCATATTCACTCACAGACGTCCTATATCCTGCCTTTTTATTTTCCAGATCATTACGAATAGGATAAAAACGAAGCAAAAAGTCATCCGGCCTGCAGTCCAAAAGACTGAATGATGCAACAGCAAGATAAAAAGGCATATCAACAAATGATGCTCTACCTGAACCATAACGCAACAGAGTATTGTATGAACATATACCCGCTAGATTCCATTTATCGCTGTACGATGTAATATGCTTCTCTTTTCTTAACCGTGAAAACTCTTCACAGGCAGCCTTGTCAAATTCATTCATAATGCAACCTCACTTGTATAATCCTGTAAATGATTATATCAATTTGTTGCATTATTGTCAATTTTATTTGAGCCTGTATTTTACGTTTTTATCTGTATCGGATATAAGCGAGATATTTCCCTGATCATCGATATCAATATCATATAAGACTGATGAGTCTTTATACTTGATAAGAATCACTCCCGAATGCCTTTCTGAATCGTATGCAATATCATATGATGCATCCTTTACCGATTCATATTTTTTGTTAAAATACCCCTGATAAACATTATCAGATTTAAAATCAAACGTTTTATCTCCGCTGGTATATGTTGATCCTGCAATAAGATTCTGAAAACTTTTTTCTGTTTCATAAGCAGTTACATTGCTAGGATCCTGATGTGACAAAGATATTGCAGCTACAACAGGTGCTTTATTTGATGAACGGAGCAGAAGAAAACCTGATATAATCAGAATGAATAAACTGTTGGCAATTATACAGATTGTAAGGAACTTTCTTGAACTGAATAATTTTGAAACCATTGTCATACATTTTTCCTTTCAGTAAATAGTTTAAACTATCATATCCAAGAAAAAGTATAACAGAATAACGCCAATATAAGTCAGACTAAAGTAAAGATGGTATCATCTTTCTTTGTTTTAGTTTTTTGTACGTTTGTAAATCACTGGAATACGCTCTGCTACCTCTGCTTGATGCTTTTTTATTTCATGAGTATATATGGCTCTAGTAGTAGACACCTGTTTATGTCCAAGCTGTCTTGCAACTGAATACTCATCTACCCCATCAGCAATAAGAGCACTTGCAAGAGAATGTCTGAAAGCATGAGGATTTATTTTCCTGATACCATGTTTTTCACTGAACTTTGCAAGATGGCTGTTAATGCTTGTTGGATACATAGGTTTCTCTGGCTTGCTATCCTGTGGAAAACAGAATTTTGCCATATCACACTCTGTCAAGCCGAGATCTATATAGTTCTGTAACAGTTCATCGTGATACTGTTTGAACATATCCATAGTGACCTGATCTACCTGCACGTATTTTTCATCAATATTCTTGTTACCTTCCTGTTCATATAACCCATCATCTTCGTTGTACAGCACCTGGCTATCAATGTGAAGCATATTCTGATCCCAAAGCACGCTATCCCATGTAAGACCTACAATTTCTCCCCTACGGCATCCAGTAATGATAAACAGAGAGATAATCACCTGCCATTTTAGAGGTTCATCGTTAAGACACTCAAATATATGCGTTATTTCATCAGGCTGATAGTAATTTATGTCATGTGACATGCTTATATTTGGCACATCAGAAGCATCTACAGGGTTAAAAGACACATACCTCATCTTGTATGCTTCTTTGAACATAGAATGTAAAACCGATATATGTTCTTTAATGAACTTAGGTTTGATAGTAGAATTATTACTGACAAGGAAAAAATAATCATCAAACCGGAGATTCAAAGCCTCACAGATCTTGTCAGCTGATGTCTTCGAAACCTTTGTTCCTTTAAGCATATTATAAAGAACATTTCTTGCAATACCTGCTTTCTCAGCGGTTTTTTGATAACCAAGCTTATTAGAAGTAAGGTAATTTTTTAAAAAATCACCCTTACAGATACATGAATCCGATACGTTCTTAGACATATTAACAAGCTTATCATAAAAATAGTTGAGCTTGGCCGGAGTAACTTCATTGAGTTTCATATCGCCAAATTCTTCATTAAGCCTCATAAATATATTCTTATAAAAAAGGATTGTATTAGAACGCACTCCCTGTACAGCCTTCATATGTATAAACTCATCAGAAAACTCTCTGAATGTAGGCACAATAGTAGTGATCCCGCCCTCAAGTTCACTTCTGAATTTCATGGCAGCCATTTCTGCCTGCTTATATTGTTTTGAATCTGAAAGGCTCTTGTCTCCATGAAATGTCTTATAATATGACTTGCCTTTCATGGAAACCTTGATTTGAAAATTGCCTGATGCTCTTTTGGTAACAGTATATCCTTTATAATGACGATTCATACATTTCGACCTTTACTTACAATTAAATCTCCAATCTACATTAAGAATTATAGCATAAAAAAAGCCCCCCGTCACTATAAAAATGACAGGAGACCATTTTTAGATGAACCTATATTATTCAGTTCTGTTCTTTATACCCTCGGGCTAGATGGCCGTGTGTTTGTATTACGGTTATTGCTATTCCCTTTAAGATTGATAACATGAGTCTTTAAGAGGATAACAAAAATTCCACCTACAAAGAGTATTGCAAGAAGTATGAACAGGAACACATTCTTGAGGCCTGAGTTCTCACTTGAAACCTCTGGAGCTTCTTCAGTCTTTGTCTCAGATGATGAAACAGTAGCATCAGATACAGGTACAGTCACTACTGAAACCTTAGCTATAGATATAGGCGAAAGGTCCTCAAGGTTGAAGTCCAGTGAACCATCAGCTGCATTGACAACAAGTACATCGTATGTTCCTTCTCTTTCAGTACTCTCATGTACTACGAGATATGGCGTACCATCCTCGAATGTTATTCCATCGCCAGTGAACTCTACATCAGCTCCATTACCTGACTTTATAGATTTTTTCTGTTCCTCTGATGGATTAGCATCAACACTCAGGATACTGTCAATATTTACAGCAATCTTTGACTTGTCATCTGTCTCTGCATCTATACCAGTAACACCAAGATCAGTTAGAAGTGATGGATTAGCTGCATAATACTTCAGTATCTTATTGGCATTATCCTTCTGTTCATCAGTAGTATCAGTAACTGAATCGCAGTTAGTAGTAAATCCTCCTGCCATTACATAAGAATCAGTACCGAGTTCAGATACAGTTGAACCACTATCCTTCAGTGCATCATCTGTTACACTAGAGAAATCAGATGAAACAAGATTTGAAATATATCCAGGATTTCCACTTGGAATATTTGCTTCATACTGTTTCTTCTCACCAGCGCTTACATCATCAGATTTCTTTTTACTACTATTAGTATCATTATCAGCGACTACATTTCCTGTGCCGCCAATTTTTACTGTCGAACCAGTACCATAATTTGAACCAGTTGATGAAGTACTACCGCTTCCGGTACTACCCGTTGAACTATTGCTACCTGATGGGCTATCACGATATACATACTTAGGAACTTCTTTAGTGACAGTCTTTGTCTTAGTAATAGTCTTAGGCTTCTGTTTCTTCAGAGTCGAAACCTGTTCTTTCAGAGACTTATTTGATGTCGTAAGAGCTTTATTCTTATTTGTAAGGCTCTCGTTTTTATCACCGAGTGACTTATTTTTCGATGTCAGATTATCGTTACTCTCAGATAACTCTCTATTCTTACTCGTGAGTGTATCATTATCACTTGCAAGATTCTTGTTCTTGGTAGTAAGATCACTATTTTCATCTGAAAGTGTCTTATTCTTAGAAGTAAGTGAAGCATTCTCAGTAGTTAGATTTGTAAGCTGCTGTGTAAGTGAAGCAGTTACACCGCTGTTCTGACTCGCAGTTTCATACAGATTCTTATATGTATCTGCCTGAGCTTTGTAGTTAGCAGCATCAGTCTTAGCCGTTGAAAGCTGATTTCTAAGATCATTTACAGTTACTGAATCAGATGACGAACCAGAGCTTGATTCAGAATTTATCTGAGCCTTCAGAGAAGCATTTTCTGATTCAAGAGACTGGATTCTAGCCTTTAGTGTAGCTACATCATCAGATGTTCCAGTTCCTGATGTTCCGCTCTTGATCTTATCAACAAGTGTAGTAGGATTCTGAGTTGCTTCCGTAGGATCTACACCAGTTGCTTCTGCTATCTGCTGAAGTGCATCACGGTCTTTTTTATAAGCATCAATCACTTCCTTCAGAGCTGCTTCAATCTGATCTGAATCCTTTCCTGAAATATCGATTCCTGCAAGAGTAGCAAGAGTTTCATTTGCTTTCTTGTAGTCCTCAACTTTTTTCTGTAAAGTAGAAATCTCAGCATTAAGATCAGTAATCTGCTTGTTGAGCTCCGCAATATCAGCCTTCTGTTTCTCATTAGAGGCAGTCATATTATCAAGGTTCTTCTTTAATGCAGTAATGCTTTCAGCTGCATCATCGACTGACTGGCCCGCAGCAGTAAGGGCAGCCTCAATCTTTTCCTTTTCATCTGAGAGCTTAGTATTCTGCTCAGTTAAAGTTTTTACATTTTCCTGTGCTTTATCAAGGGACTCCTGAATCTTTGCCTTATCAGAATTAGCTTCAGCAACCTCTGCCTGAGCATCAGCAATATTTCCATTAAGTTCCTCGATAGTTGCCTTATTATCTGAAATAGTATTCTCTAATTCAGTTACATGTGCCTTGGCATCATCAAGCTGTGTCTTTGTTGTACTTTTGTCTTTTTCAAGCTGAGTAACATTGTTCTTAGCATCTTCAAGCTCAGAATTAAGTTTTGTATTCTCAGTTGTAAGACTTTCAATACGATTCTTCATCTCTTCGATGCTTGCATTCTTATCAGTAATAGTCTGCTCATTTTCAGTAATCTGCTTCTTATAGGCATCAATTACTGCTTGACCACCGAGAGAAATGATATCATCTTCAGTAAGATCTTCGCCGTTCTTTACCTTATCTACAATTTTCTTATATGTATTAAGGAAATCGCTATAAGTATCAGATGTAGCCTTCATAGACTTAAGTGTTTCAATATCGTCTGTTCCGGCTGCTTCTTTGATATCTGCGAGCTTTTTATTAAGAGATTCAATCTCACTGTTAAGAGAAGATTTCTCAGATTCAAGCTGAGTATTATTCTCATTAGCAGTTGCAAGTTCATCATTTACAGTAGCAAGGTCAGCCTGTGCTTTAGTCAGCTGTGCCTGAGTAGACTGTGCTGCTTTTATCTGATCATCAAGTTGCTTCTGTAACTGTTCATTTTTTGTCTGAGCATCAGATATAGCCTGAGTGATCCTACTGAAATCACCACCATACACATCATTGAAAAGGTTGAACTCACTGTACTGTTTTACAGGTATGGTAACCTCACAAGTCCATGTAAGCATTGATGCAGAACCATCCTGATTCTGTTTTGCAAGATAAAATGTCTTTGATGAACCATCTACATCAGCTGTAATAGTCTGAAGAACTACAGCAGTAACAGTGATAGCTCCGTTTGATACATCGGTATCATTCACCTCGACATTATCCATTGAATCATAAAAGTCGAGCATCTTCTGAGTTTCTTCATCTTTAATAGTATTGATGTTTCCCTCAGTAGTGTAATTTGAGAATGACTTACCCTTGACCTGATCATCATATACCTGACTTCTCATAACATAGAAATCAGAAGTCTTGTAAGTTCCCTTTGCATCTGTACCAAA
>Ga0256405_10005491_pt1 | contig 21794 bp, 13 predicted proteins | sample RumenRJG_02DNA_FD_189096 | JGI IMG/M metagenome (GOLD analysis project Ga0256405, IMG submission 189096) | Bovine rumen microbial communities from Lethbridge, Alberta, Canada - RJG_02 | ecosystem: Host-associated > Mammals > Digestive system > Stomach > Rumen | place: Canada: Alberta... | reverse complement strand
CGAATAAATTCGCTTTTGACCTTTTGGTCTTACCAAGAGTCATATCTGACTCTCAGTTCTGAAAATTCTTTAGAATCTTCAGGGTCTGTGTATTAATCGATCTTTGATTTTCAAGGTTCTGTGCTGTTTCAAACTTTCTCGCTTGCGACAGCTTGTTTACTATATCAATTCTCTATTCTGTTGTCAAACACTTTTTTAATTTTTTTCACATTTTTTATTTTTTGCTTTCTGCAGATAAAAAAGCAGAGGGTAGACTTGACTGTCTACCCTCTAGTTATCAACTTAACATCGTAATATTAAACTATTTGTTAGTTTATTTCTGACTACCCAGAATGAAATCAAACTTTGTTATAATACCGTCCTCGTCTGTTGTCGCGTTAAGCATTCCTATATACGGTAAAAATACATATGCATCTCTTACAGGTATCTCACCCAAATTATAGTCTAAATAATGAAGCCATGCTTTATTACTTACTTTAACGGTTTCAGTCTTTGCATCACCTTCTGGTTTATCGCTCGTATGACTATGATATACCTGTGCCTCGAAAACAGAATACTCGCCCATATCCTTTCTGTCTCCAGTTTGTATCTCTATCAGCGTATCTGGATACTGTGCATATTCTGCAGCTACATCAAACTCGCCTGAATGAGTTTCCTCAACAGCTTCAGTTTCAGGTTCAGTTTCAGTTTCAGGTACAATATCAATTACATATTTTGCAGATGAAACAGGACCACTGTAACCATCAGATGTTTTACCATATGCATCCAATGTATATGTTCCATTTGCATCAAGAACTATTTGCTGATCATATTTTACATCATCAGCAGGCTTATCATCTTCATGTAATGAGTAGAAAATGTCGCAGTTACTCGATGCGCTTAATTCAATTGTCAAAGGCTCTGAATATGTCCCATCTGGCTGTGAAATTTTTACAGATGGATTAATATCGTTTAACTCACTTGTCAATGCCGCATTATCTGGATACTTACTTATCGCCTTTTGTAATGTTGCAACTGCATCTTCGTGTTTATCCATACCAACATATGAATCAGCAAGATTCATATACATAGTATCATTTAAATCACCGTATTCCGCAAGTTGAGTATAATACTTTTCTGCGGAAGCAAAATCCCCGCTAACATATGCTTGTTCTGCAGATTTAGAAATCCTGATATATTGTTGTTCAGGCTGCTGAGTCCATGCAGAATAGCCAATGCCCACTAAAGCTGCTAAAATCACACCAGCAACAGGAATCAATACTTTCTTGCCAATCTTTTTGTCTTTATGCCCTGTGCTATTGTCATTAATAACATCTCGTTCTTTTACTATATCTATTATTTTATTTTCTGGTTCAGCTTCTTTTACCTTAGTATCATGAGCTGCCTTTTTACTGTCTTTGGTAATACTCTCTTCATTAACTTCAGACTCAGCAATTTCTAGTACTGGTATCTCACCGGCATTATCAGTTATTTCAACTTCCTTATCATTTTCCAATGCCTCTGTGACATAAGTTATATCTACTTCTTCAGCTTCGGTTTCTGAGCTTCCTTTGTTCTCCTCAGCAGCATTGACCTCAGCTTCTACATCTGCGGATTCTTCTGTAATTTCAGTAGACTCTTCTGGCTGCTCTTCCTCTACTCTTTCATCACCAGATGCTTCTATATCTTCAGTTTCACCATCAGATGCCTCTAGTTGTTCTACTGCTTCAAGTTCAGATTTTCCCTCAGTCTCTGACTCATCTGAATGAGCCTCATCATCTGCAGTTTTTTCATCTGCTGCCTTTATACTGTCTTCGGTGATACTCTCTTCGTCAACTTCAGACTCATTAATTTCTAATTCAGTTTCTGGTATTGATATCTCATCGGCATTTTCAGAGATTTTAATTTGCTGATCATTTTCTAATGTCTCTGTATCATCAGTAGTATCTGCTTCTTCAGCTTCAGTTTCTGAGCTTCCTTTGTTCTCCTCAGCATCATTGACCTCAGCTTCTACATCTGCGGATTCTTCCGTAATTTCAGTAGACTCTTCTGGCTGTTCTTCCTCTGCTGATTCATGGGCTAATGTTTCTATATCTTCAGTTTCACCATCTGATGCCTCTGGTTGTTCTACTGCTTCAATTTCAGATTTTTCCTCAGTCTCTGATCCATCTGAATGAGCCTCATCACCTGCAGTATTTTCATCTGCTGCCTTTATGCTGTCTTCAGTGATACTCTCTTCATCAGCTTCAGACTCATCAATTCCCGGCTCGTCTTCGTCTCCAAACACGTAATCATCTGAATCATCAATATAATCCGATGTATCACCTTCTGATTTTATAGTCTCGTTTATATTATCCGCATCTTTAATTACAGCATCATCAAGAACAATATCCTCAGACTCATCTGTCTTATCAACTACGCTCTCTGTCTCCTGTATGAGATCCTCTGATTTAACCTTTTCTAACTCCTCTTTGGAGATAACTCGCTCTTTTGCAAGCTCCTCTGCCACCTCTCTATTATGGCGCTCACTTTCCGCCATACGTTGCTTAAGTTCTTCCTCAGCTTTTTTACGAGCGATTTCATCGGCCTCTCTTGCACGCTCATCTGCTGCTTGTTTCATCTTAGCTATTTTTTCAGCTCTCTCAAGCTGTAATGCTTTAGCATATAATTTATCAAGCTGGATATCATCATCCGAATCATCTGTCGTTAACTGTGTCTTAACGCTTTTTGCATTATCACGCCTACTTAAAGATGCCTCATCATCGAACATTTTACGATACATATCCGCATTATAAATCGGAACCTGCTCTTTTTTATGTTGCATCTCCTGTTCCTCATTAAGAGTAGGCACAACAAACAGCATTCCGCAATGAGGGCAGAATGCTGAAAAGTCCGATATTTTATTTTTACAGTTTTTACATATCATGTCGTAATATCAAGTATATGGTTTAATCACTTCCACGCAAAAAATTAAATCCAGATATTTTCTCCTTAAATATATATTATATGCTACTAGCCATTAACAAAAATATCAATAATTTTTTTAAACTAACTTTTTACGAAAAATAAATATCCGCAAAAAAAGACTCAGGCGGTCAACCCGGCTGAGTCTCTAAATCATTTTTTGTTACTTATAAAAAATTCATTCACCCTTGAAACCAACTGCTGCTGATCCAAAGTCTTTAATAAATATCCATTTGGCCTCATAGACATAACTCTCATAATGCTGTCTCTATCACTCTTTCCAGTCAAAAAGTACACAGGAATATTTTTAGTTCGCTCATTTTGACGCAACTTACTAAGGACTGTAGGGCCATCCATATCCGGCATCTCATAGTCAAGCAAAATCAACTCTGGTTCAAACTTGTCGAGATAATCAATAGCATGAGTTCCTGAGTTTACTATCGCCACATCATATTTACCATATTTCTTTAACCACCCGCTTGAAACCTCAAGGAATGTACTATCATCATCAACTAACAAAATCTTATGCTTTGTCTCAGCATTTACCATCTGATCATTCTTTGTACGCTCGCTCCTGAGCTGATCCACAAGGATCATGACATTAGCCGGATGCGGCATCTCAATATTTACATAATTTTTAGGATACAAATTATATAACTCTTTATACTCATTTGGCTTGCCAATAGCACAAACTATCCTGTTAGAGCTGATGGAAGCAATATAATCAAAAACTCCTCTATCAGAGAAAGACATCTTGTCAAGATACAAAATCAATATCCCGGCATCATCAGACTTACCGGCAATCTCCTGTACACTAAGAGAACAGGTATCTACCTCGTATCCGTTATTGGCTAGAATACGCATCATAGCCTGAGCCATAAAGTTCAAGTTATTACCTATGACTAAAATATTGTTGAGATACATACACTATCATACTCCAATCTTCATCGTTATTTACTATTGCTTAATGATCTCCGCCAGGCGTCCCCAATCTGGACCTTTAGCTGCTTGTTTTATCTCCTGATAAATACTCTGATGCTCATCGGATAAGCGATAGCTGCTCATCATCTCTAACATCATTTTTAAATCATCAATATCATACGCATCGACAAATCCACCAAGAGAGATAATAAAATCCTCCCACTCTTCCTGAGACAATTCTGGCAGTTCACTATCATCTACATCCTGTGCCCTAAAGCACGGATCCAAAGCATCATACAGTCTCTCAGCCATGCTTATAAGCTTAGGAGTATCATTGAGTATTTTATCATACTGCTCATTATCCCCTGCTGCTTCCAGATCTTTTGCAAGTGCAGATAACTCATTTGCTCCTATGATCCTCGCAGAGCTCTTCATAGCATGTACTTTGATCGTATAATTCTTTATATCTAATATATCAAAATATTGTTTGATTATAGCAATATTATCTTTCAGACTATCATAAAAACTTTGCAATGCTGTCAGATAGCCCTCAGCAGAACCACAGTGCTGTAACCCATCTTTAATAGATATATCAGCTATGTTTTTGAGTCCATCTGGTAAGGTCGTATCTTTTTCTTCACTCTCAGCCACATTACTTTCATCAATCTCTTCAGGATCAATTTCCTTTATGAGTTCTGGCGAAATATAGAATCTGAGTTTCTTTTCCAACAACTCCGCATCAATTGGTTTGGTGATGACATCATCAAACCCTGCTTTCATGTAATCCTCTATCGCTCCGGTTACAGCATTGGCAGTAAGGCAAATAAACGGAGTGTACATACATGGCGCACCATCCAATGCGCGCATACGATGTAATGTCTCTATACCATCCATAATTGGCATACGATAATCCAAGAATATTATATCGTAATGATTATGTTTTACAAGTTCTATGGCATCGTGACCACTCTCAGCCGTATCTACCTTTATCTGATTCTGTTTAACCAAAGCTTTGATAACCGTGAGATTAAGTACCGTATCATCAACTGCAAGAATCCTGGCTTCTGGAGCAATAAAAGCAGCGCCCTTTCTATTATATGAGTCCTTGCGCTCTTCTATATTCACCTTACCCATCGGTGCAGGTGATCTTACCTCTTGTCTAAGTGTAAAAGCAAATGTGGATCCCTGACCATATACGCTTTCCACTCTGAGATAACTGTTCATCTCCTTGAGAAGCTTTTGAGTAATATTCATACCTAAACCGGTACCCTCTATGGTTCTATTACGTTTCTCATCCAGCCTCTCAAAAGCCTCAAATAACTTGTTTTTCTCCTCGTCCTTAATTCCAATACCTGTATCCTGAACCGAAATGTCCAAAACAACTTCTGTAGGATTAAGGCTATCAATTTTTATACGGAACCATACTTTACCTTTTTCAGTATACTTAACTGCATTGGTGAGCAGATTTGTAATTATCTGCTTTATACGGATTTCGTCACCGTAAAGCACCTCTGGTATCTCTTCATCTGCCTCAAGTATAAGCTGTAGATTTTTATCCTCGGCTCTCTTTTTGATCATATGATAGAGATCCCGCAACATATCTGCTGTCTTATACTCCATCGGAATAACAGACAACTTACCTGATTCAATTTTTGAAAAGTCAAGTATATCGTTAATGATACCTAGAAGCTCTACACCAGCATTTCTAATATCTACCGCATAGCCCTGAACATTGGCATCTACACCTTCTCTCAATATCATCTCATCCATACCAAGTATTGCATTGATAGGTGTACGTATTTCATGAGACATGTGTGAAAGGAACGATGATTTTGCCTTATTAGCACTCTCTGCCTTGGCAATGGCATCGTTAAGATCCTCTGTTATGGCCTGCAAAAAAGTACTGGTTCTATCCGCTAATGGAAGGACGCCTTCATTCTCAGAAGAACTGATAACATCGGCATAATCTACATGTTCTATGTTATCAGGCATACCCTCTCTGATACCTAATATAACACTTGATACATTGTGTGTCCCGCCTTTTCCATCATGGAACAGGAACTGTCCTTTTCCACGTATATACTGTATATTTTCATCGATATTTTGAAAGGACTGAAGTTCTTTATATTCAGGCACAATAAAGTTCTGACGTGTGTCGCTTCCGAAAAGGAATGAACCCTGCGGCACAAAATCAGCAAATCTGTTTACCTTATACGCTATTTCACTAAATATACTGCTCTTATTTCCTGATGAGAAACTTATAACGTCGTCATGCCTAAAATCACCAAGGAAATACAACTGTCCTGCAGCATCATATCTATATGGACTTCTACTTAATATCTCATTCTCTCTTTTTATGAGGAATGGAAACTCTCTTATATTTTCAAGAAATGAATCATTAGGCTTTATATTCAGATATCTGTCATAAATATCTGTTGCCTTTCTGCCATTGATCTTTTTTACTACTGACTCACCAATACAATATGAAGATACATTGGTCCTTAACTCAACATCAATATTCTTGCCCAGAGGTCTCCATCCTGTAAGAAGCTCTGTATGTACGAGAATGTCTCTGCCCGATAGTATCAGGCCTACCATCCCTCTACGGATCCTCTCATTTTGCCATACATAATGCGTGTCTGACACTATGTTTTCAAAGTCCGCAGTCCATACACCTGCTACAGGTATCTTGAATTTTTTCTCCATCCTCGAAAGCTGATATGAGATTTTTGCCGAACTACCGGCTGCAAACACAAGAACACAGGCTGGATCCTTCATGTGCTGAATCTGATCTGACAGCTCATTTACTGCATTCTCCTCTGAGATATCTATAAAAGAATACGCAAAAGGTGACACCTCAGTTTTTTCCATTAAACAAAATGATACACGCAGAAATTCATTATATTTATGGGATGCTCTCTGATGAAGTCCAATCATATTAATATCCGGGTATTTTCGTACCACAAGAGCTAAGACGTCATTTAATTTTTCTTCAGACAGGCCATTAACAGTGAACACAAGAAACATATTTTTCTTGGGTCTATCCTGTATTGCCTGCTCCCACTCCTGAAGAACAGACCACATCTCGTCTCTTCGGGATAATACAAATGTCTTTTGTATCATAAACAACTACCTCTTATCTATGAGAACCTCATTTTCCATTTAAATCTACGTTAATGATTCCTGTGAGTAACATATCTTTACCGTCAATATCAACTGGAAGCAGTATATATTCCTTATCAACATACTGACCATCTTCCATCTTGGTTTTAAATACCTTACTGATATGTTTTGACTTGAGTTTAGTAATCTTATTCTTGACTTCATATATATCCATAAACTCTATAAACTCTTTTCTTTGCTCAGGAAGTATAGTCTCTTTTGCCCAATTTTCAGAAGCCTCTTTCATGCTTATACCCTCAGCAAGACCTCCATACTCCGTAGTATTGATGTAAGCATTCTTAATTACTCCATCATCATAATCAACTATGTCAAATCGATCATAGATCGAATAAATCTCCTGCATCGCTCTGGAAAAAATACGTGCTCTACTTCTATTTTCATCATGTATAACCGATGTATATGTTGCAAATGCAAACGCATTATTCCTAGGATTTCTGGCGATATACTTTGCTCTTAAATTAATAATATTTCCTCTGTACATATAGGAAAATCTAAGGTTAGTTTTTCCCTTCTCCAGATCCTTTATAAAAGGTCGCAGCTTCTCCTGCAAGACTCCTGATTTCTGATTGATTATACGTTCTGCTGATTGAGAAGTAAGGCCACCCAAATACTGTAAATATTTTTTATTTGCATCATTTTGATAAAGATATGAGAATTGATTATCTTTATACTCAAATATAGCCATTGCCTCTGTATTAGTACCGAAAGTTGGCACTCCTGTACCATTATCAATCTCTAACTGACCGATAGCATTGTAGTAGTCTCTTTCATCTCTGGCCTCAACCTCAAAACCCTGTCTCTCAAGATCCTTTATAGGCATTGGTTTTGAGAAAAAATATCCCTGTATCATCTCACAACCAAGCTCTTTAAAGAATGCGTACTCCTCCTCTGTCTCAACGCCCTCAATCAAAGTACTAAAATTGAGTCGCTTAACCATATTGATAGAATATGCAATTATGGTTCGGGCTCTCTTTAACTCATCCTCCTGAACACCATGCAAAAATCTGATGTCAAATTTTACGACTTCATAACGTCTTTTAAGAGCATTAAAAGACGAGGATCCATGCCCGAAATCATCAAGCCATTTCTCATGACCTCTGTCCAGAAGTTTCATCAGAGTATCATGTACGTTATTTGCCTTCTCGTACATTCCCTCACTGATTTCAAGGCACAGATATTTAGCAGGAACACCGGTATCCTGTTCAGCCTCCTCAAACACATTATAAATATCGCATTCGACAAAGTCTGATGCCGTAAGATTAATAGATACTGTAAATGGTTCCTCACCCTTATCAATCTTATTTCGTATATCTTTACATACCGTCCTTATGACATAGGTATCCAGCAGATGGATTTTTCCTGCTTTATCCAGGGTCTTAACAAAAGATGCCGGACTTAATAATCCATAATTTGGATCATCCCATCTGGTTAGTGCTTCCGCCGCACAAATCTTACCAGTCATAGTACGGATTATCGGCTGATAATAAACTTTAATATTTCCATCTTTAATTGCGTTTTCAATATTATCTACAATGTATTTTTGTAAATCTCCAGCAGAAACTGTTACGCCCATATTTTGCCTTTCTGTTTATAAGAAACATCACTTTTTGTTTTTCAGCACAATCGGAAGTGCAAATAACAAATCAGCTGCCAATATTATTGCCAATATCACAAATGAACCTGTAAAGCCAACGGCTGTTTCCAAAAAACCGAAGGCGGCTGATACCACAGTTCCACCAACGCCTGTCGCTACCGTTATAGCGGCTATTACCGTTGCTGTACGTGTTCCACTGAAATCTGCGGCATATGTAAGTACATTAGGATAAACCGCACCACAGAAAAATCCCATAATGGCAACTAAAACAAATGCCAGATACTCATTACTTGTGAATGCTAATAGCATTAGCATAATTGCTGCTCCTGTTGGTGCTGCACATAACAAGATATGTCTGTATCGACTAAATACTCCACACAAAATCCTGGATGGAATCATTGCCATCCAAAACAGTGACAATGCAATATATCCTCTTTGTGAACCAATTTGATCATGCATAAATCCATTTAAAAAGAATCCGACTCCATTTTCTACGCCTACATAAATGAACATGATCATACAGAGTAGCGCAACGCCAGTAACATATATCTCACCACCAGATTTAGTCCTGTTATTATCTATATCACCACTTAATGCAAGTTCTTCTCTTGGCTCAAAACTAATAATAAATATTAACGTAGTGAGTATTGCTGAAATCAAACAATCCACTATAAAAAAATTTCTCCAACCAAGAGATGATTTTATAGAAACTCCAACTATCATTGGTGCAATGACGGCACCGAATGCATACATCGCAGCAATCCCACCCATCCTGCTATGTCTTGTAACCGGGTATGCATCATCCATCTCTGCAATTGCAACATATTGGATAATACTCGTAGCAAAACCCAGCAAAAATACACCCACAGAAAAATTTACAGACCCTGGTGAAAATAATATTATTAGCCCCGATATAACTCTTAATGCTGTAAAAGTTACAAGCATTATTTTCTTACCGATCCTATCAGCAAGTGACCCCAATAAAATAGGAGCAATCATTGTAGCGAACAACTCTATAGATGCTATGATGCCCTGAGCCTTATGATCCAAAGCATATTCTTCACCTATATACAATAATGCTGCCTGATATCCACCCGTCTCAAACCCATTCATAAATATTGATATAAGTAAGAGTATCGAAAGATCGTTAACTAGTCTCGGTCTTTTACCCATAATTCAATATCTGATATTAATCATTTACAGTATGCTAATAATTAATATTTCCCTTTCTTTAATTCAAAGACTAAATAATAGTCTTCTCTACTTGCCATTTAAACTGGCAGGCATCCCTTTATGCATACTAAATATGTCAGTGCAAATCGTCTTATATAAGTGTTCATACCATATACATTTATATCGACAATAATTTGATTTCTAAAACATTTATCCTGATTTTTTGTAAGCCCGTTTAAAATAATTGCTTTTGTTTACTCGTAATTGACAAAAATCAGCAATAAAAATATAATGTAGACATTTGAAAATTAAAAATTTATTTTTGGAGGGGATAATTATGGCAACTAAAACAACTGACGTTAAGTCAACAATCACATTACAGATTAATGGCAAGGATTATGATTTCAGCAAGATCACTAAAGATTCTGTAGCTGCCGCTCAGAAGATCAAGAAGGACGTTAAAGATGTTAGAGTATACGTCAACGCTGCAGATGCTGCTGCTTATTTCACAGTAGATGGCAACGGAAGTGCTGACTACAAGATTGAGCTTTAAAGATTTTATCAAGGTTTTCAAAACTATTTATAATTAACCAAAACTAAAGGCGTGCCGGATTAACTCCGTCACGCCTTTTTTACATCTATGAAAGATGCTCCCCTCAGTTATTAAATCAAGATAATATCTACTGAACACAATCTGCTGATACAGCATGGCATACGTTTATTATCAAACATTACCAACTGCCTTTTGATTAAAAATATCAGTTTCTTTATTTGAGAAAATCTTTTTCAGTACACTGTTACTTTTAGATTTATGATTATTTATTGGAACAATGGCCTCAGATCCCTCGACTGGCACAATTAACTCTCCTCTTACAATGCTTACCTGATCAGGCGCCTCTATAGCCAGTCTTACTCCATTGCCGTCTACTCTTGCAACTGTTATACGAATATTTCCATTAATCACCAATGACTGATCTTTTTTCCTTCTTAAAACCAGCATTTCTATTACCCCCTCAAGTATGTATAGAAATACTATATATTAATTAAATTAATTGTGTCCTTACAGCATTATTACAAAAAATTGTCATATTTTAACGTCAGTTCTAATGAATCCCACTTTTTAATTTAAATTAACAAATTTATTTTTGATTTATATTTTTTAAAGTGCCTTAAAACATTGACATCTCTTTTTTACGGAAATAAAATCTTTTTATAAAGCTTTTATAATTTAAAGGAGACATAATATTATGGCAAAAACCAAGTCAGCTGCTCCTAAAGCAGCTACAAAAACTACACCTGTTAAACCTGTTGAAAAAAAAGTCGAGACAGCTAAGACTCCGATAAAGAAAGAAGATCCTGCTAAGACTGTTGTTGCTGAGGTTAAGCCTGCAGCTACAAAGTCTGCTACCAAGGCAGCACCTGTTAAGGAGGCCCCTAAAAAGGCTGTTGAGAAAAAGCCTGCCGCAAAGAAAGCTGTAAAGAAGGATGCACCTAAGACTGTAGCTAAAAAGACTGTTTCTGTTAAATCTAATGTAACACTTCAGATCAATGGAATCGATTTCGATCCAGTTCAGATCCAGAATGACGCTATTAAGGCAGCACAAAAGATCAAGGCTGATGTTAAGGATGTAAACGTATATATCAATGCAGATGAGTCAGTTGCTTATTTTACAGTTGATTCAGTTGGTAATTCTGATTACAAAATCAATCTTTAATTATATAGAACACAAAAACCGCTTGAATCTACAATCGATCAAGCGGTTTTACTTTACAACAATATTGAATCACCTGTAGATGCAATACAACATCACGCTGCATCTGCCTTATTACCTCTATCTGACACATATACAACTATATCATCTACCTTTTTACCCACCAACTCCGCAAATAAAAACAGATTATCAATATTTGGTAAACTATCACCTCGGAACCAGTTATAAATGGAAGTGGTAGATATATTCATCTCTTTACATATATCCGCAACGGAAAAATCACTGTTCTTAACAGCCATACGTAAAAGATTTCCTGTAGCTTCCTGATCTATATAACTCATATGTTACCTCACTCTGTCGCCTAAACTCTGAAATCTAATAAATAAGATTCTATCATACTGAATCCTTAAACGCAAAATACACATCTTAATAATTTCCTTAAGGATTTAATACAATCACTCCTTTATTATATCGACAGAATTTATAAAAGGATAAGTAAAAGACTCTCGACCTTTATGTCAAGAGTCTTTTAAAATTCATTTTCCAACGGAGTGTACCTCCTTCCTTTGAATTAGTGAAGCGCACGCCACCTTTCCAATATCTCAATTTTGAAGCACTACCTAATGTAATTTTGATCCGGTGAAGCACCCGCCACCTTTTCAAATTATCCGAAATACCTTCGATAAAGCACCCGCTATCTTAATACCTCTTCCAAACTATGACCATGTTTCCATGAAGCGCTCGCCATTTCTCTCATGATCTTAAATTGATTACTGGTCCAGTGAAGCACTCGCCACTTTCCCGAATTTTTTGATAAAACATTTTAAAAGTTCAATGAAGCACTCGCCATATCCCTTTTTTCACGATCAGTGAAGCACTCGCCACCTCTCATTTTTCTACAAGTTTGGTGAAGCACCCGCCACCTCACTTACTTTTGTTTTATCTTGTTCCGTTTTGTTTTCCGTTCGCTTTTGATGTTTATAATTTACTCCCTTTTTTTACAAGAGTCAAATGCCAGTTGTGCAATTTTCATATTTTTGGATGACTTGCATACTATTTTTTGTGCTTTTTTGTTACTTTCTTACAAATTTTTTCTTGCTTTTAGCTCTATATAAAAAATATTTCCACTGTTATAAATTTCACATCTTTTATTTTGATTATAATATGTTGTTTTTTGAAAATTAAATTTATTTATTTAACCTTTTTGACTCCTGTTTTTTTATAAAAAGTCACAGCAAATGAATCTTTTTTTACGGTAAGGGTACACTTACCACCCTTCTTTAATTTTCCAAAAAGGATCTCATCTACAAGTAATGGCTTTATTTTATTTCTTATGACTCGATCTAGCTCTCTTGCACCATACTCTTTACTGATACCCTTTACTCTCAATAATTCAATACTTTCATCAGTCACTGTAAGCTCAACATTTCTAGCCGCAAGCATATCCTTAAGTTCAGTAAGTTTTTTTCTAGCTACTAATCCGGCCATTGTATCATCCATACTGTTAAACATTACAATGCCACTCAACCTATTGCGAAATTCAGGTTGAAATATTTTTTTCACCTCATCCATCAGCGCATCATTAGTTGTATCCTGTGCAAGAAAACCAATCCCTGTCTTTCCAAGCTTACTTGCGCCAGCATTTGAAGTCATAATTATAATAACGTTTCTAAAGTCAGCTTTTCGTCCCTGATTGTCTGTAAGAGTTGCATAATCCATTACCTGCAAAAGCATATTAAAAATATCTGAGTGCGCCTTTTCTATTTCATCCAAAAGCAGTACGCAATTAGGACTTTTACGAATTGCCTCAGTTAAAAGGCCACCCTCCTCATAGCCTACATATCCAGCAGGGGCACCTATGAGCTTGGCAACAGAATGCTTCTCTTCATACTCACTCATATCAAATCTTATCAGCGATATGCCAAGTTCTTTTGCTAATGTTTTGGCTATTTCTGTTTTGCCTACACCTGTAGGTCCAACAAAAAGCAGACTTGCCAGCGGTTTAGCATCCTCTATCATACCCGCTTTTGAAAACTTGACAGCATTAACTACCTGGGTAATAGCATCATCCTGTCCATAAACTTGTGAAAGCATCCTCTTTTCTAATGTCGACAAACCACCAATATCATCTGTTTCCACAGTCTGTATCGGAACTCTACAAATTTTGGCAAGTACTTCATTGATCAGATCCTTACCAACAGTCTGTCTTTTCTGATCTAATGGATGTATCTTTCGATAAGCTCCGGCCTCATCTATCAAATCTATTGCTTTATCAGGAAGATATCTCTCATTTATGTATTTTGCACTCATCTTTACCGCATAAGAAAGTACATCTTTGCCATATACAACGCCATGAAAAGACTCATATCGTTTTTTTAATCCTTCAAGTATTTTGATAGACTCCTCGATGCCAGGCTCAGAAATCTCTACATTTTGAAACCTGCGTACAAGGCTTTTACTCTTTTCAAAATACTTTTTGTATTCCTCAAAAGTAGTGGCACCAATAAAACGTATCTTCCCCTCAGCAAGATATGGTTTTAAAATATTAGCCGCATCAAAAGAACCCTCCCCCGTTGCTCCTGCACCAAGTAGGTTATGTATCTCATCAATATAGATGATCGGATTATCCTCATTACCTATTTTTGAAATTACTTTTTTTAATCTCTTTTCAAAATCTCCTCTATATTTTGTTCCAGCTAACATACTACCAAGATCCAATGAATAAATCCTTGCTCCCTTAAGTGACTCGGGTACCTTTTGATCATTTATCATCCTGGCCAATCCATAAGTAATTGCAGTTTTACCTACTCCCGGCTCACCAATATGTAAAGGATTATTCTTATCTTTTCTGCATAAAATCTGAATGGTACGCTCCAGTTCTTCCTCTCTGCCGATCAGTGGATTGACGCCATCCAGCATATCATTGATACAAGGCGCATAATCCACAATCTTTTCTGTATCATTGTCAGTAGACTGTGTGGTCTCTAACATTTCCTCAGCACCTCTGCCATCCTCATAATAATTGTCAAGTTCCTCTAATAAGGAGACCTCATCGACTCCCTGCAATTGCATATAATAAACCGCATAACTCTCTTTAATATTAAATAATGCATGTATAAGATGGGACAGCTCTATTACTGTTCTGCTGCTATTAACCGCCTGGTTCTGTGCCATCGCAAAAGCCATTTGCATACCAGATGACATTTCAGGGCTGACATCAACTATATCAACATTAGTATCAAGGTAATCCACAAGTTGCTGTGAAAGGACCTTAACATCGCCGCCACAATTTCCAAATGCTATTTTAAAACTATCAAAATCACACATGGCAAGTAGTACAGTTTCTGGTGTAACATATTCATAATGTTTCTCTACCGCAATTGCAAACGAATCATTTATGATTGTTGCAACCTCCTCTGTGACATTCATATCAACACTCCTCTACTGTTATTTTGAAAGGAAAACCAGCCTCCTGTGCTCTCAGTCTGGCAGCATTCACCTTAGATACAGCAATATCAAATGGATAAGTACCAACTATAGCCTTACCACCTTTATGTACTGTCATCATAAGTGTCTCCGCTTCCTTACTCGATTTATGAAATATATCAATGAGAATCTCTACAACAAACTCCATGGTTGTAAAATCATCGTTATACATAATCACATTATATTTTCTAGGTTCTTGTAATTTAATGATCGTTCTTTCTTGTGTTGCACCTTGCGTAGCCATATATCCACCTTTTGTTATTTATTCATTTATAGAATATCAAACAAACTGCAAAAACTTAATCCTTCATTTTGCATAAAGATAGCGTAGCCTGACATCAGTATCCCCAAAAGGTTGCAAAACCATCAAAAACTTTAGAGATACTATAATCCACTACGCTATCCTTGATTACTATTTCATCTTTACATATCCATTTTTGCAACTATTAATCTTGCTTCCACAAAATACGATACTGCTGTAAGCATATTTAATACTTCTTCGGAATTTTTTTCTACATTATCTACTCCAAAATATCCAATAATCTCATCGCCTCTATGCAGCGGTATCTGTACAGTATTTCTGATATTCCGTGCTGTTAAAAACTCATATAATACAACGTCTATATCCTTAACAACACTTACATCATCGCAAAGATAATTACCATGTCTAAATGAATTTGCTCTCTGTAAGTACGTCAGATCAATACGCTGCAGCATTCCGAGATTAGACCTGACCCCATCTTTACACCATTCATATCTCTCACTGAAAGTAGTCTTATTATGGTCGATCATGAGTATATAAATGTGGTCAGCATCAACATATTTACTTAATTCCTCTAAAATATTTTTAATAGCTTGATCATCATCCTTTTCACCACTTAATGTCTCCGCTACCTTAATGATAACATCGGAAATCACATTGGTTTGTACTTTTGTTTCAACTATAGCTTCTTCCTTATGTCTATTAGTTTCATCAAGAAGGATGACAGAACAATACCCTGTCTTAGATTCAGGAGCTATCAAAGTATCAAACCATTTATCAATGGCAGGTATGTACCTTCTATCTCTAATATTTTTTCTCGTAAGAGATGCTTCATAAGCATCAGATATCCATTGCGGATCAGCATCATGAAATACATCTAAATACTTTTTACCTATCACATCTCCTCTTGAAATACTCAACAGACGACAATAAGCATCGTTTACATACTCAAATTCAAAATCATCTGCTCTGGATCCATCCTCATTAAACAATAATTTAATACATATAATTGGTACAGATAATTCGTTATAGGCGTTATACTGAACTAAATCAGATTCCTTACTCTTAGAACGCGACCTACTCTTACCAGATTTTTGGAGCAAAGCCATATTGTTTTGAGCTGATTTAACTCTTAACTTGTTAATAACAATCTTGTAGCCTATAAAGAATACAACTGTTTCTAATAGCCTTTTAGTATCTACATTTACAACATGTGTATAATTATCTACACCAACGATACCTATCAATTTGCCCTGGTCAAAGAAAGGCACCTCAATAAATCTATCTATACCGTTTTCTTTTAAAAGCTTATATTTATTGATAGTGTGTTCCTTAATATCTTCCACATCCTCTACAATTACCATAGAGCGAATGTAAAACATATCATATTGCATGCCCAGATAACTAACGCTATCAAGTGATTGGCGCTTACTCATCATAGAATCGACATACGTATTGCACCATTCAGCAGTATTTGTTATGGTATCTCCCTCTATCTCCATGATAAACAGTCTGTCTGGATTTAATAACTCACCTAATTTTTGAAGTACATTTTGCATTACATCTGTGGCGTCTTCATTTTTCCAGAACATACTTACTATATCCTGTCCTATCTTCCTGGTAGATACTTCTTTATCCAGTTTATCTCGTTCTTCACTTGTCCTGATATCCTTTTCATATAATTCATGAAGTTTAAGTCTAGCTGACAGGAAATACGCGGCAGTCTCCATAAACTTGCGTATATCAATATCTTTATCACGGTCAAAATTATCTGCACCTAAATAACCTATCAACTTTCCTTTATGATAGATAGGTGCACTTACCAACCAGCTTATGCCCCTTGACCTCAAATAATTATATAAATCCGGATACTCAAATTTTAATAACTGAACATTCTGGATCACTATACTTGTGTCATTTTGCAACAGCTTTTCCCATAGCGTTATATACTTATAATCCTTAAACTGATGATCATTAAGTCCATAACCAATTCCATTATCAAACCACTCAAATGTGTTAGTGAATACTTTTCTATCAGTTTCAAAAATATAAACTCTGTTTGCTCCAGTTACTTTACCTATATACTCAAGAGCGTCGTTTATAGCATTCTTATACTCAATTTCAGAATCCAGTATTCTGGCAAGATTAATCATTTCTACCATTGTCGTCTTACCAGCATTAACCTGATTTTCCTGCTTCTTTTCAGAATCTACAACCTCATAAACAACCGCACAAGTACCAGGCACTACTGAAGGTGCAGCCGTAAACTGCATCCAGTGGCGCGTAGCTCCATCATATAATCTGTTATGAACATACTCTCCTCGGACTGCTCGATAAGTATAATCTATCCATGCATGATCTGTTCTTGGAAATGTCTCCATATAGCCCCTGCCTAAAAGATCTTTTTTGGCTATACCCGTCAACTCACAATACTTTTCATTAACAAATAAAAATCTCATGTCAAGGACAGTTTCACCTGCATCATCCATTACAGGTCTCAATACAACATAAGGAAGCGGAAGATCACTGTAAATATCCGGTAATATCTCCGTATTATTAAAAGCAAGGTCTATGCCTCTTCTTCTGAAACTAACCTCTTGTCTCTTATGTGCTATATCCATTATTGTCTGTACATTTTCTGCTTCAGAACCCATGGATATACCATAAGTCATATTAATAGAACATCGACATTTTTCTATTTCCTTGATCTCTTTAATTTCTTTAGCACACTTGCTTACTTTCTTAGATATGGTATCTGTGGACTCTCCTCTTTCACATATGGCAAAATAACACCCATAAGTTCTGGCTATTGTTGCAGTGGACTTGAAAGACCTTTTTATTATCCTTGCAACTAATTTAATTAATCTTTGAGCAATCTCATCGCCATAATCTGCAAGTACTTCATTATATCCATTGATAAAAATAAAAATATAATTATAATCCTGCCCATTGGATTTTAAATTATTATCAAACTCCAACATGGTAAGCATCATACCTTGAGCATTGAGTAATCCTGTCAACGGATCCACCAGATTACCTTTAGTGATTTTTTCCTCTGACTTGATATCCTGCTCAATATCTACAAAATAACCAATAAGACCAATTATTTTGCCGTCATGATAAGCTGGGAATTTATTAGCAAGAATATCTCTAGGCACACCCTCTACAACAACTTTACCATGTGCATTAATTACTGTTTCTCCTCTCTCAATAACATGAAACTCATCAGTCATATAAGGTGTGTCATCAATGTGCCATGCAAGATCCTCATCTGTTTTACCCAAAATCTCATCTATTGATCTAAATCCATAATAATCTAAAAAGGCTCTGCTGGCGCCAACAAATCTCCTATTTCTATCTTTCCAGAACATTTTAATATTACCGCTCTGTAAAAAAGATCTTGTCCAATCATCACTCCTGTTATCAGATTCTCCATTAATAATAACATTATTAGCCTCTAAATTTTTTCTTATAAACTCTGTCTTATCCTCAATATCCTCAATTTCTGCAGGTCTTAAACACATGAAATACTTATGACCTTCTGACTCAGGCAAGATAATAAATAAAAACTCTGTCCACTGATATTCACCATTTGGCTGCAGTATATTAAATACTTCAGAAAAACTACCTTTTTCTGATGCCTTAAATCGTTCCTCTATAATATTATTATTTAAAAAACCAGACATTCTATCCAGGTCATCTACATAGCATTTTCTTTCAATAAGAGACGAATAATAATTATCCACCCCAACAGTCACTTCACCCTCATATTCCGAAGGAAAGATAGTTGTAACAACAGTACTGGTATCCTTATCAACATCAACAAGATAGATGCAGTCAAACGCAGATGTTATGTTCCTAATGATATTATCCATTTCCTCTGCTCTTCTTTGTGCATCGTACTCTGTACCATCTATAGTAGCTGATAACATTATACCCTGACGAGCAATCGCTATTGGTGTAAAAGAAAACTTAAAATATCTATTTCTTGCAACAAAAAGCATACTTTCCGTATTGTTATTTTGCACTGCTTTATCTGCCAGTTTCTTAAACTTGTTACTAAGAACAGATATATTAGAGTTCATGTTTAACTCAATTGCCTGATCATCAGTAATTTCCAGATTGGATATCTCATAACTATAAAGTTCATTCTTAAAGACCGTAGAAAATTTTTTGCCATCGTAAAAAAATACAGCCAATGGTTTATCTGATACTAAATCAAGTAAACCAACCTTTTGATAAAAGGCATAAGACTCTTTTGTTTCAAAAATAATGCCTGTTTCTTTTATATGGTCAATTGCTATATCCAACGGCATAGGTTTGCCACAATAATAGCCTTGTATCCGTTCACATCCTATTTTATATAAAAAATCATAATGTTCTTTTGTTTCAACGCCCTCTGCCAAAGTATGAATACCTAAAGACTTGGCCATACGGACTGCCATGGTAACAATCTGCTTAGATTTATCATTTAAATCCTGCAAAAATCCCATATCTATCTTTATTTGGTTAAAATCAAAATCCTTCAAAACATTCAATGAGGAATATCCTGCGCCAAAATCGTCCATCCATACTTCAAATCCTGCTTCATGGAATCTGTTTATAGCATTACGAATAAGTCCTCTATCTGACATGAGAACTGTTTCTGTAATTTCTACACATATAAGGTTTCTGCTAACACCTCGTGAATCACAAGCTGATGAAATGACAGTGACCGGATCGCATGAATCAAAATCCGACCTTGAAATATTAAATGAAACAGGAACAACTGGTTTTCCTTCGTCTATCCTGTGCTGTATCATGCCTACAATTCTTCCGACAATATACATATCCAGTTTATACGCAACACCATTTTCCTCGAGAATAGGTATAAACTCCGCAGGAGAAATGAGGCCGTATTTTGGGTCTCGCCACCTCGCTAATGCTTCAAATCCACATACTCGTCCTGTCATTGTCCTAACTATAGGTTGATAATATGGTTCTATCCAGCCTTCCGCTATTGCCTGATCTACATGATGAAGAATGTATTCTCTACTAAGTTGTTCTTGTGTTATTGACTCATCAAACCAGACATAATCAGATTCCATGGAACCATTTAAAGTATCTGAGGCAATCTTAGCTCTATCACATATCTCGCTGATTGATAATGTAGGCATATAATGAGCTATACCTATGCGCACAGATAAAGTACGACCGCTATTGGCTGAATGAAGTTCACTAATAATCTGATTAAGTACAACTTCTATTCCCTCAGCTGCAGTATAAACATAAAAGTGATCCTCACCAAAACGAGAACAATTTTTTCTTTCGAAGTGCTTTTTTAATATATCCGTAAAATTAAGAATAAATTTATCACCTTCATCCATCCCATATCTGGAATTAAAGGTTTTCATTCCATTAAAATCAAATGCTATGACAACTGGTTCAAGTTCCTGTAAATAAATCTGTTGACATGCCTCCTCTGCAACCTTCAAAAAATAGGTTCTATTTGGCAATCCAGTAAGAATATCTACTTTAGGCTGAAATGTCGAAACAAATACGTAGAATAACGGACCTTCCACAGGATCTTCATATAATCTTGCTATGTCTTCAATATTTATTATTTTTCCTGTTTTGGTCATAATTCTATAATGAACCTGATCAAATTGATCGTCTGAAGCATTGACTTGCATACGAATGCTGGCCTCTACCTCCTCATAATCATCTGGATGTACAAGCCCCTTAAATGTTCCGCCGGTTAATTCTTTGAATTCCTCATCTGTATCACATTCAAATAAATCAAGCAGCGCCTGATTTGCATATAATATTTTTTCATCATTCCAATCTGCTTTGTATATAAAAAATCCGCCAGGCATTGCCTGCAAACCATTTATAATATAGTCTTTACTATAATCTGCATTTGTAAATTCATTTTTTTCTATACTCATCGGAACCTCACGTCACTATGATATAAAATCAATAAGCCACTCTTCACCAATCTATATATACATAAATTTCGACAAATGATAAAAAAATAGAAGTATTTATAATAAATGGATTGTAAAAATAAAAAAAGGTCTTACAGCCCCCTCTGTAAAACCATCAAATCACTCTTTTAACATACATTTTATTAAATTTCTCGTTTTTGATATACACTATGCTGCCATCTGCTAAATGAACTTCATAATAAGTTCCCTTTTTTAAATTAGTGACGCATGCTTTAACTCGAGTTTTTCTTATTCTTGATTCGTATAATTCCATGTAACCTCTTTCAATTTAAATAAAACTACATATACCTCAGATTAAATAAAAATATATACACCTCAAAGTTCAACTAGAAGGCTCAAAAAAAGCAGAACTATAAAGTCCTGCTTGATATATATATAATCATTCAAGTTGTTTAACAATATCATACGTGCCCTGAAAACTACATACCACATATATAAATCATCTCAGTAATCCATCAAAACCTATACCAGCCAAATTGGATAAGCCCTCGACCTATTAGTAACTATCACCTGAATGCTTTACAGCACTTACA
>Ga0256405_10005490_pt1 | contig 21800 bp, 17 predicted proteins | sample RumenRJG_02DNA_FD_189096 | JGI IMG/M metagenome (GOLD analysis project Ga0256405, IMG submission 189096) | Bovine rumen microbial communities from Lethbridge, Alberta, Canada - RJG_02 | ecosystem: Host-associated > Mammals > Digestive system > Stomach > Rumen | place: Canada: Alberta... | reverse complement strand
AAAAAACGTGATTTTTATCACGTAATAACAGGATTTTACCCTAATAATCAAAAATATTTACTGATATTTTCGTACCGTAATGGTTAAATTGCTGTTAACAAGTATCCATCAGCTTACTTTTAGGTTAACAGTTTCGTTTGATGTTGAATCTAAGTTGCCAGAGGTATCAGTGTGACGTTTGGGTCCATTTATTGTTTTGATATAACAGCGGGCCACGATTTATGTACAGTTTGCCTCATGTTAGATTTTAAGTGAGAAGTTTAAAACTGTTTTAAACAGGATTTCTTTATCATGCAACAAAAGTTAACATCTGGAGTATACCTTAGCCTTACGACAAGGACAGAGAGCTAATCCCCATATTATGTTGTATGGAGAATTTCAGCCCCCATGCTGGCGTGTGATGTTTTCTCCGCGGTTTATAACCTTGAATCGCATCATTTTCACTTGTCTTTTATTCTGTCTGTTCTGTGAGGTTTTCGTTTACGCTTACTTCTAAAAGATGCACTCGGCGGTCGTTACCATCTAATACTTTAAAACTGAATTTTTCGATAGAGACGGTTTCTCCTATCTTAGGAAAGCGTCCTAGAATGTGGGTAGTGAGACCTGCTATGGTTTCAACGTCGGCCAAATCCTCAAGTTTACTTGAAAAGAATTCATCAAATTCCTCGAGGGTGGTTATTCCCTTGACAATATATGATTTGCCTTCTTTGGATTTTACGATGTTATCGTCACTGATTTCGGTATCATACTCATCATCAATATCTCCGACAATCACCTCTAAAATATCCTCAATGGTGACAAGCCCTGAAACTCCTCCAAATTCATCTACGACAATTGCCACATGAAAACGGTTCTGCTGAAACTCTTTTAACATGGAGTTTATCCGTTTTGATTCAGGAACAATGATTGCAGTGCGCAGTAAATTAGAAATGGAGTTATTACTCATTTCCTTTTGATCACAAAGCGAGGGAATAAGATCTTTTGCAAGCAGAATGCCGACAATATGATCTTTGTCTTCACCTATGACTGGATAACGGGAATGGGAAGTGGTCTGCACTACTTTGGCCGCCTCAAGTACAGTGGCATTGATGTTGATAGTAACGATTTCATTAACGGGAATCATCACATCGGAAACACGCAGGCGGGTAATATCAAAAATTCCCTGCAGCATTTCACCGGTTTCTTCATCAATAATTTCATTTTCGGTGGCTTCAACAATAACCTCTTCTAACTCTTCCTTGGAGGAGGGTTCATTTTTTTTATTGAAAATCTTTGACAAAAATGAAGTGTGTTCCACGTCTTTATGCTCGTTCATATGTCCCTGCCTTAAATGCACTAGGCCTTTTTTATTTAAATTTCGTCATCTTTATAGGGATTATCAAATCCTAAGGCTAGCATAGCCTTTATCTCAAGAGGTTCCATTTCTAGTCTGTCCTGTTCCTCAATGTGGTCATATCCTAAAAGGTGCAGACAGCCATGCACGATAAGATGGGCTAAATGCTCTTCAAAGGTTTTGTGCTGAGCGATGCTTTCATTTAAGGTTACATCATAGGCAATCACGAGATCCCCTAAAAGTGGCAGTTCCTCAATACCTTCAGGCATTTCAAAGGGAAAGGACAGGATATTGGTTGGTTTATCAATATGTCGGTAGGTCTTATTTAGTTCCTGAATTTCCTCATTGCTAACCATTCTTATGGTGATTTCACTATCATGGCTGCGTCCGCCGATTTGGAGAGCGCAACGTGCCCAGTTTTCCATGGTTTCAAGAGTAGGTAATGGTTTGTTTTCGGTTAGCGCAAGTTGTAAATCAATTGTCAGTTGCATAAGTCTAAAATTTAAAAATGTCCGGTGTTCTTAAAATTTTCGATGGCTTCATTAAAGCGTTTTTTCTTGTCGCGATTTAGGTATTCTTCGTCATTAAACTGGGCGTAGGCACGCACTACAGCCGCTACTACAGGGTGACGAACCACATCTTTGGCATCAAAAAATGTGAAACCGATTTCTTTGACCGGCCCTAATACTAAAATGGCATGTTTCAGTCCAGATACCACCTGAGCAGGCAAATCAATCTGACTTGGATCTCCGGTAATCACAGCATGAGAATTAAATCCAATACGCGTCAGAAACATTTTCATCTGTTCGATGGTAGTGTTCTGCGCTTCATCAAGGATAATGAAAGCATCATTGAGAGTACGCCCGCGCATATAGGCCAGAGGGGCAATCTCAATAATCTGCCTTTCCAAGAGTTTTTCCACTTTTTCAAAGCCTAGAAGTTCAAAGAGGGCATCGTAGAGAGGTCTTAAATAAGGATCAACCTTCTGTGTAAGATCTCCTGGCAGAAAACCTAATTTTTCACCAGCCTCCACAGCAGGTCTTGTGAGAATGATGCGCCTCACCTCATTGCGTTCTAGTGCCTCAACCGCGGCGGCAACTGCGAGGAAAGTCTTGCCGGTTCCAGCAGGACCTATGCCAAAGGAAATATCATGAGATAGAATCTTGCTGATGTACTGGGTCTGGTTTTCGGTACGAGCCTTGACATAACCGCGTTTAGTCTTAAAGACAGAAGCCTTGGTATAAAGATTATCTAAAGAGGCCGTCTGGTTTTCATAATTTATTGCGTCCTTTTCGATACTTACGATTTCTGTTAGGGCCAGATTTACCATGTCCAAAGTTAGTTCTGAGGGTTTGGTGGTACCTTTTAGCGGCAGAGTGTCAATATACAGTGAGGACAGTAATTTTTTCGTCTTCTTGAGGCTACTTTGAGTCCCTTCTACATGTATATGGCCGCTCACATAGGAAATCTTAACCCCGAGGCGCTTTTCTATCTGTTTTAGGTTCTGATCTTCGGGGCCTACCAAGTAGGCCATACGGTTTTTATCAAAAGGTTCAAGTTCAAAATCAATGCTATCCATAATCTGTCTTTACTCTTTATCTTGTGATACCAGCTCACCCTTTAGGGTATGCGCTGCCACAGAAGTGATTTTTACATCTACCATTTGGCCTATAAGTGATTTACTGCCGCTAAAAACCACAATTCGTCCTGAGGAAGAGCGACTTTTAAGTTCATGCTCGTCTTTTCTGGAGATGCCTTCAACAAGACAGGATAAGGTTTTGCCTAAAAATTCATTGGTGTATTCGGTGGAGATTTCCTCAAGACGTTTTTGCAGTGTATAAAGACGCTGCATCTTTTCCTCATGAGGCGTACTGTCAGGCAGACTGGCTGCAGGTGTTCCCGGTCTTTTTGAATACACAAAGGAGAAACTCTGATCAAATCTCACCTTATTGACTATCTCCATGGTTTTTTGAAAATCTTCTGCAGTTTCAGAAGGAAACCCCACGATAAAATCAGATGAAATATGAATACTTGGCCTTGCAACTCTAAGTTTCTGTACTAATGTAAGATATTCTTCTGCTGTGTAGCGACGATGCATAGCCTCTAAAATACGGTTGGATCCAGACTGGATTGGTATATGTATGCCGTCGGCAATTTTGTCAATATCGCGCAGGGCCTCAATAATATCATCTGTAAAGTCCATAGGATTTGAGGTGGTAAAACGAATACGCAAAACGCCTGGGAGGGCGGCAATTTCATACAGCAGCTGCGCGAAGGTGCAGACACTGCCATCCGAGTTTATACCATGATAGGAATTGACATTCTGACCTAAAAGATGAATTTCCTTGACGCCATTTCCTAGCAGGTCAAGACATTCCTCAAGAATATCATCAACGGGGCGCGACTGCTCTTCACCGCGGGTGTAAGGTACTATGCAGTAAGTGCACTTGTTAGAGCAGCCTTCCATAATCGTAACAAAGGCTGAAGGCCCATGAACCTCATTTTTGGGAAAATAGTCAAATTTATCGATGGCTGTAGCCTCAACTTCGACTTGATTTTCGCCGCTTTCTTGATAGTTTTGCAAAAGTGCCGGAAGGCGGTGAATGGTACGTGGACCAAAAACAATATTGATGGAGGAGTCTAGTTTCAAAATCTGTTCAGCAAGTTCTGAACCCACGCAGCCGCCTAAAGCAACAATGGTTTGTGTATTGATATCTCCAGTATGACGCCACGAGGCCAACTGGTTGAAGACCTTGTCTTCGGCTTTGGCACGTACTGCACAGGTAACAAGAATTACGATGGTGGCATCCTTGGGACTTGCAACTTCAATCATACCCACAGCGCGCATTAAGTCTCGAATTCTGTCGGCATCGTAAACATTCATTTGGCAGCCCCAAACTTCAATATAAAAGGTGCCACTCTGTATTGTAATAGGATCTAAAGAATTAAGAGTTATACTGGTCATAAAGTCAGTTTAATGGTTTGTTGATAATACATTTTGTAAACAGCTCTGTCATGAGTCTGTAATCCTCAGCAAAGGCATTTATGGAGGCCTGCAGCATCATGCCTGGGTCGCATCTTGAATAATCTACTCTATAGCCTATGGAAAGAAGCAGTTCGCGGATAAATTCTCGCTGTGCACGACCATTGCCTTCACGAAAAGGGTGTACGGCATTGATTTCGCCTAGATAGTAAGCGACACGGGAGGGAAGGTCTTCTGCTGTACATTGTCTAAGAAAATCTTCTTCTTTAAGTTTAAAAAAAACTTTATTGATCATGTTTTCTACATATTGAGCATCACAGAACAAGATTTCTTTTGAGATATTTACACGCCGCAGCTGACCTGCCCAGGGATAAATATCCTGAAAAATGTAAAAATGAATTTTTTTGAGATGTTTGAGATCAAAAGTACCATGGAGGGGCTTTTTTAGAAGATCTATAATTCTAGCACCTGTAAACATTCTTTCATACTGTGAAAGAATCTTAGGATCATGTTCCCCAAATTTGTTAATTAAAACTTCGGATCCTGCATAGCAATAGATCTTATCGTAAGAAGAGGCTTCCAAAGTTCAAGCGACCTTGTTGTCCTTATTCATTTTCATGAGTTGCTGTTTTAGCTCAAGAAAATCAATTTTACCTTCAGTGTATAAACGTAGCAGTTCTTCCTGCTCTTCTGAAAGTACTAAATTTTCCATAGCCAATGTGGCTTTCATTTCGTCTAGTAACATAAAATCTCCGTTATATGTCTACACATTCATTATATCAGAAAGAGGTTGAAAAAAACATATAAACTTGTGATTAATTGTCTTGTATTACAACAGGTTAAAAATACTAACTTGGACTTTTCAACTGACAAAAAAAACCTGAGCATAAAATATGCTCAGGCAATTTGAGGTATGTGAATTTTAGCAAACTTCCAATTTGCAGTTAAATTATAATTGCTAAAACTTAGCATAAAATTAGATTTTTAACTCTTTTTGAGAAGTGTTTTTTAGCATTTACAATACTGGCATGATTAGGATCACTATGGTTCGTCAATCTCTAAAAAGAGGTGAGTCTGATTTTTAGATTAGGAAAAAAATTTTCTGTTTTTAACCTGTGTCCACACAAAAACTAGAGCCCCTGTCAAAACTTAGAAATTTGCACTGGTTGCTTTAACAGGTGGAGTCTATCAACACAGAAGTCATGTTGCAAATGAGACTTTGGTCGAAGTTATGAGAGTATAAAATCATCCTGTATAGAGATTCTGAGCCTCCTCAAGATTGTCCAAATGTCTCACGTTGAGGAGATGTTTGCTCTTAGTATAGTCTATGATTTCAAAAAGGAGTTTTTCTAAATCACTGCCTTTTTCGTAGTTTGCCGTGGCATAGTAGTTAATTCTCTTGTCGGCTATTAGCTCATAGACTCGCCTTTTATTAAACTTCGGATCATAAACACCTATGGCATGGCCTCCCATGGAAGTTACAAGTTTCATGCAGGGAATGTCAGTCTGGCTGTCGCCGATATATACCATGTTGGTAAAAGGGATCCTAAGGGTTTCTTTTGGATAGTAACGGTTGACATCGTTATCGTTAACATCTAGGGTTCCTTTTGAAATACGGAACAGAAACTGTGTTTTATTGGTGAAATTGATGTTCTGAGCAGGCCACACTGCAGCACCATTATGATCATATAAGAAGGAATTTGCATAAATTGCGGTAAAATATTTACTGATATTTGTCCCTTCAATCATTTCCTTGAGTCCCGATGAAATAATATAGTGCTCAAGTTTTACCCTTTTTTTCTGTGCGTAAGTGTTTAAACGTTTAAACCATGTATCTACACCAGGATATAGGCTTACTTTAGCTCCAAACTCCATAAGACAGTCTTTTTTTACTTGAAATTTTCCTTTTGCTCCATTGAGCATCAGATACATATAGGAAAGGTTAGGATCCATCTCATTTTTGATGGCAAGTTCTGTTGCGGTTTTCCAAAATTCATCAACATTTTCATTGATCTGCTGTATATATCCCTGAGCCTGCATTTCGCAAGGAGTAAGAGTGCGGTCAAAATCATAGCAGATGGCAAGTATGTTTTCTTTTTCCATAGTATGTATTCCGTTTTATTACAATCTCTAGTTAGTTGTATTAGTCTACATCCTTTTTGGGGATCCTGATGTGTACTTTTTTGCAATATGAGATGCAAACAAAAAATAATATCCCCAGTGGTTTGACTGAAATATCATCTTTAGCTTAATGCGCTCTCATCCCACGGTTAAAACCGTGGGCTTTCTCGCTCACTTATATTGTAAGACTTAAAAATAAAAACTTTAGCTGTGCCAATGTCCTTTTTGGAGGACTGCATAGTATTACCCCTTGTTTGATAGGTTTTAGTCTTATCTTCAAAGGTTGGAGTTCATTTTGCCGACGCAAAATTATGTGACAAACTAAAGAATAAAGTATCAACCACTCATAAAGCAAAATAAGTCTACTATTTTTATCAAAGGGCACCGCAAAATTCCCTCTTGCGATTATGTTGAAGACAACTAATTTAAAAAAGTAGAATGTTTTGTGTGATATTCAACAGTTTTTATGAAACAAGAAAACATTAAAATGAAGGTAGGGGATAGTAAGTTTTGACTTGCTTGTTGGTTTTTGAGTAGGTAAAGTAAGTTTCATCTGCCGCGACTATGGTTAAATACGCAAGACCTTTGAAATACGGGATCGAGTCTAGTCAGAAACCGTGAAACTTTAGTCTTTTAAAAGGTTCAGACTGCGTGAAGCATAGAAGTGCTCTGTTTAAAATCTACAGAAGATGGTTAAAAAAACTCTTGCTGTAGCGAGAGGAGAATTTCAATTTAAGATTATTTAAGATAATTTATTGAAAATAATATTGTAAAATAGAGGCATTCATAAGATTATATGCATTCGGTTTTAACTTAAGATTTATGCTTTACCTTAACTTAAAGGTAAAATTTGCTCTCATCTGAGAGCTTTTTTGAACTCAAACTGTTGAAAACAGACAAGTGGAATTACCGCACAATGAAAAGATTTAAGAACACCACGATTGTGATTTTTTGTTTTACCATCGCAATTGTCAGTTTCGCCATCTGTACATTGAATATTCTAATTTCAATGCAAAATGTGATTACAGATAATAAAGCAGAAATAAGTAAAATGCTCTGTTATAAGGTCAGTGATGAGATAGTAGATGGAAAATTGTTTCAGAGTGTTGATGTTGTGGAAACCATGCTCGCTAATACCTTGCTTAGTGAAGTTATCCAGTTTGAAAATGGTAAGATTTCGAATGAGCTGATTTTTTCTTATCTTAGTAGAGTAAAAGACAGATTTGATTTTAATAACGTTACTGTTGCCTTGGTTAAGAGTAATTATCTGTATACTGCTGACGGTAACGCTGAAGTAATTGATAAAAATAATAAAAATGAATTTGGCTGGTATTACAAATTTCTCAAAAACGATGAGGATCTTAAGTTGTCAATTGGCAAAGATGGATTTCATGATGGTACCATGAATATATTTACCAATGCCAAATATTACAACCCCAAAACAGACGAAGTTGAGGCAGTGGTATCTGTTGGATTCAAATTAAGTAAAATTAGTGAGGATATTGCGGCTTTAGAACAGCTTCACGGAGTAAATATTGATTTTGTGGATTCTAACGGCAATGTCGTACTGTCTAGTGACAACGAGGGTATTGGCAAGTTATACCCACTCTTTGAGGATGAAAGTCTGAAAAAGGATTTCCTGCGTAATAGTCACTTTTATTTTAGAAATTTAGGTAGTTATGGTAGCTGCACCTCAGGCTTTATCCCTGAAATCAATCTGTATATTATCGTTTATGATGAACATGTAATAAACAGTATTTTTAGCGAGATCCTTTCTAGTAATTTGGTTTGTTTTATTATTTATCTGCTTGTTATTGCGTGTTTAAGCGTGTTCATTATTTACAAAGATCGGATCTTGTCAAAAATCTTTAACATTGATAGAACTTCAGGTTTGTACAACCGAAGTTTTTTTACTAAGTATTCACAAAAAATTGCTACAAGGATGCTTTCTGCAGATCTGTATGTAGTGTGTTTTGATTTAGTCTATCTAAAGCAAATAAATGCTAAATACGGTAGTGAAGGAGAAAAAGAATGCATTTTGGCTTTTAGTTCAATTATTTTTAATATCCTTGCTCCGTTTGGTAAATGCTTTCGTACCGATGAAAGTGAATTTAAAGTCATAATTGAAATCGACCATAAAAATTTTATAGAACTTATGGAAAAAGTTCGTGAGGAAATTAAAAAGTGGCATGGTAGAACTGTTCCTTATCTCAGTGTTAAGATTGGCATTACCTGTGGTGGCGATAATTTGAGCAAAAGCCTGGAAGAATATGTAAACGAGGCTAATTACAATGTTTATCATGAGAATGATGGTGTTAATGCCAAAGGTTACTTTTAATTTGCTAATCGCTGAACTACTGTATGGTTTGAATTACTAAAAATGAAAAACTTTGAGGAGTTTTTTTTAAGAAAAAAGATCAATATTTCAAAATGCCTCAAATATGGTTTCAAAAAAACTGATTCCTCCTATCGTTATGCTTTCTACCTTTTAAATGGTGAATTTGAGGTTACTCTTGAAGTAACTGAAACTGGGCAGATCTTACTTGATGTTGTTGATGTGACGTTAGGAGAGGAGTTTCTGCCAATATTTCAGAAAAATCGCAGTCCTTATGCACAAATGGTGTATTCTGCATTAAAGGAGCGTATTCAAGAAATAACCGCGGTATGTTTTGGTCAAGAGTCTTTTATAAACCCGCAGAGTAACCGCATCGTAGGTCATATATATAAAATTTTTCATGAATCTCCTGAATATCCTTTTGTCAAAATTCCTACCTATGGAGTATTTCGAGCGCCGAACAACAAATGGTATGCGCTGATTATGGATCTTGATAAGGAGCGTTTTGAGGAGCATATGAGAAGAACCGTTGCTAATTTGTGTTCTGCATCAAAAAAAGGTAACAGTAGTTGCAGCTCAGATATGTATGGTGAGTCTTCTAAGGTTGAAATCGTAAATCTTAAAATAGATCCCTCAAAAAAGAAAGAATTGCTCATGAATAGGGGAGTTTTACCTTGTTATCATATGAATCACGACAATTGGATATCTGTCATTTTGAACGATAGCGTAGATGATGATTTTCTAATGTCACTTATCATCAACAGTCGTAGCCTAGTGTTTAACGAAACATCCTTTAAAGAAAAAAAAGTCATTTCAAAAAAAGCTTATCAAAAAGAGCTGTAATCTCCAATGTCAAAAAGTCCTGCAGGATTCTCTTCTTAGGCAATCTTGCTAAGGCAATTTAACGTTAATGAGAGCTCTTTTTGATGAATAATGGCCTAATTTTGAAGGCAATTTGGCTAAAGCATTCTAATTTTCTTTAAAGATAGTGAACAGTAACCTAAAAACCTAAAACAAAAACTTTTGACCTTGACATTAAATGTAATTTTTTTATAATATGTTCGGTCGTCAGACATTTATGAGGTCTAGGGGTATAGCCAAGTGGTAAGGCAGCGGGTTTTGATCCCGCCATTTCCCTGGTTCGAGTCCAGGTACCCCTGCCATATTAAAGATTTTATTTGCTTATTTTGCAAAGTCGTAGTAGAGTATGTGTCTGATTTAGATGTTGGGGTATCGCCAAGTGGTACGGCAACGGATTCTGATTCCGTCATTACCTAGGTTCGAATCCTAGTACCCCAGCCACTCTGGCTATGTAGCTCAGTTGGTTAGAGCGCGGCACTCATAATGCTGAGGTCACTGGTTCAATTCCAGTCATAGCTACCATTTTCCCGTTTTTACTTGTCACAATTTTTACTTGCTGTATTTTTCCTCCTAAGTGCTGGATTTTGTATGGCGCATACTTTACTTTTTTCGAACAGTACTTTATTTTTTGCGGTTAGATTTTGAACTGTTTTATGCACCTTTTCAGAGAGAAATATGAGAGGGTTTGCAATCTCAAACGGTTTGTCGCATTATGCTAGAGACTTTTAATTAAATTCTCAGGACTGATTTCATGATACCTAAGACACATGTTGGCACAGATAATAATCCTCTTTTAAATAAATATCTTGGTAAACTTCGTAAGGAAGGATTTAAAGGAGATATTGAGAGTGATTATTCCTCAAGACTACTTTGTGCTACTGATAACTCTGTATATCAGTGCATGCCCTTGGCGGTTATTTTTCCAAGGGATATAAGTGATGTGGTTACTGCCATGAAATTAAGGGCTAAGTCCCCCTTTGATTCGCTCGTAATAACGGCTAGAGGCGGTGGTACCGGTACCAACGGACAGTCTCTTAATACCGGACTTGTCATGGACTGTTCTCGGTATTTAAAGAAAATTTCTGATTTTGATAAGGAACATCACTGTGTTTATGTAGAGTCTGGAGTTATTAAGGATGAACTAAATGAGTATCTAAAAAAGGATGGTCTATTTTTTTCACCAGAACTTTCCACCTCTAACCGTGCCTGTATTGGAGGCATGATTTCAAATGATGCCGCCGGGCAGGGATCTTTAAAATATGGACGTACTTCTTCGCACATAAAGGAAGTAACCGTAGTTTTAGTCGATGGAACGCTAACAACTTTCCGTCCTGTGAGTGGGCGGGAACTGCAGGAATGTTTAGAGTATGATGGCCTTGTTGGGGATATTTACAGAACTTGTTATGCACTGCTTAAGAATTGTCACGATAAGGTTGTCAAAAATTTTCCGAAACTGAATCGTTTTATGACAGGCTATGATCTTTATCATGCCTATGATAAGGAAACAGATACTCTTAATCTGGCAAGATTGATTTGTGGTGCTGAAGGTACATTAGGCATTATTGTCGGTGCTCTTCTTGATTTAACCTGTGTTCCATCTTTTAGGCAGTTGATGGTTGTCAAATACGCCGATTTTGATAGTGCCTTAAAACATGCGGTAACTCTGATAAATGCAGGCGTTTTCTCTGTTGAAACCGTTGATTCTAAAGTTCTGAATCTTGCTCGTCATGACAGTGTTTGGCAGGGGGTAAAAGATTATATTGAAGAAGTTCCAGAGCATGAGATTATGGGACTTAATATTGTTGAATTTAATGGTAATAACAGGGAACAGGAAGAAAGCAAATTACAGAACATTTATGATTTAATCAATGAAAAGGGAAAGAGCTTTGCTGATGGTATTTTGGGGGCACAGATAGTATCTACTGCAGAAGGAATTTCCGCAGTGTACGGCATGCGCAAGAAGGCTGTGGGCTTGCTAGGTGCTGCGTCAGGCGATAAGAAACTGGTGCCTTTTACCGAAGATACAGTGGTACCTCCTGAGCATCTGGCCGATTATATCCGTGATTTTAGAGCACTTTTAGATAGTATGGATGTGCCTTACGGAATGTTTGGTCATGTGGATACGGGACTGATGCATGTTAGACCAGCCCTTGATCTTACCCAAAAGAGTGAACGAGATAAACTCTTGTACATATCTGATGAGGTTGCCAAATTAGTAGCCTCCTATAAGGGACAGATGTGGGGGGAGCACGGTCGTGGCTATCGGGCTAAGTATGGAGAAATGTTCTTTACGGGATTATATGAAGAAGCCCGCAAAATAAAGGCTATTTTTGATAAGCACAATGTGCTGAATCCAGGAAAAATCTGCGTGCCATATGGTAACGATCATGATAGTCTTGTGGAAGTTAATTCCATGATGCGGGGCAACTACGATGAACTTATACCTTACAATATCCGCACGGCCTTTCATAATTCCATAGCCTGTAACGGTAATGGACAATGTTTCAGTTATAAGAACAGCGACCTTATGTGTCCGTCATACCGCTATACTCGTGACCATGTGCGCTCACCTAAAGGATATTCGGAGTTAATGCGGGATTTTGTAAGGCAGATGACCAAAAAAGGACATAATCTTGCCGCAGAGGAACTGTCTCTGCAGACTCATAGCAAAAATCCTTTAAGTTACTTTAAAAGACTGTATAACACACTGTTTACACGTTCTACTGACTATGCAACAGAGTATTACAAAAAAATCAATACTTGCCTTGCCTGCAAATCCTGTAAGAGCATCTGTCCGACACACGTAAACGCGGCTGATCTCAATTCAAGATTTCTTAATCTCTACTATGGACGTTATTTGCGTCCCCTGATGGATATACTGATTTTACGCTCTGAGGCTATTTTGCCTCTCATGGCAAGATTTCCTAGGCTCTGTAATTTTCTGTTACAAAATTCGCTGGCAAAACTTTTTAATAAACTGGTTTTCGGCCTGGTGGATTTGCCGCCTTTTGCAGATGCATCATTTTATGCACTGTGCAAAAAGAACAATTTTGCCGTTCTATCTAGTAGGGTGTCTTTGACTACTGACTATGAGGTTTTGGTGGTGACCGATCCTTTTACTGTTAGTTATGAGGCGCAGGGTCTTATTGAGATGGCCAGCGTTATAAGAATGCTAGGTTTTAGGGTGGCTTTTTTAAAGCCATATGAAAATGGCAAAGTGAAAATGATAAGAGGCGATCGTCGCGGGTTTATCTATGCAGCCTCTAAACAGTCCTCACGTCTTGCTAACCTTGCAAGAAAGGGTATAACTCTAGTAGGATATGATCCAGCCTTAACTCTCTGTTACCGGGATGAGTATCGGGACTGTCTTGGACAGATGTGCGGAGAATTTAATGTGCTCTTACCAGAGGAGTGGTTATTTAGAGAACTACAGATGGGAACAGGTGGTAAAATAGATGCTCTAAAAGAGGTGTTGCAAGTTGAAGCTGTGAAGATGGATGAACCTTATTATCTGTTTACGCATTGTACCCAGAGAGCTCTAGAACCTGTCACCTGTAATATGTGGCAAGATATTTTTGCAAGACTTGGCCAATCGATAATACCTGTAAATGTGGCCTGCTGCGGTATGGCAGGACTATTTGGTCATATGCGAAAAAATCAGGAGGAATCTTTTGCGGTATATAAGAAGAACTGGCATGATTTGCTTGCAGCTAGGGATTTTTCTCACTGTCTTGTTACCGGTTTTTCCTGTCGCAGTCAGGTAAAAAGAATGGAACACCGTACGGCCATGCATCCTTTTGGTATAATTCTTATGCTTTTAAAAGAACATATTAAGGATGGACAGCATTAACAAGGATAGAGTATATGTCACGAAATATCCTCGCCTATATTTTGGGGGCTTTTATAGTTTTCATTGTAGTTCCTGGAATTATGGTGTATCTTGCCAGTCTTTGGTATTATCCCTTCATGCCGGAGAACAAGATCCCCATTGTATTTGGCGCTTTCTCTTCTGCAGTTGGTCTTGTATTTGTCATCTGGGCCAATTATGAACTCATAAAAAAAGGTCATGGTGGTGCAGTGGTTGTGGGAGCTATAAAATTATCTAGTGAAACTGTAAAATTAGTCACTACAGGTCCGTATAGCATCTGCAGAAATCCCATGCACTTAGGCTTGGTTTTATTTTATCTAGGTTTTTCCTGTGCTCTTAATAGTCTTATGGCACTTTTGGTTCCAGCATTAGTTTTATGCGGAGCATATCTCTTTGCCCGCTTTATTGATGAACCAAGATTAAAGAGAGATTTCCCCAGTGAGTATGAAAAATGGGTGAAAGATGTTCCTCAGCGTTTTTGGCCTAAGGCTAAGAAGAGTTAACTGCAGGTTTTGTGTGAATTTTGTAATTTTTAATCAGTTATTTTTTATAGGAGTAATTCATGACCATGATGTCAGGCGCACAGATGTTAGTGCGTACTTTAGAGGACTTAGGAGTTGATACTCTGTTTGGATATCCTGGTGGTGCCGTCCTTGATATCTATGATGCTCTGCTTGCTTCAAAAAAGATCAAACATATTTTGGGGCGTCACGAACAGGGAGTGGCTCACGCAGCAGATGGTTATGCAAGAGCCACTGGAAAGGTAGGTGTATGTCTCGTTACTTCAGGACCAGGCTCTACCAATACTGTAACTTCTATTGCGACTGCGTATATGGATTCTATTCCTATGGTGGTGATCACCGGTCAGGTGGGAACACCACTGATAGGTTCTGATGCCTTTCAGGAAGTAGATACTGTCGGTATTACAAGACCTATAGTGAAACACTCTTATTTGTGTCAAAACGCCCTGGATATTCCAAAATACATAAGGCAGGCCTTTTATCTTGCTGCAACAGGCAGACCAGGTCCTGTGGTTGTTGATGTGCCAAAAGATTGTGTACGCCCATCGCAGAAGTTTGAATATCCTGAAATGACCGATAAAGTTAGGATGCGTTCCTATAATCCTACACGTTTAGGTCATCGTGGACAGGTTAAAAGAGCTGCCAAACTCATTGCAGAGGCTAATCATCCGGTGCTGCTTATTGGTGGTGGAGCTCAGCTGTCAGGTGCTTCTGTGGAGATTAAGAATATTGTGGAGCGCTTCAATTTACCTGTCACCGAAACTCTCATGGGATTAGGAGTGTTTCCAGAAAATGATCGCCATTTTCTAGGTATGCTCGGTATGCATGGTACTTATGAGGCAAATCAGACTATGGATAAGTCAGATTTGGTGCTTGCGGTAGGCTGTCGTTTTGATGACCGTGTTACCAATAATCTGAACAAATTCTGTCCTGCAGCAAAAATCGTGCATATCGATATTGATCCAGCATCCATTTCTAAAACTGTCAATGCTGATATTCCTATTGTAGGTGATGCCAAAACTGTTTTAGAGCAGTTTATTGAAGTCTTTGATGAGGCTGGGTACAAAGAGAATGTTGAGGCCCTAAAAGCATGGTGGGGCCAGATTAACAAGTGGCGTGAAAGCAATTGTCTCAAATATGAGAAGAATAAGGATCTCATTGAACCTCAAGAGATTATTGAGGCCGTTTATGAGGCCACACAGGGTAAGGCCATAGTGGCAACCGATGTGGGACAGCATCAGATGTTTACTGCCTTGTACTACAGATTTGATGAGCCACGGCATTTTTTAACCTCAGGGGGTCTCGGTACCATGGGCTACGGCTTTCCGGCAGCCTTGGGGGCCAAAATAGGCTGTCCTGACAAGGAAGTTGTCCTTTTTACGGGTGATGGCTCTTTCCAAATGAATATTCAGGAACTGTCTACAGCCTTGGAATTCAATATTCCAATTAAGATTTTTATCCTAGATAACTGTACCTTGGGTATGGTTCGTCAGTGGCAGAAGATGTTTTATAATGGCAATATTTCTTCGACCAATCTTAATTTCAATCCTGATTTTGTGGCTGTTGCCAAGGCTTATGGTCACGAGGCCTTTAGGGTGGAAAAACGCAGTGAACTTATGGATACGGTGAAGAAAGCCATGAGCATGAAGGACAGGCTGGTTATTGTAGATATAGCCTGCAATACAGATGCAAAGGTACTGCCAATGCAGCAGATGGGTGGCAGTATGTCAGACATGTTCTTAAACGAGGAATAAAATGCGACAGATTATCTCTATTTTGCTTGAAAATGAGTCGGGTGCCTTATCCCGTGTGGTGGGATTATTCTCTCAGCGTGGCTATAATATTGAGAATATCACTGCTGCACCTACTGAGGATAATACCATTTCTAGAATTACCATCCTCACTAAGGGGGACGGTACAATAGTTGAGCGTATCACCAAACAGTTGCATAAGCTGGTAAATGTCATCAAGGTCTCAAGTCACGAGGAAAATTCTGTTGATATTGTGGGACGCGAGATCCTGTTTGTAAAGGTAAAGGCCATTGGACATACCCAGCGCGAAGAAATCAAAACTCTGTGTGATATTTTTGGCGCTAAAATTGTGGATATTACTCAAGATCAGTATATCTTGCAGTTTGTTGAATCTTCCATAGAAGTTGATCGTTTCCTCAAGGCTGTGGGTGAACAGGCAGAGGTCGTGGAAACCGTACGTTCCGGTGTCTGTGGCATCTTCAGAGGCGAGCACTCTTTGCACACATAGTAGTTTTCAGAAGACATGGTTACAGCGGGATAAAAGTAAATGTCAGAACAGATGCAGTCACCTTCAGAGCTGCTTTTAACGATTGCAGAGTTAAATCGTGAACGTCAGTATTTTAGGATCATAAGTCTTCTTGAAGATCGTGAAAATGACTATGCATTATGTCTTGAGCTGGTACGCGCCTATATCAATGCTGCCAATCAGACCTCTGATCCGCTTTCGCTTCTAGATAAGGCTCAGTTGGTTTTGTCGCAATTTGCGCTAAGTGGCAAGGACGATCCGACATATCTTTTTTATGAGGGATATATTCTCTACAAAAAGGGATTAGGTCAGGATGCTCTCATTCGCTTTGAAAGAGCAGAGCGTTTTACCAGGCTAGAACAGGCAGAGCTTTTTTCTAAAATTACAAGGATGCTTGATATATGCCGTTCTGAAGAAAGACTTTCTCAATTTAAGGGCGTTTCTGATAAAGAGGCGCAGACTCTTCTTGAACATATAGGAAAGCACTTTGGTAATCCTGAACATTTATGCTCTGTTAATCATGTTGAGATCTACAGAATTGCTCCAACAGCAGAACATGACTATAACTTACTTGTCAGTGTTGGACTAAGTGGAAAAACCTACAAACGTGAGGACGGGTATACTGAAGGCGTGGAACTGGCTTTAGGTTTGCCTAAGGATTACAGATTTTATCAGGACAGAAAGGGTAATTTTGAGGTTTATCTGCTAATTGAGGTAATTTTGGCTCTCCTTGCTGAAGATAAGCCGATTGGTTTTGGCTATTATCTTGAAAAAGAAGGTGGGTTTGACACTGGTGCTCATTTTGTCGGCGCTATGCTGACCGGCATGGGAGAGTATGCCAAGTCAAGCCAGAGTCTTAGTGTGGGAGCAACAGAAGTATCCTTCCTTGAACTGCTTCCGTTAAGACCTATGGAGCTGAATTACAGAAAAAGCCACAGTGCAGCGGAGCTCCTTGAGGTTTTTGCCAAAAAACTCATAAGAATTACTCCGTTTATTGCGGCGCGGCCTGATGTAGTAGGTGAAGTTTTAAAAGTTTAAAGCATCCTTTTGAGGATGGGGCAGTTGCTGTCGACAGATGGCAACTTATGTTTTATTAGTGATTTTTTTTGATTATGGAAAAGTTAAACGGAGCCCAGCAGGTAGTTCGGGTTTTAGAGGATCTTGGAGTTAATCTTATTTTCGGTTATCCAGGAGCAGCGGTTACTGATATATATAATGAGTTGTATGATTCTAAAATAATGCATGTTCTTGCTCGTCATGAGCAGGGAGCGGTGCATATGGCCGACGGTTATGCCAGATCTAACGGTAAGGTTGGTGTGGCAATTGTGACTTCAGGTCCTGGAGCCACCAACACCGTGACCGCCCTTGCTACCGCCTATGGCGATTCAATTCCACTAGTGCTGATTACAGGTCAGGTTGCCACCTCTCTTATTGGTACTGATGCCTTTCAGGAAGTGGACACCATGGGCGTTACAAGACCTGTTGTCAAATACAGTTTTTTGTGCAAAAAACCTGAGGATATAGCCAAAAATCTGCGTAAGGCTTTTTATATTGCCTCCACAGGTCGCAAGGGACCGGTAGTGGTGGATATTCCTAAGAACTGTCAGAATCGCAATTATCTTTTTGATTATGAACCAAAATCGGATGTTTCTATACGTTCTTACAATCCTACGGTTTTTGGTCATAAGGGGCAGGTTAAACGCGCTGCCTCAGCACTGTTATCCGCCAAAAAACCTGTCATGCTGATAGGTGGCGGTGTGGTACAGGGAGATGCAACTGGTGAGGCCTATAAAATAGCCAAAAAACTTAATCTTCCGGTGATAAGTACGCTGATGGGAATTTCGGGATATCCAACTACGGATAAACAGTATCTGGGTATGCTTGGCATGCATGGACTGTACGAGGCTAATGAAACCATGCATAACTCGGATCTGATTTTTGCAGTCGGTACCCGTTTTGCCGATCGCGCCACTAATCTTGTCTCAAAATTCTGTCCTGAGGCAAAAGTGGTGCATATTGATGTTGATCCGGCCTCGATTTCTAAAACTGTAGGAGCGGATATTCCTATAGTAGGTGATGCCAGAACCGTTATGCAGCAAATTTTGAATGCCCTAGATGAGATTGGCAAGGAACCTGCTGATTTGAGTGAGTGGTGGCAGAAAATCGAGGTTTTCCGCAAGAAGAATTGTCTTTCCTACCACAAGTCTTCAGACATGATAAGACCTCAGGAATTTATGGAAACTCTGAACATGGTTATCAAGGAACTGAAGATTGAACCTTTTATAACTACTGATGTGGGACAGCATCAAATGTTCTCAGCACAGTACCTTGATTTTGACAAGCCTCGTCATTTTCTGACTTCGGGGGGACTTGGCACCATGGGAGTGGGGTTACCTGCTGCCATAGGCGCACGTTTTGCCAACCCTAAGAGTCCTGTTATCTGTATTACCGGTGACGGCTCTTTCCAGATGAATATGCAGGAAATGGCAGTATGTCGTAAACATAAACTACCGATTAAGGTGTTTATTCTCGACAATTCTGTTTTAGGCATGGTAAGACAGTTTCAAAGCGTATTCTATGATGAGCGCTACAGTGCCACTAATCTTGATGGAAACCCTGATTTTGTCAAACTGGCTGAGGCCTATGGCTTTAAGGGAATACGGGTCAAGGATTCTGCGCAGTTAGAAAATACCATTAGAGCCGTACTGCAGTCTCCAGATGAATTTATTCTGGTGGATGTGATTACTGATATCAATACCAAGGTCATGCCATGGCAGCGTGCTAACGGTTCTATGATTGACATGATGCTTAATGATGAGGAGAACAACTAAATGAGACACGTCATCTCTATTCTCTTAGAAAATGAGGCTGGTGCCTTATCGCGTGTGGTTGGTCTGTTTTCCCAGCGCGGATACAATATTGACAGTCTGACCGTGGCACCAACTGATGATCCTACATTGTCAAGATGCACTATTCTGACCACTGGGGAGAAGGATGAGGCCGAGCAGATTACAAAACAACTGCATAAACTAGTTTGTGTATTCAGAGTATCTGCTCTTTTAGAAGAGGCAGAGGGTGGCCTTGAAAGGGAACTGGTTTTGGTTAAACTTTATACACCTAATCGCAGTATCCGTGATGAGGTAAAGAGTCTTGCGGATATTTTCCATGCCCGCATTATTGATCTTAATGCGGAGATTTTTACTCTGGAATTTGTGGGCAGCTCTGCTGAAAGTGATAACTTTATTGAAACCCTAGGTAAAATTGTGGAAATCCAGGAAGTGGTGCGCTCAGGTCTTGTTGGTATCGCCAAAGGTTCCCACTTTATGAAGCCTTAGCTACATCAGCGAGTCGTTTGCGGCTCGGTTATCTCTGTTCTTTTCAAGCATAACGGCAGCACCATCAATTGTGTTGCCGTCGTTTTCCCTGATATGTCTCTGCCCATTACGACTGAACTTTATAATCTTGTCCTTAAGATTGCCTTTTCCGGTAATCATTGATGTTCTAAGATCTATTAACAGCTGCTGCTCCTGATCATGACTGCGGATTATGGTCTCAAGCCGGTCTTCTACTGTTTTGAATTTCTCAAAAATACTCTGGGCACTGTTGATAAGTTCATTAACTCTTTTGGTCTGTTCTGAGAGCATCCAAAGATTAGTCACCACCCGCAATGCTGGCAGCAGAGAGGAGGGTGATACAAGGTAGATATCCTGCTTGGAGGCTGTCTCATAAAGGGTTGCATCGTTATATAGCGCTTCTGACAGAGCACCGTCAAAGGGGACAAACATAAAAACAAAGGATGGACTGTTGAGGCTTTCGCGATAGTACTCACTATAGCCTTTGTCCTTTAATTCACGAATGTGATTCTTAATGGACTGTATATGCTCCTTTAATGCCTGTTCTTTATCTTTTGGTGTTATTGCATTGATAAAATTGGTGTAGGCGCTAAGTGAACATTTGGCATCAATGATAATGCAGTGATTGTCAGGAAGATTGATAACGGCATCTGGTCTTACGGTTTTATCGTGTTTCATATCAAGGTGTGTATCAGGATGAACCGCTACCTCCCGCTGGTATTCACGTCCCTTGACGAGACCTGAACTCTCTAAAACTCTTTCTAGCTGCTGTTCTCCCCACATGCCTTGAGATTTGACTCCGTGACGCAGGGAATTGGCAAGTTCTTGAGCTTCCTTGGTCAGAGACAGGGAAGACTCCTTAAGATTTTTTAATTCATTGGCAAAGGCTCCGTCACGCTGCTGTTGTTCTTTACGTCCCTCATAAATCATATTACGGAATTTATCAAGTTCCTCGCGTAAAGGTGTGATAACCGCGGTCATGGTTTTCTGAGACTGTTCGTTTAGTCCCTCTGCACCTTTATTCACAAATCTTTCACATAGAGTATTGAGTCTCTCTTCAAGCATTTTCTGGGACTTTATGAGATTTTCCTCATTCTGATCTTTGATACGGCTTTCACTTTCAAGACGTGATTCTAGTGTTGCAATGTGTTTTGAGTATTCTTCCTTCTTTTCAGCAAGATTAAGATTCTGTTCAAGAGTCTGAGTAATCTTGAGATGCAGTTCCTCATTTTGACGGGTTAACTGTGTATTTTTTTCAGTAAGAATTCGTATATTGTCCTCATAGCCATGTAGGGCTGAGGTAACACTCTGGTTGTGCTTTTCAAGCAGATGATATCGCTCATTTAGTGCTTGGTAGTAATCCTCATTTTTTTTAGCCTCACTATGACTTTTCTGGTATTCAAGGTTGAGGATTGCATACTGATTTTCAAAGTTTTTATGTTCTTCCTTTTGCTGATTGAACTGAGAGTAAAGGCTCTCAAATTCCCTTATTTTTTCCTGTAATTCATGTTTTTTGTGCTGATAACGGCGGTTTGCTTTAAAGAAAAACATTAGTACAATGACAGTAACAATACTAAGAGCACTGATGAGATAAATTAAGATAGTAGGTTCGTTTAGGAGGACAGTTGGGGACATGGTCTGATACTCTTTTTTTAATCCTAAATATCCCTTAGTATAAAGGTTTTGTTGTTAAAAAAATATATCTAAAGATGTATTCTAATATCATGTCGGCACTGTGTTTTAGCTATGCATTTTCTAATTCATAACAGATACACAGAAAACAGCAGTAATTTTGGGCGGGATGAGAAAAGAGCGCGATACTAGATAAACTGGTTTGCAAGTTATATTTTTGTCTTTGAGGTTGACCATAGTTCTCCTAGGTTAATTCTACCAAAATGCGCTCATAGTGTTCATTAGTTTTATTTACAGCTTAAGTCATAAAGCTCTTAAATTGATGCCTTCATTATAGACTGTGAATAGTAACTCATTTTTTCCTTTAAAAAAACTTCCGCGGAGGAAGTTTTTTTTAATGTGTGCTCAGCATGAGCATTGTCTATAGGGTGCAAGTCCCGAAGTCGCCTGCTAATGGGAAGACTTAGCGAATCCACAAGGTGGTCACGGTGACGTGGCAGCTAAAAGAAGTGGATA